>JGI24770J26754_10001067_pt1 | contig 19680 bp, 18 predicted proteins | sample LakOneMetagenome_FD_26754 | JGI IMG/M metagenome (IMG submission 26754) | reverse complement strand
CACGTCGGGTCCGGTCATGGTCTGTTCTCCTTGCAGGGTTTGTGGGTGGGGTTGCGGTGCCGCTGCCCCACCCACGAAGGGCAGCGGCACCGCGTGTTATCCGCGCAGGTCGGGTCACTGGGAGCGAAAGGGGATTCCCAAAACTCCCTACCCGGCCTTCCATCCCCGACGCGGCGACTGCCTAAAGCCAGCAGCCGGGGTGAGGTTGACGCGGACGCTCGGGTTAGCTCTTGTTGAGGAGCTGGAGAGCGGCGGGCACGACGACCTTGGCCCCGGTGCGGAACGTGAGGAACGCGTGCCGCTCGGCGGTCGGTCGACGGTTGGCCCCGTAGCCAGGCAGCAGCTCGAAGGTCGCGCCCACGCGGTCAGCGATGACGAACGCTTCCTTGAAGTTGCCGTAGGCCAGGAACTTGCTGGACGCGGTGGACATGTCCGCGGTCATGTCGCTGACCTCATACAGCGACCGGTTGCACAGTCGCCCGTCCTTGACCTCCGGGAACTTCAACGCGCCCGCCGTGGTCTCGAACTGAGCAATCGTGTTGATGACCGCGATGCTGCCCAGGAAGGACGCGCCGGCCTGGAACCTCGGAGCCAGCGCGTTCTGCAACGAGTAGACGTTGGCAGCAGCGAAGGCCCCACCGGTGTTCACGGTGTTGGTGGCCCCGGTGATGAAACCCTGCGGAGCCGTCGTGCCGTTACCGGTGGTGTAGGCGGTCGCCTGCAACCGCTCGGCCGCATCCAGCATCACCCGCTGAATCTCAGACAGGAAGTCCTGAGCGTCCATCGCGACCTCATAGGAGTGAGGCACGTCGACATCGCCCAGGAACACCGGCACCGTGGCCTGAGCCAGCGTCGGGGAACCGTCAGCAGACTCGACAGACTCCGCCTTCCACTCAGCCGTCGCACCCGCGGACGTGACGCCGTTCCACGAACTGGCGACCGTCTGCACAACGCGCGCCACGCCACGGATCGGGTTGTTGGTCCCGTTGTTCGTGAGCATGATCGCCGGGTCAAGCGACGCGGGAACCATCACGGAGCCGCTGCCAGTCGCCAGACCCAGGGACCGGGCCACCGTGTGCGCCTCGGAGTAGGCCGCCTGCTCGGCCGGAGTCCACAACATATGTCCGCGCTCCGGCTCCTGCACGATCTTCGCGAACGCAGTCCGATAGGCCGGGTCACCCGCGGCAAGCGCCCACCGGGCAGCGTCAGCACGCTCGGCCAGGTCGCCCTGGCCCAGCAGCGCGCTCGCACGCTCAGCGGCGTAGTCGGGCAGCACACCGGCCCGGTGCCCGCGGTCGATCAGACGCTCCGCACGGTCCCGGTCAGAGCCGCCACCGCCACGACGCACGGTCGGGGCCAGACGCTCCTGCCACTCCTCCGCGGTCGGGTTACTGCGCTCCAGGTTCGCCGGGTTCGCGATCACGTTGCTAATGCGCTGCTCGTAGCGCTCGCTCTCCGCGCGCAGCGTGAGGATCTTGTCGTCGATCCGGTCAAGGCTGCGCATCACGTTCTCAGCGCGGGTTGCCTGGCCCTCATCCCAGGTCGACGGGTCGTCACCGTTGCGGGCGATCAACTCATCCTGCTCGGCAAGCGCGCGGGCACGCTCGGCCTCAAGGGCTCGAAGCTCGGCCCGCTGGGGAGCCTGAATGTTCACGGTCATGGTTGTGCTCCTTGCACAGTAAGGAAGCGCCACAAGGACGCAGAGAAGAAGGAGGCGGGCGAGGAACACGCGGGTCCGTCGCCGGTTGTGCGAGCCGTGCCGCTCGGCGTCTGAGAATCCGTCCCCGTCCACCGGGTAACGGCGCTCCTCAAGTGAGGCCGCGGCGATGCTTGCGTGCCGTACCTCAAGTCTACTTGAACTCTGCCCAGACGGCAGGGCGCGCACCGGGGGTTGAGTGCAGGGAAGGCCCTTAGCGCGGGCGGACCCCGGAGTCACCTTTGGATATCCCCCCGAGTCGGTTTGAGGCGCAGCAGACGGGACGCAGAGCACCGGGGGTAGGGCCGATTCCTTAGGGCTCGGCAGGCAAGACCCCGGAGTCACCTTTTGAACACTCGCAAGATTTTCCACATGGCCGGTCACAGGTGCCACGTCCCCAGACATGTCGGGTCGCCACAGGTGCACGCGTTGGGGCGGGGTACGTCCTCCCACCAGGCGGTCGCGCCCTTCGCGCTGTTGTGCCTCGCGCACATCCCTTGCAGGTTGGCCCGGTCAAGAGGCGAGCCACCCAAGGCGAGGGGAATCCGATGGTCCACCGACGTCGACGGCTCCCCACAACCAGCAACGGCACAGACAGGCTCCTCGGCCAGCACACGCAGTCGCATCCTCCGCCACGCTGAGCCGTCGAGGCGGTCATGGTTGGTCCGGCACGCGTCGCAACGGGTACGCGGTCGCCCGCCCGTAGGACCCGCATAGAACGCTCCGCCACAACGGCTACACGCAGGCATCGGGAATCCCTCCCGTTCGGGGAGAGAAAACGTTTCGGGGCGGGGTGGAAAGCCTGCTCGCCCTAAGAATCGGGCCCACCCCCCTCATGACGACTCCCCTGTTTCGAGGCGGGAGGCGAACTCGGCGGCTTGGCGGTCGTGCCAGGCGTCTAGCTCGCGGCGGTACTGACGGACCCCCGCGGCGAGGTCCGTCAGGGCGCTCAGTAGCAACGTGTCGCGCGGGTCCTGTCGCTTGGCGAATACGTTGTGCAACGTCACGAGGTCAGCACCCAGGCGGGCCGCGTCGGTGGGTGTGGTGAGTTGTTGGGTCAGGATCGGGAGCGTGATGAATCCGGGGCGGTCTTGCTCGGCGGGTCCGATCCATCGGTGCGGGTAGTGGGTCATTGGTCGTCCTCCTGGTGTTCGGTGCAGTCCCAGCCGCCACCCGCGGTCACGTTCGCGAGATGGGCGGCAACGATCGTTGTTCCCTTCTCGCAGCCCGGATGGGTACAGGTGAGCCAGGCGAATTGGTCACGCATCGTCGCCCCCCGAAGTGATGCCCTGAAACGTCACGGTCTGGCCATCAGCAGCGATCACGCGCAGGAGCCCCGCATCGACAGCCTCATCGAGCCGCGACAACAGATCGGTCAGCGGGATGCCGAGGTCTCGGGCTACGCGGGCGAGGTCGAGAGTCATGCCGGACACCCCGCCGTCTCCTCGTTGCTGCATTCGTCGGGATGGGATTGCGAGGTGTGCGGTTCGCTGGTCGCTTGGTCTCCCTCTTGGGGTACTGCTCTCGCGTACCTCTGAGCCTCGGATAGGGGTACGCCCTGGCGTACCTTGAAAGGTTCTGTTTTCCGTACCTCTGGAGTAGGTACGCGAGGGCGTACCTCTGGGGCCACGTAGAGGCCCTGGTAGACGGCCGTGACGCCGGGCCTGGCGCGACGCACAACACTGAGGAACCCGTGTTGTTTGGCCTGCCCGATCCACTCGGTGATTCGGGCGGGGGCGCATCCGAACTCGGCGGCGAGCTGGCTGCGTGGCAAGGACACGATGGCCCTGGCGTTCATGTCGTCGGACAGGCGCAGAAGCAGGACCTGGCAGCCGGGTGTGACCAGTCCGCGTGCACCGTAGACGCCGCGACGGAACCGCATCACCTGAGTGGAGTAGGTGCCCTTCATGACTCACTCGCGGTTCGGAGGGTGCGCCAGCGCCACGGTGCGGACGAGTAGTCGCAAGCTGCGCTGACGTCGGGGATGTCGCGGGAGTCGATGACGTAGCCCTTGGCTGAGACGCTCCAGGCGGCGCGGTCGTAGACGCCCGCCAGTTCCAGGATGGGGCGGAGGTTCTTCCCGCGGACCAAGACCCGGCCGTGGTCGACGTCCTCGACTAGCCAGACGACCGAGTCGGGCGGCTTGGCTGCTCCTGGCTTGGGTGACCTGCGTGTCCTTAGTGGTGGACGTGGTGCGTCCTGGAGGAATCGTCTGGACTCGGCGGGTGAGACTCGCGCGGTCATGGCCTGAGTCCCATGTTGCCGAGGACCTGGCGGGCGCATCGGGTCGGGCCGCAGGTGATGCCATGCCGCGCGCATGTCTTGAGTTCGTCGTAGTCGAGTGCTCCGCAGCAGCTTCCGTCACGAACAGGGATCGGCTTGTCCAGGCGACATGGCTCGCCAATGGCAGGCAGGCAGCCGCAAAGACATCCGATTCGTGGTCGCGGGTTGGGCTGGGCGGGCACCGTGTGGGTGCCGGTCATGAGTCAGCCCGCGGTGGGGATGCGCCGTGCTAGGGCGTCGAGCTCGTCCGGGTCAACCCGGATGTTGCGCGGCCCGATGCGGTACCCCGTCAGTCGCCCCTCACTGATGTAGCGGCGCAGAGTCTTGACGCTGACTCCGAGCGCGGCGGCGCTTGTATTCAGGTCGATGAGTTGACGTGCCATAATTGGGCAACCTCCTGTGTATGGGTGGTTGCGGGTGGGGCGGGCTTTCTTGACGGGAAACCGCCCTACTCGCTTTTCCAGCTAGGCCATCTTCTCACTTTCCAGGCATGTCATAGAGCGGGCGCACATTGCTTTTTCTGGGCACCCATGATCGTCGACGGTGACTCACGCCCCTAAACAGGGTCGAGTGCAGCAGTGTTCAATAGTGTGGCTTGGCAGCAATCTGCCCGCACGCGCCGAAAATTCGATCCGAAATTGCCAACGTTTCTCGGCGTGTCGCCGAGGCGGATTCAGGCAATTAGTCCTTGAGGAGTTCGGACAAACGCCTGGCAATCTCCAGGTCGCGCTCCTGCGCCGCGTGCTGATAGCGGAGCGCGGCACCCGGGGTTGAATGCCCCAGCCGGCCCATCAGTTCGGCCAGCGTGGCGCCCGTCTGAGCGGCAAGCACCGCCCCGGTGTGCCTGAGGTCGTGGAACCTTAGATCTGGGCGCCCAGCGGCCTCACGGGCGCGGTAGAAGACGCGGTACAGGCTGGACGGGGCAAGGTTGCCCCCGCCGCGCGCTGGAAACAGCAGGCCGCTGGGGCCAGGCTCAGCGTAACTCCTGAGGTGATCTTCAACCATCGGGAGCAGGTGGGGCGGAATTGCGATATCCCGAATGCTGCTATCCGTCTTCGGGCGCTTAACAATCACTTCACCGGCGGCACGAACTACTCCCCTGCGCACATGGATAACGCCTACCTTTGTGTCGACGTCGGAGCGGCGCAGTTCGGCTAGCTCGCCGAATCGCATCGCGCACCAGGCGGCGAGTAGCACCATGACTCGGTAGCGGTCGGGCATCGCGCCGGTTAGCGTCTCGAGTTCGGCCAGGCTTGCAGGCTTAACTTTCTTGACCCGCTTAGTGTTTCCTGCGCCGCGGATGTGGCAAGGGTTGGACCGAATGAGTTCGTCCCTCTCGGCCTGGCCCAGGATGGTGCGGAGGAGGCCGTAGGCGTGGCTCCTGAGTGTTGGCGTGTCCAGGGCGGTGGTCGAGTACCACTCGCGGATCAGATCAGGCGTGAGGGCGCGTATCGGCACGGGTCCGAGCGTGGGCAGGATGTGGCGGTCCAGCAGGCTCCGGTAGTGCTGGCGCGTTCGGGCTTCAAGATCCCTCGCGGTGAGCCAGCGATCGGCATACGCGGCGAGGGTGAGTTTCTTCGGCTGTGCGGCGCCCGGCGACCAGGCGTCCCGCACGATGTCGGTGCGCACGGTTGCTAACCAGGTCTCGGCGTCGCCTTTGGTTTCAAAGGTGGTGGGCGCGGCGTGCATCCGGCCGTCTGGCCCGGTGTAGCGGGCTTGCCAGCGACCGGAAGGGAGTCGCCGGAGGCTGCCGAACCTGGCTCGCCCGCCCTTGTTGTTTGCCATGCGCGTCTCCTGTCGTGCCACCTACGTGCCAGATCCACTGTAGACGCACGTCTGGTTGTGTCCACGCATGACAGGCGATACTGTTTGCATCGTCGCAGGTCAGACCGGTGTTTTCGCAGGTCACGCCAGTGACGCCATCACACTCCGGAAACTGGTTCAAACCCAGTATCGCCCACCAGAGTTTCCGCAGGTCAGAGGCCCTTTCGGGGGCCTCTGCTGCATTTCGGGGAACATACGAGGAACAACGATTGCCGTGTCTCGGTGACTAAGTAGGTCGCTTGCTCCCCCATCGGTGCTTGAGGAGGGCGCGTTCCCTGCCTTCGGTGGTTGAGGAGGGCGCCCAGCGCCCGTCTCGAAACCACCACCTCACGCCGGCCTGAACACGTCCGCCAGTCGATCCTGAAGGGCTTATACGTCGACAGCTCACCCGACCGCCGGTAGCGATGCCCGAGCTCACAGTCGGAAGAGGGCCAGCTCGAGCTGGTCAGGTGCGACTGGCATGTCCTCGCTGTGCGACTCGCGGGCCCAGCGCGCGAGCAGGGCGCAATATCGTCCGTACGTGGACGGCCACCATCGCGTCGTAGGTGAGTCGGGCCAGGCGATGGAACGAAGCTTGGTGGCGACGACCGCATCAAGGACGAGGCACTGAGGCTCTTGACGGGTACCGGTTGCGAAGTACAAGAACTTCGTGGCGAAGGCAGGGCCCAGGAAGGGGATGCGGCCCGCACCAGTCTGGGAGATCAGACTCTCGTAGCACTCTTCTGGCGACCTGCCCTCGCGAACCGCCGACCATGCCTCCGCGAGGCGCTTCTGCGTTGCCGCGTCGCCAAGAGGGCGGAGCCGATTGGCGAGACTGCGAGCCTTCCGGCCCAGCCCCCAAGCCAGGCTCGCATAGAACAGTTGTACGGCTGCCGTCGACGTGATCGGGCTGTCGGCCATCCGTAAGAGATCTCCGCGACTAACCGTCGTGCGTCCTGGGCCAACAAAGGGGCCCACCGGCTCGGACAACCCCAGCTCTGCGGTCAACTTTCGCCACCGCGCCCAATCAACCTCGACCCCGTGTTGCAGCAGGTCTTCGCGCGTCGGGATGTGCGCCAAGAGCGCCTCAGGCAGTTGGGCGCCTTCATTAAGCATTCGACGATGTTCTCACGCGCTGCTCAGGCATCGGGCTTCGCGATGGGCACCAGGCCCTCGGGCTCGGCCCCATCACCCTTCCTCGACCTTGTTCTCATGCACGTGGGCACGGCAGACTGCCACCCGAAACTGTGGAGGTGCCAGGTGAAGATTCTGAGTGCAGTAGCTGGCCTCATCGGGATTCTCGGAGGAGCGCTGGGAATCTGGGTCTACTTCAGCGATGCGGGCGCCCCTGACGAAAATCAAGCCCAGCTGTTTGTGGAGTCCTACTACCGAACCGCGCCGGGCAGTCCGTCGGACTCATGGAATATGACGACCGCCTCTTATCGTGACCAGGCATTGGTCGGCGGGCTCGATGGCTACACCCAGTATTGGGGGGGTATGAGATCTGTGACCGTCGACGATTTCGGGCTATCGATGGACCCGCTCCGAGAAGGGTGGTGGAAGGCGCGGGTATCGTTCCGCGACAACTCCGGAAAGGTCACTCGCCCCTACTTTCAGTTCCAGTTGGTGTGCTCGTGGCAGGCGAAGCTCCCGTGGAACCACTGTGACAGCGACCACGTGTTGCTCAACAAGGTGCGCCAATACAACCCCGCCGAGTTCGAATAGATCACGAAGGGCACGGGGCACTCCACAGGTCTCGCCGAGACCTTCTCCCGGCTGAGACGGCGAGATCGACGACGACAACAGCAACAACAGTCCGCTTGAATCCTGGCGGCTACGTCTCAGTGACCGAGGGGTCTTGGCTCAACTGGGCGGCGTCTTGACAGGATCTGCGCGTGAACACAGGATCCTTCTAGATCTTGTGCCTGAAGGGGTGGTGGGCATCATGGGGTTCCGTCTCGTACTCATCAGCACCCTGGCCGCTCTGGCAGGGATTGGACCGGCAGGGGCAGCGGTTGCCCTCGATTCCGACACGATTCCGCCGTCTCTGGTGACGCCAGCTAAGTCCTCGTGGGTAGTCGGCAGTCAGGTGAGTCAGGACTACGTCCCCGACTGCGCGTCTGACTTCCGTTGGGGCACCGGCCAGGTCTGGGTCTCGGCCTATCAGACCTTCGCGTGGCGAGGGTCAGACGACTCAGGAAGCGTGACCTACTCACTCGTGGAGAACACCAAGGGCACCGGCGTCGGAGTGGAGCGCGACCTCGGGACCGACACGAGTTTGACCTGGTACACCACGAATGCCAACCAGGAGTGCGGAGGTGGGGCGTGGATGACGTCAGACTGGGACATTACAGCCACAGATGCATCCGGGAACGCGACGACGAACAACGTTCGTGGCGGTCTGTTCACCTTCTCGCAGGAGAACAACCGTTACGACGACTCCTTCTATGCGACGAAAACGCGGATCACCTACAGCCTTGGATGGGCGAACGCCCATTGCGCTTGTTGGTCCGATAGGGGTGTCCGCAAGACCGTGCGTTCTGGAGCTTCGGCCACGCTCACTTTCTTCGACTCCAGGGACGGTTCGCAGACTCACGTCGGCCTGGTGATGCACACCGGCCCGGATCGAGGGAAGTTCCGCGTCCTCATCAACGGTCGGCTGCGAGCCACGGTCGATCTGTACGCCGCCATCAACACTCCGCGAGTGATCGTGTGGCAGGGCACCGTTCAACCAACCGACGTCATGAAGCTGGTGAATCTCGCCACCCCTGGCCGCCCTCGTATCGATCTCGATGGCGTGCTCACCAACTAGCAAGACATGCGCGCAGCGTCGGCGAGCTGAGCGATGCTTAACAAGGCATCGCTCTCTCGCGCCGGTTTCGGTCTCGGCCGCGCCAATGCCGACGAGGAAACATCACCGAGAATCCGCGAGCTGGTCCCGATAGACCTCAAGCCGCCGAATCAGGTCCCTGGCAACGTCTTCGTTCACCGGATCCTCATCGCGCTGACCGAGCCAAGCAAGCAGACCTTGGCCGCTCACAACCTCAACCCCGTCGGCGCGAACCACCTCGGGCACTTCCGCCTGTGCGGCACCCCAGATGACGACCAGCGGCGTCACTCGAATCGAATTGCCCTTGGCACGATGGCCTCCCCGCTCAGCCTTGAGCAGAGTTCGCATCACACCGTCGGAACGCGTCGCCGCGCGCTTTGCCGCCTCGATGATCTCGGCGTGGTCGGTGATCTGATTGCGCCACTTTGAGTCGATCACGACGACACCACCGGAGCGAGAGACGACAAGATGATCCAGGTCGCCTCGCTGGAGGTTGACGCTGTCGACCCACCCCCAAATCAGCTTCCCTCGTTGCGCCTTCCTCAGCGTCTCGCGGGTGTTGTCCTCGCCCCAAGCGCCGCGCACGTGCCAGATCGCCTTTCCGTCGGTCGCGACGAAGACGCTCTGCAACGTGAAGACGAAAGCGCCAACGACGCCGGCATGCAGAAGCCCGAGGCCATACCAAGCCCAAGGAGGCCACTCCCCACCGATGACCAGCGCGACCGTACTCGCCACGAGCACGACGACGGCCCAGCCGCCGACGACCAGGATCGGGCGTCGATTGCGCGCGGCCCATTCATCGAAGCGGTCACCGAGCACACGCGATGAGTACGGTCGGACTGCCATGAAGCGAGTCAATCAAGGAATCGCGGTTTGCCGGCGCGGAACAGACGTTCCGGATCCTGGCGCCGGCCGTCGCGACGAGGTGAGCCACGCCATGCAGGCGTCGCGCTGCGGTTTGCCCGTGCACGGCGCTCGCAGTCCCTAGACTCCGGCAGAGTCATCAAGGCCAGCTGCCACGCGCAGCGCTCATCGGGAAAGAGACAAGACGGTGGCCGAGCCCTCCGGCTCGAACGGCACTGAAGAGGCCGCTGCACGTCAGACGCGGTCTGCCCGCGTGATGCGCTGGCGCGCTGACTCTGTCACTGCGCGGTGGGAGAACCGAGGCTGGGCGCTCTTGGCCCGCAGTCGGGGACTGGTGCGCACCACCATGATCTTCGACCGCCCGAGGCAATCCATCTCGCGACGGAGGCGGATCCTGGTCGTCGGTGCCGTGGTTCTCACCCTCATCGTCGCCGCCGCTGTGGCAGTCAAGATGGCGCCCTGGCATGTGGGTCCTGGCCAGGACAGCGCCCAGAGCGTTTCGGTCGACAACGATCGAGATGGGATACCCAATGCCCTAGAGGTCGCGGGCTGGCAGACAGAGTCTGGATCTGAGTTCCGGACCGACCCCTACAACCCGGACAGCGATGGCGACGGACTCTCCGACGGGGACGAAGCAGGTCCCCTGCTGCCGAGCGAACGAGGCGTCACCACCTACGCGGGGCGGTCCGACCCCAATAGTTCGGACACCGACAACGACGGCTTGAGCGATGGGGTCGAGACCGGAAACATCAGCAGCGAGGCGGCGGGGCGGCACGCGCCGTACCTCGTGTCGAATCCCCTGTCGGCCGACTCCGATGGTGACGGGATCGGTGACGGCGATGAGTACTACCTCGACATGGATCCCTTGGCCCCAGACACCGACGGCGACGGGCTGCTCGACAGCCAGGAGCTGGACTTTGGCTCCGACCCGACTCTTGCTAACGCCGACGATGACAGCTATTCGGACCTCGAGGAGTACGAGAGCGGGTCCAATCCGCTGTTCTACGACCTGACGGCCCGAGAGAAGGTCATCGCTGGAGAAGCGGGGCTGAAGTACGGAGACTGCGTGGAGTGCGCCCTCGACGCAGGGTTGAGAGTCGAGCAGGTCGAGTCCGCCGAGTATCTGGCGGGGCACTTCGTGAGCGGGATCGCCGTGTACGGCGACGTCCGCGACGTCGCGCTCGACCTATGGAAGCGGAAGTTCATGTCGGCCGGGCTCGCCGCGTTGGGCCTCCTTCCGGTCGTCGGCGACAGCAGCAAGGCGTTCTCGCTCTTGACCAAGTTCGCCAGGCGCGGAGACCGTGCGGAGCTGGCCGTCAGAGCCGTCCTTGAGAAGCTGCCGTTGTCCGGCTCGGCCAAGAGCAAGATCCTGAGCGCCCTCCCCGGCACGGTCGGCCGCCTCCCCACCGAGCTCGTTGGGGGGCCTAGGAACTACTTCGTCTACAAGGGGCCCAACTACATCGGCATCACGAATGACATGGCTCGTCGGAGCGCTGAGCACGCGAGGGCTGGCCGGTCATTCACCCCGGTGCCGATTCCGGGAGCAAGCAATCTGTCGCGCGGCGAGGCGCGCGCCATCGAGCAGGCCTGCATCGACTTGGGTGGACTGGCGCCGGCAGGTGGCCTTCTGGAGAACCGAATCAACAGCATCTCCCCCAGCCGCGACTACAAGGATGCAGCCGTCGCCTTCGGACTCGCCAAGCTGAAGGAGATCGGCGGCTCGTGCCCGGTGGGGGCGATGCCATGAACCGGTGCCACCGGTCCTGACCTTGGGGCGGGGTGCGCGCTTGCCCGAGTGTTAGTGGACCTCCGATGCACGGTAGCCAGCCGACTCTGCATCGCTCGGCGTCTTGAAGCACTCCTCGGCGTTCGTCGACTCGTAATAGCGCCACCCCGGCTCGTGGAAGATGCGTTCGCCGCTCTGACTGACGTTGCCCTTGATCGGAGCCTCCGTTGGGCAGACACCGTCTGGCAGTGGACTGAGCCCAGCGGTCCCAGCTGACGTGAGCTTCCAGACGAGCAAACTGCCGGCGATGAGCACGGCAACGACAAGCAACGTGAGCAGACCCGTTCTTCGCGGCCGTGTGGTGCTCATCTGCACTGCAGGCGGTAGTTGCCCGGACCCGGCGCCTGGGTGCGGGGCCGCCACAGGCAAGTCCGGGCGCGGCGATACAGCGTCAGACAGCTCCGCTCTCAGCTGGTCGATGCACTCGGCAGTTCGTGACATCACCTGCGTGTCGGAGAAGTTGATGACCTTCCACCCGGTTGCGACAAGGTCGGCCCGCTTCGACTCTGTCTCTCGACGGATCGTGTCTTCGGACTTCTCGAGGGTCTTTCGATAGCCATCGATCTCCACGGCAACCTGACGGCCGCCGTGCGGCTCAATGACGAAGTCGATGAAGTAGGTGCGGCCGCTTCGGCTGATCGCCTTGCGCTGGGGCTGCACATCGGAGGCGCGAAGCCCGGGAACCTGTCGCAAGACTCGCTGCACGAACTCGACCTCATACGGTGAGTCCCCCGTCCGCTCAACACGATGAGCGAGCTGAGTCCACGGATCCCAGTTCGGAGTCTCGGGCCAGCAGATCGAGCACGGCTCGAGCTGAACGCCACGCAGCTCGACCTGACGTCCCCGAACCGGCCGCCCCCTGCGAGCCTCAGAGTCCGCGAACGACGGGCACACGGCGCTGGCGTGATAACGCTCGCCGGTGCGGGTGATGATCACAGTGGTCACTGGACATGCCTACTGCATCCGGGCGGGGCCCGCCACGAAGTCACGCTCACAGGGCCCCGCTGACTCACGGCTCCAGGTTGATGCGCAGGTCATCAAGATCACCCACCCGGTCTCCGAGATAGCGCAGCAGATCCTCCTGTCGAGGCTGCCCGAGCACGAGCCGGTATGCGCCGACGGTGCGCATCAGGCGTTCTAGTGCGTGGCTCTCCTTGCTGAGCGGCAGCGCGGGCACATATCGCTCGATCCGCGCCGTTCCGGAGAGTGGCGGAATCCACGACGGATAGATCTCGCTCGAGCCTTCGGGACGTTCTGCCGAGGCGACCTCGAACATCGCTGCCCAGGGATCGGGGCCAGTGAGGATGTCCGCGCGTCGGCCATAGGCGGCGGCCACGTTGCGTCGGACGGCATGTCCCTGGAAGCGATGGACGCGTCCTTCTCGTTGCTCGAGGTCTACCGGGTTGCTCGGCAGGTTCCAGTGCACGATCGCGTGGCTGTACTGGTGGAAGTCCAGGCCCTCCTGGCCGACGGACGTCGAGGCGAGCACGAACGGCCAGAAGGGGGAGTTGAAGGCCGCACGGACCTGGCCCTCCCGCATGATGTTCTTCTCGTCCTCGGCGACACCTCGCCCGAACCGGACGGCCAGGTGAGTGCGCGTGCGGTGCGGCGTCAGCTCGACGCGTCCGTCGTGCACGCCGATGTCCGTCATCGTGTGTACGGCGCTGCGCAGCGATGTCGCCTCGTCCAGCTCGGAGGCGATCGCCAGTGCGACGTCGCCGGCGGACCCGCTGCGTGGAGTCTGGTTGAGGATATAGACGTACTCGTCGAGGACGCTCTGCAGGCCCCCCTGCACGCTGTGGGCAAGAACGTCGAGCCAGTAGGCGCCATCACCGCCCGCTCCACGGACGATCCCCATCGTCTCGGGCTTGTTGAACATGTTTCGCAAGGACCAGGCGATGCATGAAGCCGCTTCCCGAACCTCGGGGTTTGCCAACGCCAGCGGACCACCCAGGACTCGCGACAGGGCGCGCAGCCCCACGTTTCCCAGTCCACCGACCGCCTGACTCACCAGGACGTCGACGAGGTCCTCGGGTCGACGGCCTAGCGCTGTCACCTCCAACGCAGCAGCTTCGTCGAGGTGGTCGGCAAACCGTCCCTGCGTGGCGTCCTCGGGGTCCTCGAACAGCCCGTAGCGGAGCTCACTGATGAGGTTCATCCCACGCGCCTCGTCGAGCAGCGCTGCCGCCGCCCAGTACCACCTGGAGTCTTCCGCCCCGTCAGAGCCACCCGAAGGCAGCGACGCCAACCCCTCCTCAATCCGGGCCCGCACGTGGGCCTCGAGGGTGGTCCAGCTGAGGGGCAGGCTCTGCCCAAGTTGCCTCGCCGCGTCGATTGGGTCCCCCAACTCGGCAAGCGTCACGCTCGGATAGAGGATGCCGAGCGCACGCATCCCGGTGAGCCGACCGTCGCCGGCGCGCTGGAAGGTCAGGAGCCCCGTCGGGCGAGTTCCGTCATACTCGGTCCAGCCCGCAGCGTTGCTCGTCTCAGCAGCCCTGTCCGCGATCCGCCGCTCGGCTTCATAGCTGATCACGGTTCCGATCGCCTTGGGAGCCACGGCCCACGATGAGAAGATGAGTCGCTTCGTGAAGGACTGGAGCCGCTCGTCGGCGTAGGGGCCGCGCAGTTCGTAGTAGGGCAGGGACGGCGGGATCCATGCCATCTGCCACGCGCCACTGTCCAGCACGTCTGCGGCGAGGCCGCGCATCTTCGCATTCCCAGGATCGACCTGCCGATAGCGACGGACGTGCTCCCAGCTCAGGCCGGCGGCTCCCAAGGAGAGTGCCTGATGGAGTGACTCGTCGTAGGGGTCATGAGCCTGCAGTTTCTGCTTGAGCTGATAGCTCTCCATCAGCTCAAGCACATAGGGAGCGGCGCGCCAGTACTCCAGCGGGTCCTGGCCCTTGACCACGTTCGCGACCCGCTTCAGTCGTCGAAAGTCGCGGACATCCGCGGCCGTGAGCTGCACCGAGGGGAGGTGGCGCCTGACAACGAACCCGTCCCGATCCGGCGTGGTGGCAAGCCGTTCGGTGCGGGTCATCACGCGTCGCAGCTCATGTTGAACCTGATCGCGGGCGGCCTTGGCGGCTTCGACGTCGCCGCCATAGAGAGAGCGCCGCAGCTCGCTCGAGGCCCTGGCCACGGTCGCCGCTCGGTCGGGGCCAGCGAGGAAGCTCACCGTCTCCACGAAGTCCCGGTAGTGGTCGTCACCCTCGGGCTCGTCCGGGAGGGTGTACATCTTGAACGGCGTCGCGCTGAGGAGTAGCAGCCGGCAGTCCTCGAAGTCGAAGAGCTCGCGTGCGAGCTCGGCACCCTCGCCCTCATCGGCCATCAAGTCCTTGAACCGCTGGAACTCATCCAGGATGACGAGGTCGGGCTCGAGCTTGCGGACAGCGGTCCTCGCCAGGGCACGACGCAGGCGGCCGATGAGCCGATAGCGTCGATGGCTGAGCGCATAGGGAGGCTTGCCGGAGATGTGGCGGAACTCGTCGACGCACGCGCGCAGTTCGTCGGCAAGCGGCAGCCCACCGGGTCCGGGCATCGAGGCGAGGGAGTCAGCGAACTCCTGCCCGAGCTCGGTCGAGATCTGCGGCCGGTCGAACTCATCGATCCGGCGCTCGAAACGGGCCAGACCCGCGCCACCCTGGAAGAAGCGAACCCAAGGCCCTTTGCGAACCTCGCTGCTCCACGCCCGCTTAAGCAGCCAGTAGAGCAGCACACGCTCACCGGCGTGACCACCGCTGTCGGAGATGTTGAACGAGGTCCCTGGCGTGAAGGAGACAAAGTTGAGCTTGCGCCCCTCGAGGTGACGCAGCTGGGTGGCCAGTAGGGTCAGCCGATCAGCGTGGTGGCGCTCGTCTTCCTGGGAGCCCACGCGCAGCTTGGGCAGGTTCTGACGAGCGATCTGGCTGTTGGAGCAGATGTAGACGACGTCGATGCGGGGCACCGTGTCCCACAGGTGATCGATGGCTTTGGCGATCACGCCCCGCGCCACGAGAGTCTTGCCGAGGCCGACCTCATCAGCAACCAGGAACCGGCGGGTTGGGTCATTGGCGTCCCACAGTCGCTCGTGGACGCGCTCTACCGTGCGCAGCTGGAAGTCCTTGAGCCCCGCCAGCTCGCGCTCTAGGTCAGGTCGGGTCTGGTTCACTGCTCGCTCGCTTCCCACACGACGGCCCACAGGTCGAGGAACTCCTGGCTCAGTTGCGGCAGATCTCCGTTGGGGTCCCTGAGGTCTTCGAGCAGCCGATGGGCACGCGTGAGCGCCTCATCGCCGCGCGCCGCGGCGCGGACCAACGGCTCCAGAAGGACGAGATCATCGAACGACAGGCCCGACCACGATGGTGCCTGTGCATCGTCGGGGTCAGCAGCCTGGTGCTGGTGAAGGCGGTCGAGAAGGTCGTCGATCGTGGGGTCTCCCAAGAGCAGAGCCAGGTAGCGGAGGACGTCCTCCTGCCGAGCCAGCAGATCACGCAGAAGCTGCGTCAACCGGTCGGGTGGCGCGCCCACGACCTCCGCAACCAGCACACACTCCCGAGTCACGGCTTNGCCGAGTACATCGATCGTCGTGCTGACGGCAATGTACGGCGTGAGGCCGGCGAGGCTGAGGCCCCGCCACGCGGGCCGGTCGAGAAGGGCCCGAGCGGGGGTGCTCTTCGCGCCCACGGGCCGGACCGTGGTGCGCGCCGCGAGTCCATCCGGGTCTGGTGGCAGCGAAATCTCCAGGTGGAGGTCGAAGCCGTTGGGGCCGTCTGTCACAACGAGCTTGGGGTGTCCTCCGGACAGCGCCGCATGCCAGCTTTCGATGCTCCGCTCCGCCGCTTGGAGTGGGTCTTCCTGCGGCTCAACCGTGGCGCAGGAATGGGGCTGAGTGAGGCGAAGAAATCCTGACGTGTCGTCGCCGAGAAGTGCCTTGACCCCGCACGCGGAGGCCGCACCCGACAGCAGCACCGACAGCTCGACATTGCCGCCGAAGGCTGCCCCGGTGCAGTTGGCGGAACCGGTCAGCAGGTGAGCCCGGCCATCAGCCTCCCAGATGAACACCTTGGCGTGCAGGCCGCGCGTCACGTCACTGCCCACGGTCGCAGCCGGGCCGGTGTCGTCCGAGTGCGTGGCCTCCGCAAGCGGTTGGAGCACCCTCGGCTCGCGCCCGGCTAAGGCAGCAGACCCCAGGCGGTCGAGTGTCTCCGGGCGCGACAGGACGATGTTGTTGCCTGTCGTCTGGGGAAGCCGCGCCACAGTCGTGACGTCGAGGAACGGGGAGATGACGGCGCATCGGTCGGCCCGGCCGGGGAGTGGCCAGCTCGACGCCGACGGCGTTCCGAGGGCAATCACCGTCCCGTCCGTGAACGGCTCAGGCACGGCGAGACGTGCAGATCGCAGGCTGTCGCACAAGTCCAGGATCTGTGCGCGCCGCCCTGGATCGATCGACCGCACCGAGCTGGCGAGCAGTTCTTGGACGAATGTGCTGACGGGCTGCGCGTCGAGCGCATGGGGCGCCGCGTCGTCCTCGTCGCACATCAGGATCGTGTCCCACGACTTGTCGCCGGTGAGGTTGCGGCTCAAGGTGACGAACCGATGCAGCTGCCGCCCGTCGGCGTCTCGGAACCGGAGCAGCCAGATCTTGGGGTGGAACGTGCGCCCCGGCGGCGGCGCGATCTCGACCACACAGCCTTCTGCGAAGGCGGCGAGCTTCGGATAGCCCGGGGGCACGTGAATCCCGGCCGCCTGGCAGAGCACGGTTGTGTGTCCCGCGTGCCGGCGAATCGACTCCAGTAGCGCCAGTGGTGTGGATCCGTCGACCGCGGCGGCGTCCCTTTGGTCATAGGCCGCCATGGCGAGCGGCGCGAGGAGGACGGTCGTGAGGTCGAGGGTGTACGTCGTCGCCAGCGCGATCTCCACGGAGAAGCCGTCTGGAGGACGCAGGGCATCGGTGAGCAGGTGTCGGCTCTCGGGCTCAAGCATTAGTTCCCGTCTCCTTCGAGCCCGTCGAGGACGTCGCCCAGGAAGCGACGGGCGACCGACCATCGGAAGTCGAGACGAACCAGACCGGCATAGCCACTCCAGCCTTCGCGAGCGTCGGCAAAGGCCAGCCGACTCCGTCTGCCTTTGAGCCTGCGCTCGCGCTCGGCGACCAGGTGCTGTGCTCGTTCGCCGGAGTGCTCGCCCGCCTCGACCAGATCGATCCACTGGTTGACGAAGGTCACCGTCGGTGCGCCCAACCGGGGGTTAAGATGCCTCGCAAGTGCCCAGAAGTCCTGACGGTCCCAGTTCTCCAAAGAGCGGGCGTCGGCCACCTCCGCCTCCCACTCGGTCGTCTCGGAGGTGTACTGCTCGATGAGCGAATCGTCGTCCACCAGCCGGGCCAGCATGAGGTTATAGAGCAAGGGGGCACCGTGCCAGACGTGGTGGAGCCGTCGGGCGTGGTCGACCCGGCCACGCAGGTCATAAGGCAGGTCGCCGAGCTGCGGGTGCTCCCACATGTACTCCCCGGTTGCTGACTCAGCATGAAGGGCGAGCCAGCCCATCAGTGTGGTGGTCGGCAGGCGCGCGAACACGGCCTTGAGCGTGTCCGCTTCCTCAGCCAAAAGGCGGAACGTCGTCGACGTCAGGAAATCGTCTGGTGCTGGCGGAAGGGACGAGTCCAGGCCGATATCGACGTAGCCAGACTCGGAGTCCGCCACGCTGATCTCGGTCCTCCGCGCGGTCCGTTGAGTCGCGCGCCGGAGGTAGCCGTCAATGCTGACGTCCCAGCGCCGCAGACCAAGGCGCCCCAGCGCCGGCCAGTAGACCTGGCTGGGCATCGTCTTGAGCCTCTCCTGAGCCTGGCTTCCGATCACCCCAGACGTTTCACGGCCAGCGATGAGTGCGCGGATAAGTCGCACCTCGGCATCGCGAAGCGCCTTGCGAGACTGCTCGACTGTGCGGCCACGTCCGACCGCGTCGGTCAGCAGCCACGGAATGAAGAGCAGGTAGCGAGCCCTGGTGTGCAGCACGGACGTGCCGGGAAAGAAGGCGTCAGAGAACGCGTCGCGGATGCTGCCGATCCCGAGCTCGTCGACGCTGCCTTGGTCTTGGAAAAGCTTGACGACCTCCATCATCTGCGCTCGCTGGGTGTCGTCATGGTCCAGCCAGCCAAACCGAGAGCTCACGAGGTCATCCTGCCGCCAAGGCGCGGTGCAGGCTAGGAGCTCCGTCGTGGGTCGGCGTGGCTCTGGGACCCGACTAACTCAGCAGGTGCAAGATCCTGTCAGCCGCCTGGACGACATAGCTCCACCCTTCGTCAGGGACCGGCGCGCCAGGATCGAGGAGGTTCTCGAGGTAGCCCGGCAGAGCCACATCCGGAGCCACGCGCCGGAAGACAAGGCGGGCGACGGACTCGGCCTCGAACTCCCTTTGGACATCAGGCAAACCGGGCCGCTGCGGCCAGCCGTCGCCCCGATCGGCGCCCACATGACCGCAGAAGAGATGTCCGAGCTCGTGAGCCAGCGTCGCGAGCTTCTCCGTCGCCGAGTGACGGTGGTTGAGTCCGACTACCCATCGAACGAGCACGGGGGTCGCCGGGGCCCTCCCTTTCCTGGCCGGGACCAACATGAACCCGGCGTCACCAGCCCTTTGGATGTGCCCCGCAAGTCGTGCCCCCTGCCGCATGTCCACGACCCTGACACCGATCGTCTGGACATCGGCGACGAGCCGGCCAACCGCTTCCTCGGCGCGAGCCACGGGGTCCATGCCAAACGGCGAGTCGTTGAAGGGGAGCCGCTTGGATCGTTCGGTGGCCTCGGTCTGGGAGACGTCGAAGACCAGCTCGACAGGGCCGAAGGGGACCATGAGGAGCAGTGGCCGTTCGCCGGGCGCGATACGCAGTCCCCACTTCGCTTCCCATTCACTCGCACTGCAGAGCATGCTCGCGTGCGGGTACTGAAGGACTGCCAACAGAGCATTGAACAAGCGGCGATCCCTGACACTCGCCACCTGATCCAACAAGTCGTCGACGCTCTTGGCGGCCCCGGTGGTGAGCGCGGCAGCGGCCATCCAGTCGATCGACCGTCGCCCACTCGAAGGGCGCTCCGGCCGTTTCGGCTCCTCAGCGAACGTGAGCGGGAGCTCTTGCTGCTCGGTCATCGCGCCTCCTGAGGTCTCGGGGTTCGGTCCGAGGTACCCACCGAGGGCATCTCGCAACGGCACGATGCCGGCGTGCAGCAACAGCAACACCTAGCCGGTCACGAGTCGGAATCCCTCGAAGTAGCCCGAATGCCCCTTGACCTGACGTGTCGCGCTTCGGTCCTTGATGGCGGCATACGAAGTGCGGAACCCCGTTCGGCCGACTGCCTGCTCACCCAGCTCGGCGAACGTGTAGAGGTAGCGAAGGACAGAGTCGTTTGCCGAGAAGTAGTTCCAGGTGGTGCCTGACACGGC
>JGI24770J26754_10001066_pt1 | contig 19689 bp, 17 predicted proteins | sample LakOneMetagenome_FD_26754 | JGI IMG/M metagenome (IMG submission 26754) | reverse complement strand
GGCGCGGAATCGCGACGCTGCGCTCGCCGAGATCGGCACCGCCCTTCCATGCATGCCAGGCGACGCGTTCTTCATCGGCGGATGCGATCGCCGCCGTCGTGTAGTGCGGAGCGTCCGCCAGGTCGACCCGCGCGTAGTACATCGGTTGCGCCTGATCATGTGTGTCCAGCATGAACACCACGTAATGCGCCGGTCGCGCAACTGCCAGCGCGGATGCCAGCAGGCCGGCCATCCCGATGACGATGGCCGGCGCACGAACGAAATCCGTACCCATCTCCACTTCTCCCCGATCCGGTGGAACCGCGAGCCTAGCATCCGGATTTCATTCCCCAATGCGGACTTGTCATTGTGATATCGTTTTGATATCTTTCATGCAAATCCAGGGAGAGTCCCATGAACGAGCGCAGTGCCTTCTCGGTCGCCGGCATACCGATGGTGGTGTTCCTGATCTTCGCGTTTCCCCTTCTCGCTGCCCTGACGATCGGGAACATAAATCCCGAGCAACCGTTCTGGACCCTCGTGCCGGCGGTACTCGCGTTCATCGCGCTGGTTTTCATGTCCACCGGCTTCTTTCAGGTGCAGCCGAATCAGGGTCAGGTACTGCAACTGTTCGGCCACTACGCCGGCACCGTGCGCGACGAGGGCTTGCGCTGGACCAATCCGTTCTATTCAAAGCGCGCGGTGTCCTTGCGCGTGCGCAATTTCGAATCGGGCAAGCTGAAGGTCAACGACGCCGACGGCAATCCGATCGAGATCGCCGCGGTGGTCGTCTGGCAGGTGGTGGACACCGCCGAAGCGGTGTTCTGCGTCGACGACTACGAGAACTTCGTGCAGATCCAGAGCGAGTCCGCCCTGCGCCAGATGGCGCAGAGCTATCCCTACGATGCGCACGACAGCAAGGAGCCGTCGCTGCGCAGTCACGGCGACGAGGTCAACGCGCATCTGCGCCAGGAGATCAAGCAGCGCCTGGGCAAAGCCGGCGTGGACGTGGTCGAGGCCCGCATCAGCCACCTTGCCTATGCGCAGGAGATCGCCCAGGCGATGCTGCAGCGCCAGCAGGCCGGCGCGATCATCGCCGCGCGCACGCGCATCGTCGAAGGCGCGGTGAGCATGGTCGAGATGGCGCTCGCCGAACTCGGCAAGCGCGGCGTCGTCGAACTCGACAACGAGCGCCGCGCGGCGATGGTCAGCAACCTGCTCGTCGTGCTGTGTGGCGAGCGCGGCACGCAGCCGGTCGTCAACACCGGAAGTTTGTACACGGGCTGATGAGCGAGAAGAAGGCCTATCCACTGCGCGTCAGCGCCGTCGTGCTCGACGCGATGCAGCGCTGGTCGAATGACGAGCTGCGCTCGCTCAACGCGCAGATCGAATACGTTTTGCGCAACGCATTGCGCGAGGCCGGGCGATTGAAGCCGGGGAAAGGTGGCGCGCCGGTCGAGGACGAGTCGTCATGACTTCCTCGCCAGCGAGTCTGCATGGCCGCGATACATGCGCCCATGGTAGCTTGCGCCATCCTCGAGGAACGCACCCATGAACCGACACGCACTCGCCCTGCTCGCCACCGCGCTGCTCGCCTGCGCGTCCGCACAGGCGGCGCCGAAGAACAAGCGCGCCGCGACGCCGGCCAAGCAGACCGCAACACAGCAGACGGCGCAGCAGGACATCGATGTCGACGCAATGGCGCGCGCAAAGGACGGCAAGCCGAGCGAGCCGCCGCCGCAACCGGCTGCGGCGGAGTCCGCGCCGACCGCGGCCGAATCCGCCGAGCCCGCCATGGCGACAGTCCCTACGGACGCCGTGTCGGACCACGTGCCTGCCGCGCCAGCCGAATCCACGGTCGCGGCAAAAGCGGAAACTGCCGCTTCGGGAGCCGCTGCGGATGGCGCCATGATGGAACGCCCGGCCCCCCTCGCGCCGCCGGCTGCACCGACCGACACCGAGCGGAGCATCGCGGCCGGCTGCGAAGCGCGTGCGACAAGCCTCCTGGATGCTGCACAGAAAGGCGATTACGCCGGCGCGACGCGGGATTTCGACGCGAAAATGCGTAGCGCCCTGCCGCCGCCGAAGTTCAAGCAGGCATGGGAATCGCTGGCGCAATTCGGGAGTCTGCAGGGACGCGGCCAGGCACACCCGATGAAGGGCGACGGCTACATCGCGATCACGATCCCGCTGATCTTCGACAAGGCGAACCTGTATGCGCAGGTCGCCTGCGGCAGCGACGGGCGTGTCGCCGGTTTCTACATCAAGCCATTGTGATGCCCGCGTGGCCGCCGCGCACGATCGCCGCAGGCGCATGAGCATTGCAACGGGCGAGCCCCCTGTCCGCTGCAATGCCACGCGCCGACGCGAGGTGCTGCGCGAAGCGCGCGCACTCGGCGTGCCGGCCGACTATGCGCGGATCCGGCAACTTGTCGTGGTGCGCGAGCCGCGTCACCTCGCCTGCATCGGTCACGACATCCACGACCGGTTGCAATGGCTCGCTCCACGCGCCGCGAGCGCGTTCGCGCGCATGCGCGCTGCGGCTGGGNCCGAGGCGATCGAGCTGCAGGCAGTGTCCGCGTTCCGNTCCGCCGACTATCAACTCGGCATCCTCAAGCGCAAGCTCGAACACGGCCAGTCGATCGAGCAGATCCTGCGTGTCAGTGCCGCGCCCGGATACAGCGAACATCACAGCGGCCGCGCGCTCGATCTCACCACGCCGGGTTTCGCTGCACTCGAAGAAGAATTCGAGCACTCGTCCGCGTTCGCCTGGCTCGTCGCNAACGCGCCGCGCTTCGGCTTCGCGCTGTCCTACCCGCGCGGCAACCCGCACGGCATCGCGTACGAACCGTGGCACTGGTGCTGGCATGCGAAGCGCTGAGGGCTGAGCGCTGAAAGCATCGCGGCTCCATTCCCCCTACGCCGCCTTGCGCCAAGCGCATGCGGCGAGGGCAATCCAGCCAGCGATCAAGGTGACGCCGCCAATCGGCGTCACGATGCCGACGATGCGTGGCGCGCCCAGCGCAAGCCCATACAGACTGCCGCAGAACAGCGGGCAGCCGACGATGAAGGCACAGGTCGCGATGCGCAATGCAGCCGTCGCCTGCGATTGCGCGAGCACACCACACCCGATCAGCGCCAGCGCGTGCCAGAACTGATACTCGACCGCGGTATGCCAGGTCGCGAGGGCCGCGGTGTCGAGCACGCCACGCAACGCATGCGCGCCGAATGCACCCAGCGCTACCGCAACGGCGCCGAGGGCGGCGCCGGCGGTCAGCGAAATGCGTGCGAGGTTCATGGAGCGATCCTGGGCGAACAACCCGTCCGTGTCGAGCGTACGGAACACGCGTTCGTCGAAGTGGAACACCGTAAACGGATCGAACTCCGTACTCTTCGACTGCCCGCCTTCGGCGCCGCGCCCACAGCGGACCGGATTTCGAGACCATTCCACCTTCCCGCATCCGTCACATCCCGGCTTGCGCCGGGATGTCGTACAGCATTGTGCGGCGTGATCCTCTCAAGCCTTCTTCTTGAGCGGCTTCGCCGCATCGGCTGCCGGCTTCTTGTCTTCGAGCGGCTTCAACAGGTCGGACATCGACTTGTTCATGTTCGCGTACTTGTAGGCCGGCAACACGAACGTCCAGCCGCTGAAGCGTGCGTTGAGGTCGGCGACTTCCTTGTTCAGCGCGGCGAGGCGCATCTCGCGATCCTTGGCGGGGTCCTCCACCGAGGCCGGCTTCGCCGGCGCGACGGCGGCGTCGGCCTTGCCGTCCTTCTTCGCCGCCTCGTCCGCCGCGATCGCCGCGTCGTAGTCGGCCTTCGCCTTCGCCTGGTCGGCCGCGATTCCCTTGTCCGCCTGCGCGGCATCGAGCGAGGCGACGAACTGGGCGTAGTCCTTGCCGTCCTTCTCCCACGCCGTCACGTCGACGACGAGGCCGTCGAACGTCGCGTAGCGCGCCTTGAGAAGCGCATCGCCGGGGACCGCGTCCTTCGTCGGCAGGACGTCGTCGAATCGCAGGCCNGCCAGCGTCGAGGCAAGGCCATTGANCGCGAATTCGCCGCCCGACTCACGCCCCTTCGGCACGTCCGCNAGCACGTAGTTTGCATCGCCGCGCGCATTCTTCGTGACCATGNCGCGGCTGCCGTCGGCGTGCGTGATCGCGANCGAGGCGATACGCGTTGCCGCGAGGTCCGCNAGGTCCTTCTGCAGCCAATCCGCGGCGCCCTTGTCGACNGTCAGCGTGCCGGACGCCAGCCAGCTCTCCGGCTGCCCGGAGNTGCGCGCGTAGGTACCACCGCGCGGATCGGTGTTGCCGATGACGAGCTTGAGCGGCTGCGCAAGACCGTCGAGCTGCACCTCGACCCCCTTGGCGTCCTTGGCCGCGACGTCCTCGACGCCGAGCACGGCGTACTTGTCCTTGTTCGAGGTCTTCTGTTCGAGCCGCCTGGCGTCGGCGAGCTTGAGCAGGAACGCGCGCAACTTGCCGGTATCGACCGGATAGCCACCCTTCTGCGCCAGCGTCCAGCCATTCGCGCCGCGCTCGAGCGTCGCCAGCACCTTGCCCTCGGCGCCCGTCACGACGACCCTGTTCACATCATTGACGTGATCGCGCAAGGTGGGCACGAGCCATCCAGAGGCCTCGACCGTGTCGCTGCGCGGGCGGCTCGAATGATTCAGCGCGATCGCAGCGACGATCGCGAGGAGCGCGGCGATGACGAGTCCAATCAGCGTCTTCTGGTTCATGCGTGGGCTCCCTGCGCCGCGCGCCGACGCTGCCTGCGCCACCACGCAAACCCGAGCGCGGCAAACGTGACCAGCAGCGGCACCAGCACGATGTTGATGATCTTCAGGCGCGTGCCGAGCGATTCGATCTCGGCATCGAGCTGGCGACGCACCTGGCGCAATTCCTTGCGGATCTCGAGCTTGCGTGTCATGAACTTGTCCAGCTCGGCCTTCTGCTCGGTCGAGAGTATCTGCGCCTGCTCCTGGCTCTTTGCGCTCTGCAATTCGGTCAGCTTGCGCTCGGTGTCCGACAACTCGCGCTGCAGGTCCTGCTCCTTGGCGCGGAAACGCTCGTCTGCATTGCGCTTGATCGCTTCGACCGTAGTGAACGGGCGCTGCGACGTGGCGCGGCCACGGATCGAGATAAGGTCGCTCGAGCCGGCGAGGTTGTCGAGCGCGTTGACGGCGAAATCACCGTTGTTCGCGAACGGATTCATGATCTGCTGGCCGAGGAACGCGCGCATCTGCACCCACATGCGGTCGCTCAGCAGGTCGGTGTCCGCGACCAGCACGATCTGGCCGTTCGCGTCCTTCGCTTCCTTCAGTGCGCCCGCGTCGGTGCGCNCCGGGAACGCGGTCTTGAACGTCCCGGAGAGGCGCGCGGCGATCACGAACGGCGAACCGGCGGACTTGTAGCCCTGCAGCAGGCTCGAAGGATCGCCGAGCATGCGCAGGCGATCACTCGGCACGCTCATCGCCTCCGAGGTCGTCTGCAACAGGGGCACCAGCTTCTCGTCCTTGGCATCCTTGGCCAGATCGAAGCTGCCAGCGGTCGACACGTTGATGGTGTCGAGATTCGTCGTCAGCACGTCGTCATGGTTCAGGTCGGCTGCGGTCAGCCCGAGGATGCCCGGATGGCGCACCGGCGCACTGCCCTCGGCGAGGCTGATNGGCAGGCCGCGCGCGCGATCGATCACGATCCGGTGCGGGTCGTACTCGACACCCCAGGCCTTGAACAGCTTTGCAAGGTCGGACGACTTGTCCGCCATCATGCCGGCCATCGGGTTGTTCGGGTCCGCACCGCTGTCGTCGAGCTCGGCGCTCGGATCGACGAATACGAGCAGGTGCCCGCCACGCAGCACGAACTGGTCGATCGCGAATTGCGCGTCGTCGGACAGTTGCTTCGGATGCACGACGATCAGCACGTCCATGTCCTTCTCGACCGCCTTCAGNGTCGCCGCGTCGACCGTCTTCATGTCGAACAGCTGCGACCACTGGCTGTAGACCGCCCATGGCTGGCGCATGCGCTGCGTCTGCGGGTCGAATCCGGCCGCGATCGGCAAGCCGGACAGCAGCCCGACCACCGGCTTCTTCGGCGTTTCCAGTTCGTGGATCAGCTTCGCGATGTCGTATTCGAGGAACGCTTCCTTGCCGGGGTCGAGGAACGGGATCGCGGCATGGCCATTGGTCGAATTGGTTCCGGCGAGACCGAGGAACACCTTGTCGCCGGCGGCCGAAACCGGGACCGACTGCAGGCCAAGGCTGGTCGCGCGATCCTCGTCCTCGGAGAACGGCAGCGGATCAACGACCGAGAGGCGCAGCTTGCCGCCGGAGCGTGACGCCATCTCCTGCAGCATCTCGTGCACGGTCGTGAAGTAGGTGCGCAGCTGCGGCACGTCGGCGCTGCCCTTGTCGGAGAAGAACAAGGTCAGGTCGAGCGGCTCGTCGATCGATTTCAGGATGTTCTTCGTGCCGTCCGACAGCGTGTAGAGATGGTTCTGGGTGAGGTCGGCGCGNGCGCCGCGGAACGCCACGTTGACCAGCAACATGACGGCGACGAACAGCGCCGCGAGTACCGCCAGTGCGGTGCCGGAGAGTGCCTTGCGATTGAGTTGCATCGTCTTCTTCTCCTCAGGCCGCTTTCTTCATGTCGATGACGACCGCTGTCGCGTACAGCCAGACCCCGATCATCAACACGAAATAAACGAGATCGCGCAGGTCGATGACGCCCTTGCTGATCGACGCGAAGTGGGTGAGGAAACTGAGTCCGGAAACCGCATCGGCCAGGCCCTGCCCGGCGATCGCGCGGATCGCATCGAGCACCAGCGGATAGCCGGCGAGCAGCAGCAGGAAGCAGATCACCACGGTCAGGATGAACGCGACGACCTGGTTGCGGGTCGACGCCGACAGGCACGAACCGATCGCGAGGAACGCCCCTGCCATCAGCAGNGAACCGAGATAACTCGCGAAGATGACGCCGTTGTCGGGACTGCCGAGGTAGTTCACCGTCAGCCANATCGGGAACGTCAACACCAGCGCGATCGCGATGAATGCCCACGCAGCGAGGAATTTGCCGAATACCGCCTGCCACATCGTGACCGGCAGGGTCAGCAGCAGTTCNATGGTGCCGCTCTTGCGCTCCTCGGCCCACAGGCGCATCGACACGGCCGGCACCAGGAACAGGTACAGCCACGGATGGAACGTGAAGAACGCCTGCAGGTCCGCCTGGCCACGCTCGTAGAAATTGCCGAGNTAGAACGTGAACGCGCCGNACAGCAGCAGGAAGATCACGATGAACACGTACGCCACCGGCGTCGAGAAATAGCTGCGCAGCTCGCGCTTGAAGATGGTGAGGGTGCCACTCATGTGCGTGCCTCCTTGCCCGCGCCCTGGGTGATCGTGCGGAACACTTCGTCGAGGCGGCCCGGCTCCAGCGCGAGTTCGCGCACGCTGACGTCCTGGGCCTTCAACGCGTCGCCGACTGCGACGAAGATCGACCGGCCCGGCTTCGGGAACGCGGTNATGCGGTTGTCCTGCGGATCGACCTCGATCGCGGCGATGTCGGCGACCCTCGCCAGCGCGTCCTTCGCCTGTTGCAGGTTCGCCGCGGTCAGCGAAACCGCCTGGTGGTANCGCGAGCGTGCNTCCAGCTCGGACGGCGTTGCATCGGCGAGCACGCGCCCACCGGCGATGATGATCGCGCGCGTGCAGACCGCGTGCACTTCCTCGAGCAGGTGGGTCGAAATGATGATCGTCTTGTCGCGCGCCATCGAGTTGATCAGCGTGCGCACTTCCTGCTTCTGGTTCGGATCGAGGCCGTCGGTCGGCTCGTCGAGGATCAGCACCTTCGGATCGTGCAGGATCGCGCCGGCAAGGCCGACACGACGCTTGAAGCCCTTCGACAAGGTGTCGATCGGCTGCTCCAGCACGCGTTCCAGATGCAGGCGACCCACCGCGTCGTCGACGCGCTTCTCGCGCAGGTCGCCGGACAGCCCGCGCACGCTCGCGATGAAGTCGAGGAACTCGCGCACGCTCATTTCACCGTAGCTCGGCGCACCTTCAGGCAGGTAGCCGAGCACGCGCTTCGCTTCGAGCGGCTGCCGCTCGACGTCGAAGCCGGCAACGGTCGCGCTGCCGGATGTCGGGCTGAGGAAGCCGGCAACCATCTTCATCGTGGTCGACTTGCCGGCGCCATTCGGCCCGAGGAAGCCGAGCACCTGGCCGGGCTCGACCTTGAAACTGATCGCATCAACGGCGGTGAAACTGCCGTAGCGCTTGGTGAGTTGTCGGGTTTCGATCATCGTCTTCGCTGCACCCTGTTGACGGACATGGCGATCCACGCACCCACGAAGGCATGCGGGGACCAGAACCCCCAGTAGTTGGCGCTCCTGCGTCGGCCGACGACGTTCGCGAACGGGCAAGCCCGCCGGCATCGCAGCGACCCCGGACGCAGGGCGCGCGGAAAGATACCGCAAACGCCGCGGAAAGTTCCCGCTCAGTCGATCAGATCCGAACAAGGGGCCGGATAGCGCCGACCGGCGCGCAACGGGCGGAAGCAAGGCGCGTCGCGCACGAACGCGTCCGGTGCGTGCGGATCATGCCAACCCGGGATGCCCGCGAGTGGCAACGGACGCAACTCCTGCGGATCGGCGAGCAGCCGTCCGCTGCGGATCTGCGCGGCGACATGCGCTTCAGCCTCGCGCCAGCGGATCACGATCGCCGCGGGGCCAACCCGTGCCGCGAGTTCGACCGACGGCACGCGAACCACGAGGCACTTCGCCACCGGCATCCGGTGGCCATCCCAGACATGCTCGACCAGTGCGTGACCGAACACGCTGACCGCGATCGAACGACCCCACGCGCTGCGCTCCCGCACGAACAAGGCCGACCAATCGTGTGCATCCCAGATCGGCACCAATGCGTCGTCGGCCAGCCAGACGATGGCACCCGCCTCGTCGAAGTGGGTGAGCGCATATTGCCCGCGCGTGCGTTCGCGCGGACCGACCTCGGCAATGCCTGCGACCTGGCGCGCATTCAACGCCCATTTGAGTTCCGGATGGCGCAACCACACGAGCGCGTTGAACACGTCGTGGACGCCCTGCTCGCGCGTCGCAAGGACGCCGCACGTGGCGATGCGCTCTTCATAGTGCAGTCCGTCCGCGAGCAGGGCGGGCGTCTGCGCGCGAAACGCGGGGCGCGCGATGCCGTCGCGCACCTGCATGCATTGGCGCCGCCCTTCCAGCTGGCCGAGATCGGGCAGCTCGCCGGATCCGACCCAGGCGCGCAACAGCGGATGTTCCAAGGATTCGCGGCCATCGGCGCGAGGCAACACGGCCGCNCTCACGGATGCGCACCTGCGAAGCAGATCGAGATTCCGAAGCCCGCCTGCCAGTCGGTCGTCGCGCGATCGAGTGCACGCAGGAACGACGCATCGAGTTGCACCCTCGGCGTCAGCATCCACGTGACGCCACCGCCGGCCTCCCGCGCATGCAGGGCGCCGGTGCCGAAACCGCTTTCGATGTAACCACCGAGATGAGCATGCAGCGGAAAACCGTAGGCGACGGCGACGAGGTTGCCATTTCCGTCATCGGCCCAACGGCGATCTGCGTAAAGCGAGACGCTGCGCCCGTCGTCTGCCGTCCATGCCATCGAGGCACCAAGGTCATGCTCGTGCACGTGGCCGCCGATCGGCGCACGGCCTGCCGGCACGACGAAGGTCGCGAGCATCGCGAACGAGAACGCGCCGGAACTCCATGGCGCGACCTTCGCGCCGATCCGCGCGTCGCCACCGCCGCTGTCGACCGCGTGCGCGCCACTCGGCGCATGCACGTCGAGGCGACCCCAGCTGTCGGCGCCGAGCTGCAGCTCGATGCCGTCGGCAATGCCACAATGAACCAGGCNGTCGGCCACGTACGCGGTCGAGCGCGTGCCCGACGTCCGATCCGTGCTCGCGTCGAACAGGCCCTGCTCCGCCGCGCAGCTCCCGCCGGGCAGCGTCGATGCAGCGAACGCGAGCCCGGGCCGGTCGAATGCCGGCACGTCGTCGTCGGCACGCGCGAACGCGCCGATGACGAGGAACGCGACTGCGACCATTGCCGGTANTCGTGGGTGCATGCGCCGCCGCTCNGCTCGCCAGTTGTCATCCTAGCGCGCCATCCGCGTCGACCGCTTGTCCTATGATGGGTGCCGGCGCCCGTCCACCCGGTCGATGACTTCCATGCCCGTCGCGTCGCAGGATCCGCTCTATGCCGCCGCCTACGCGGAACTGCATCGGCTGGCGCGCCGCGAGCGCCGACGCGTGGGTGCTCCCGCGACCATCAACACGACCGCGCTGGTGCACGAGGCATGGTTCAAGCTCGGGCGCAGCGAAGCCGGTGCGCAGGTCGAGCGCAGCGATTTCCTCGCGATCGCCGCGCACGCGATGCGCCAGGTGCTGGTCGACCATGCGCGGCGGGTGAATGCGCAAAAGCGCCGCCACGTCGCCGTAACGCTCGGCGAGGCGGAACATGAGCCGCCAGCATCAATCGCCCTGCTCGATCTCGATGCAGCGCTCAATGCACTTGAAGCGATCGATGAACGGCTCGCACGCATCGTCGAGCTGCACGTGTTCTGCGGGCTCGAATTCGCTGAAATCGCGGAATCCGAAGGCATTTCCGAGCGCAGCGTATTCCGCCTCTGGCGCACCGCGCGCGTGTTCCTCATGGACGCGCTCGCAGCATGAGCGCGCACCGCGCCGATTGGCCGCGCCTGCTCGATCTGTTCGAGCGCGTCGTCGACGCGCCTGCGACCGAACGTCGGCGCGCGCTCGACGAACTGGCCTCGCGCGAACCGCAGTTGCACGCCCGGCTGCTGCACCTGCTCGACCTCGACGGGTCGTCCGGCGACTTCGCCGGCGACGTGTCGCGCTGGCGCGATGCGCTGATCGCCGAAGACATCGTCGACGATGACGTACCCGAGCGCATCGGACCCTGGCGCATCGTGCGCGAACTCGGTTGCGGTGGCATGGGCCGCGTCCACCTCGCCGAGCGTGCCGACGGCGCCTATGAACAACGCGTCGCGCTGAAGCAGGTGCGCGGCGAATTCACCAGCGACGCGGCGGTTGCGCGCTTCGTGGCCGAGCGGAACATCCTCGCGCGGCTCGACCATCCGTGCATCGCAGCGCTCGTCGACGGCGGCGTCGACGATGCGGGACGACCGTGGTTCGCGATGCAGTACGTCGACGGCGTGCCCCTGCCCGACTACTGCGCTGCGCACGCCAGCACGCTCGCGCAGCGCCTGCGCCTGTTTTGCGACATCTGCGATGCGGTCGCTTATGCGCATCGGCAATTGATCGTGCATTGCGACCTGAAGCCTTCCAACGTGCTGGTCGATGCAAGCGGCCAGCCGCGCCTGCTCGATTTCGGCGTCGCGCGCCTGCTCGCCGACGAAGCCGCCGGCACGATGCCGACGCAACTGCGTGCGTTGACGCCGGCTTATGCCGCGCCCGAGCAACTCGCCGGCGAACCGGTCGGCATCGCCAGCGACGTCTACGCCCTTGGCGTGATGCTGCACGAGTTGCTCGTGGGCCAGCGCCCGTACGCGTCGACGGTCGATTCACCGACGGCGTTGGCCGTCGCGCATGCGAAGGGCGAACCGCCGCCGGCCTCGCGCACGGCCACGGCGACAGGCCCCGTGATGCCACGACGCCTGCGTGGCGACCTCGACCTCATCGTTGCGACTGCGCTGCGCCACGATCCGGCCCATCGCTACCCCGGCGCCGATGCGCTTGCCGACGACCTGCGACGCCACCTGGCCGGCTGGCCGCTTCGCGCGCAACGCGACAGCGTGCGCCATCGCCTGCGGAAATTCGTGGCTCGGCACCGCATCGCAGTGCCGCTTGCCCTGCTCGCCACGATTGCCTTGCTCGCAACGACATCGGTCGCGCTGCTGCAGTCACGCGATGCCCGGCGCCAGGCCGAGCGCGCGGAATCGGTGCGCAACTTCCTGCTCGACCTGTTCAGGCAGGCCGACCCGGATCGCAGCGGTGAAAGGCCGCTGACCGCGCGCGAATTGATCGATGCCGGTGCACAACGCGTGCAGCGAGGTCTCGGCAGCGATCCGGACACCCGCGTGGAATTGCTCGGCGTGGTGGGAAACCTGTATTCGTCCCTTGGCCAGGTCAGTGCCGCGGCCGACATCTACGAGGCGCGACTCGTCCAGGCACAGCAGTTGTACGCCGCGGGTGATCGACGCGAAGTGCTGGCACGGCTGGATCTGGCCCAGTCGGAAAGCGAACGCGACCACTTCGAACGCGCCCGGGAACTCGCGCAAGGCGCACTCGCCGAACTCGAACGAAGCGGCGGCAGCAACGACCTGTTGCGCGCGGATGCCTACGCGCGTCTCGGCTGGACCGAAAAGCTGGCGGGCCGCTACGAGCAGGCCGCCGATTGGCAGCAACGACGCATCGCCCTGCTTCGCATCGCCGCTCCAGGCAGTACGGAACTCGCCGGCGCGCTCGACAGCCTCGGTGCGGTACGACACGCCCAGGGGCACTACGACGAATCGGCGCAAGCCTATCGGGAAGCCCTGCAATTGGCCGAGGCACATGCCGATTCCCCGCCTTCCCTGCTGCTCGGGATACGCTACGACCTCGCCCTCGGCGAACACGAAGCCGGGCACTTCGAGCAGGCCGACCTGCTGTTCAAGCGCAATCTCGAATTCGCGCGCAACGTCTATGGCGAAGAACACCACACGGTTGCCGACCAGCTGTACCAGATCGGGCAGAACGCCCGCCAGAGTGGCCACGAAGCGGACAGCCTGCCCTGGTTGCGCCAGCCTTGGCCATCTACGAGCGACTCGACGGTCCACGCCACAGTCGAGTAGCCACCGCCTTGACCACGCTTGCGCAAGCGCAGCTGCGCAGCGGCGAGCCGTCGCAGGCGGTCACGGGCTTGGAACGCGCGTATCGCATCTACCTCGACACGCTTGGCCCGAAGCATCTCTACACGGCGGTCGGCGAGACCGCGCTCGCGCAGGCGAAACTCGAGACCGGGGATGCGACCGGCGCCGAGGCGACGTTCCGCGATGCCCTCGCGAAGTACGCCGACGCCAATCCCGACCACATCTATGTCGAAGCCGTGCGCAAGGGCCTCGGCGAGGCGCTGCTTGCCCAGCATCGCCCGCACGAGGCCGAACCGCTCCTGCGCCTGGCCTATGCGCACGTATCGGCGAAGTTCGGAGGGGCGGACCAGCGCAGCGTCGGCATCGCGATCACGCTCGCGAAGTGCCTTCGCGCAATGGATCGCGCGCGCGAAGCCGGCGAGCTGCTTCAGACCACGCGCGCCGATGTCGAGCGGGGCGCGGATACGCCGACGCGCTCGCGCAATCTGGACAAGCTGAAAGCCGCACTGGATTCGCCGGGACGCGATTGACTATGGCAACACGTCCCCGAGGCCGTCACGGAAGATCACGTCGTTGGTGAGTACCCGCGCGATCGTCCAGTCCGCGATCGGTCCTTCACCGAGTATCTCGCCGTCGAGGTTGCCCGCTACGACGATGTGCCCGTGGTTGTCGAACGCAATCCCCGTGGCGGACTCCGCACCGACGAGCGCACTCGGAAAATCGAGGCTGAGGATCGCCAACCCGAGGCCATCGTTGCCGAAGCTGGCATCGCGGGAAAAGTCGGCGTTGAACCGGATCAGGCCCGTATCGGACGGTGCGTGCGCGGCATCGGTCGTCCCCGCCCAGCCCGCGACGACGAGTTTGCCGTCCGGCTGGCGCAGCATCGTGTTGATCGTGTTGTAGATGCCCGGAAACGCGAGCGACTGGAAGTACGCGAAGGCGTCCTGGCGCGTGCTGGTTCCTGCACCCGTTACCTCCGCGAGCGCGTACGTGCTGGCGAGGCCCGGCGTACCGCCGCCGAGCGCGCTGATGAAACGGTTCTCGCCGCCGATCACGACGCCGTAGCCGACCTGCTCGTATCCGCTGCCCGGGCGCGCGACCGCGGCGTTGCAGAAGTTGTCACCCTCGTTGGTGCTGCCCGCCGGGAAGTCGATGTCGACCCGGCCGCTGCCGCCGCCGAAATTCGCGTCGACCGAGAACTCCGCGTCGAACAGCGAGCGCCGCAGCGCGAAGACTCCACAGTTGCGGTTGGAGAGATCCGGATAGTTCGCATGCGTGACCGTGCCGACCAGGTAAAGCTCCTCGTGCGCGGGAATGAAGCAGCCCTGCCCGCACGACGTGCCCGGAATCTCCTCGCGCACGATCGCGCTGGCCCAGTCGTCAAGGCTGCCGCCGGCGTCGAACGCGGCACTGCGCGAATACAGGAATCCGCCGTCGGGGTCGAGCGCGAGCAAGTAGAAGTCCCGATCGGAGGCGTTCACCACGATCATGTTGCCCGCAGCGTACAACGTGCCGTCCGTGCTGATCGCGAGCGCCGACAACGCGGTGCGTGCATTGCCGAGGAAGAAGCTGTTGCTGCTGCCCCCGAACGAAATGTCGGCGTAGCCGGTCGGCGTGAGGCGCTGCATCCACGCGTAGTTGACGCCGGATTGGGTGATCGTGCCGCCCCAGACGATGCGCCCGTCACCGAGAACCTTGACGAACGCCGGACGGCAGTCGACCGAGCCGCCGTTGAAATTCTCCAGCACGGTGCCGTTCGAGGAAGGACCGAACGATGCGTCGGCCGCTCCATCCGGCCCCACCCGCAGCAGGGAGCAGGCGAACTGGCTGCCGCCGCCATAGGCGTTCCACGCACGACCGGCCACCAGGATTCGCCCATTCGCCTGCACGGCGACGGCCGCACTCTCGTCGCGGTCGGTGGACGGCGCGGCACCGCCGCGATCCCAGGCGTAATCCCACAAGCCGGGACGCCCGAACGAATACGTCGTATCGCTGAGCGGGGGATTGAACGACGGGTCGAGCGAGCCGTCGCTATTGGCGCCCGCGAGACCTATCCACGCCCCTGCGGCCCACACAAGGGAGTACCTCAGGACATTGTTTGTCCGCTTCATCGCCAGCCTCCCGCAGCCTGCACCGCGTACTGGATACGCAAGCTGGAGGCGCGGACTGCCAGCGGCGAACATCACGGCTCCTCGACAAGGGAACCCGCCATCCAATTGGCGGGAAAGCCTATGTCGACGACCCGAGTGGCGCGGCAATACGATCGTCAAGGCGCCCGTTTGGCGACCAGCGCTTGTCCTTGAGGCGCAGCGAAGGCCGCTCGACCAGGAACCACGATAGCGACCCGACCGCGACCAGGATCGGCACGACGATCGCGAACAGCAGGATCGGCTCGTGGACGCCGGCCTGCACGATCGCCTGCTGGATCGGCCACGCCCAGAGATACACGCCATACGACAGGTCGGCGTCCCCCGGAATTCCGGGCAAGGACGGTACGTAGGCGAACCACAGGGTGAAATATCCGATGGTCGCCCAGAGCACCGGGAGCGAGTGGACGGAATGCCGGGATGCGAAACAAACGATCGCCAGAATGACCATCAACGGCGTGGATACGGGTATGTATCGACGCAGGAGGCACGCGATCACGCCGGCGCCGAAGAATCCCTGGACCACGCGCGCCAGCTGGCGATTCGGAACGAACTCGCCGGCCATCATCGGCCAGAGTACGAGCCACGCGAAAAGGCTCGCGATGGCGATGCTGGTGAGCCAGCGAAGTCGCAGCAACCTTAGCACGCCCGCCACCGCCACCCACAGGTAGAGAGACGCTTCATAGGAAATCGTCCACAGCGGGCCATTGACGGCCCGAGGTNTCGGGTTGTGCTCGAACAAACCCGGGAGTTGGAGCCTCAGTGGTTCGATCAGCGAGATCGCGGCTCGCGCGTAGCCAAACGGGTTGTCGGGGCGGGCGGGATCGAAGTAGACGTCGATGGGAACCTCGCTCAGGAGCGGACCGAGGACGAATGCCCATGCGACGACGCAGACGACCAGAGCCGGCATCAGGCGCAGCGCTCGCGCGCGAATGAATCGCAGCAAGTGCGGCCGGCGCTCGAAGGAAAGCGTGATGAGGAATCCGCTGATCGTGAAAAAGATCACGAGGCCCACGATGTGCGCGGGCATGTTCGGGAACACGAAAGCGATCGGATCGAACATCCATCGACCACCACCTGCAAGCCCGCAGTGGCCGAGCACCACCAGAAAGGCTGCGACCAAACGCATCAGCAGAATATTGTCGCGGCGGCCGTCGGCAAGCTCGGCCAGGGTGCGACCTCGCAACCATCGCAGGACTTGCACGCGTTGCGGGGTCGCTTCAGGCATTCGACAGCCGCGCACCCGCGATGCGCCCGATCAGGTCGTGCTCGTCGGTATGTATGATCTCGACCTCGACGAACTGGCCGGGCTTGAGCTTGTGCCCGTCATCGATGCGCACGATGCCATCGATCTCCGGCGCATCGGCTTTCGATCGCGCGATCGCGCCATCCTCGTCCACTTCGTCGACCAGCACCGTCTGGCGCGTACCAACCTTGCGCGCGAGGCGCGCCGCCGAGATCTCCGCCTGCGTTTCCATGAAGCGCTCGAGGCGTTCTTCCTTGATCGCGTCGGGTACGGGATCCGGCAAGTCGTTCGCCCTCGCGCCATCGACCGGCGAGTAGGTGAATGCACCGACGCGATCCAGCTGCGCCTCGTGCAGGAACGCGAGGAGCTCCTCGAACTCGGCTTCGGTCTCGCCCGGAAAACCGACGATGAAGGTGCTGCGGATGGTCAGGTCCGGGCAGCCCTTGCGCCAGGCCTGCACGCGCGCGAGCACCTTGTCGACCGCACCGGGGCGCTTCATGAGTTTCAGGATGCGCGGGCTCGCGTGCTGGAACGGGATGTCGAGGTACGGCAGGATTTTCCCATCCGCCATCAGGGGGATCACGTCATCGACATGCGGATACGGATAGACATAGTGCAGGCGCGTCCACACGCCCAGTTCCGCGAGGCCTTCGCACAGGCCATTCATGCGCGTCGCGCGCACCTTGCCGCGCCAATCGCGTTCGGCGTACTTGAGGTCGACGCCGTAGGCGCTGGTGTCCTGCGACACGACCAGCAATTCCTTGACGCCACCCCTGACCAGCTTCTCCGCCTCGACCAGCACCTCGTCGACCGGTCGCGAAACCAGGTCGCCGCGCATCGAAGGGATGATGCAGAACGTGCAGCGGTGGTTGCAGCCTTCGGAAATCTTCAGGTACGCGTAATGCTTCGGCGTCAGCTTGATCCCCTGCGGCGGNACCAGGTCGAGGAACGGGTCGTGCTTGGGCGGCAGTGCCGCATGCACCGCGTTCATCACGCTGGCGTAGTCCTGCGGCCCCGAGATCGACAGCACGTCCGGGTGCGCCTCGCGGATCACCTCGGCGCGCTTGCCGAGGCAGCCGGTGACGATGACCTTGCCATTCTCCTCCAGCGCCTCACCGATCGCGTCAAGCGATTCGGTCACCGCCGCGTCGATGAAGCCGCAGGTATTGACCACCACGACATCGGCGGAGTCGTAGTCGGGCACGATGTCGTACCCTTCCACCCGCAACTGGGTCAGGATGCGTTCGGAGTCGACGAGGGCCTTCGGGCAGCCGAGGCTGACGAAACCGACCTTGGGATTGCGGCGTGACATGGATATCCGGCGGGTGACCTGCAACCGCCCATTTTATCCCTGAATCGGCGCGGTCGGCCATGTCGGCACGCGTCTGCGCCCAGTCGGTCGGCAAGAAGCGGCTGGCCCGCTCCTGCCAGGTCGGAAGCGCGCTTCCCTGCTAAGATCCATGCGGCGCCGCGCCACGCGGCCAGCTCTTGTACGGCCGGCGGGGGACGGGCCGCGCGATGCATCGAGGGTTGTTCCTGTCCGGCGGCCGGCTTGCAAGGCGGATGCTCGCAGTTTCATTGACCATCGCCACCGCGTTGATCGGACCCTACGCGGACGCGGTCGATTCCACCTTTCCACTTGCACGGCTCGCGGCCGGCAGCCGACATGCTGCGGCCAGCGTCGAAAGCGTGCTGGCCGACAATGCGACCTTGCTGCTCGCGCAGGCATTCGCCGGTACGGCGGCACGGCAGGCCTTGCTGAGGGCGGTCGGTTATTTCTCGCTCGCGCTCGATGTGCCGGAAGTCGCTGATCGCCAATGGACGAGCGCGCTGGAGATTGCCGCTCGGAACGGCGACTCCGCGGCGATGCTCGAACTCACCGAACTCGCGATGCAGACCTCGGTCGCGCTTGGCGACTACGAGCGCAGCAGCCGGCTTGCTGAACATCTGCGCACGCAGGCGCAGGCAAGCCACGAGCCGTCTACAGAAGGACAGGCGGAAAACGCGCTAGGCGTGATCGCGCGCAGGCGCGGCCAACTCGACCAGGCATTCAGCCACCAGCAACGGGCGGTCGCCCTGTTCAAACGGGCCAACGACGGCATCGGCGCCATGCGCGCACTGTCCGACCTCGGCACCGTCATGCGCGACCGCGGAGATTTCGCCGGCGCCCTGAAGGCACAGCTCGAGGCAACGGCGGAGCGCGAACGCTCCGGCGATCGCCTCGCCAACGTCTACCGGAACCTCGCCCTGCTGTATCGCGAGATCGAGGACATCACGGCCTCGCGCACGTACTTCCAGCGCGCGCTGCAGGAAGCGTTGCGCGACGGCGTGCCTTCGACCTATGCATCGGTGACCGGCGCCTATGCCAGCCTGCTCAACGACGTCGACGAATACGATGCGGCGCAGAAGGCGGCGAACGAGGCACTGGCCATCGACACCGCGCTCGGCGATCGCCCGCACCAGGGTTTCGAGCACCTTGAAATCGGTCGCGCGCGAATCGGGCTCAAGGACACCACCGGCGCACTGCTCGAACTCGAACAGTCGCTCGCGATCGGACGCGAACTCGGCCAGCGCGAACTGGTCGCACGCTCGCTGCTGCACCTGACCGAGATCTCGCTCGGGCAGCACGACAAGGTGCGTGCGCGTGGCCTGCTCGACGAGGCGATCGCGGGCCTCGAAGCGACCCGCCTGCGGCCGCAACTGGCACAGGCATACGCGCTGCGCGAGCAGCTCGCCCGCGCGGAACACGACGACACCGATGCACTGCGTTTCGCCCACAAGGCGGCGGTCGCGCGCGAGGAACTGATCGGAATCCGCGCCAGCCGCCAGCTCGCCGCGCTCGAAGTGGCGCACGCACGCTCCGACTCGGAGCAGCGCCTCGCCATGCTCGCCAAGGACAACGAATTGCAGTCGGCGCGACTGCAGGCGCAGTCGCTGCAGCGTCGTCTTGGCGGCATCGCGCTCGCCGGACTGGTGCTCGCCCTCGTGGCGCTCATCTGGCGCTATCGCGGCATCCGCCGCCTTAACGATGCCCTCGGCGTGCGCAATGCCGAGATCGAGCGACATCGCGCCGCGCTCGGCCATGCCAACGACGCGCTGCAGAAACAGGCTGCCGACCTCTACCTGGCCGCAACGACCGACGCACTGACCGGCGTCCTCAATCGCAGCAGCCTGCTCGAACAGCTCGACCGATGCCTGCCGGAATGCGAAGCGGGTGCGAAACCACTTGCCGTCATGCTGATCGACTTCGACAACTTCAAGCAGATCAACGATCGCTGCGGCCACCTNTTNGGCGACCAGGTGCTGGTGGCCGGCGCGCGCGCGATGCGNGANCGGCTGTCCGACGAAGACCTGCTCGGCCGCTTCGGTGGCGAGGAGTTCATCGTGATCGCCTGCAATCGCGACCCGGAGCAGGTGCTCGCGTTGGCGGAGCG
>JGI24770J26754_10001065_pt1 | contig 19702 bp, 15 predicted proteins | sample LakOneMetagenome_FD_26754 | JGI IMG/M metagenome (IMG submission 26754) | reverse complement strand
CGCCGCTGCCGGCGGCGCCCTGGCGGCGGGCGGCGCGCTCGCGGGCTTGGCGGTCGGCAACGCCGCGGGCTTCGCCGCCGGTGTCGGCAAGGGCCTCATGGGTGTCGGCCAAGGGGCCGCGGGCCTGGCCGGCGCCACGGTGGGGGCCGCTCAAAACGGAGGCGCGTGGGGCGTGGCCAAGGCCGCCGGCGGGGCGGCCGCGAGCCCGCTGCGCCGCGCCGCCCAATCGATGGGCCAGACGTTCGAATCCGCGCGTCAGCAACAAGCCAACTCCACATCGGCGCCCGCGAGCCCGAGCCCGAGCCCGGAGGGCGGCGCGCCGGCATGGGCCCGGCGCATGAAGCAGGAACAGACCCTGGCCCACGGCGCCTCGGCCGCCGGCCACGCGCTCTCGTCGAGCCAAGGCGGCGGCGGCGCCTCGGTCGATCTATCGGAGGATTGAGATGTTCAAGCGACCGGAGATCCGTTACGGCGTCACCCCCGAGCCCGACACGCCCTACCGGCGCGCAAGGCAAGCCTGGGATGATCGGGAAGGCCGTCTGGCCGTCACCGGGCGTCGGGCGTGGAGCGTGGCGCTGGTCCAAGGCGGCGCGATCGTGGCGCTCGTCGGCGCCCTCATCTGGCAGTCGGCGCGGGGCCAGGTCGTGCCCTGGGTGGTCGAGGTCGATCGCTTTGGCGAGGCCCGCACGGTCGCGCCCGCGGTGGCCGATTTCAAGCCGTCTGACTTCCTGATCGCCGCCCGCCTGCAGCGCTTCATCGAGGAGGTTCGCTCGGTGTCTTCGGACCCGGTGATCGTCACGCGCAACTGGCTGTCGGCCTATGACTTCACCACCGACAAAGGGGCGGCCGCCCTCAGCGCGTACGCTCAGGCCAACGATCCGCGCCAGCGCGTCGGCAAGGAACAGGTGTCGGTCGACGTCCTGTCGGTCCTGCGCGCTTCGCCGACCAGCTTCCGGATCACCTGGATCGAACGGCGCTATCAGAACGGCGCCGTCGCGGGCGCGGAACGCTGGTCGGCCATGCTGACCCTGGTCGATCGACCGACCACCAAGGTCGACCAGCTGAAAAAGAACCCCCTGCACATCTACGTCGACGCGATCGACTGGTCCAAGGAGATGACGCCATGAGCCCATCCGCCCGCGGCGCGCTCGCCGCCGCGCTGCTTCTGTCGGCGGCCAGTGCGACGCCGAGCGCTGCCGCCACCCCGAAGGGGCCGCTGGGGCCGGTCGTCGCGGCCAACGCCGCCGCCCGGGTCCAACCGCAGCTGGAGACCTTCCAGGGCGCGGTGCAGAAGTACGCATGGGCTGATGGCGGCCTCTACCAGGTCTATGCCGCCCCCGGCCGGGTGACCGATCTCGTACTGGAGCCCGGCGAGCAGCTGACGGGGCCGGGGCCGATCGCCGCCGGCGATACGGTCCGGTGGATCATCGGCGACACCGAAAGCGGCCAGGGCGATCGCCGGCGCGTGCATGTCCTGGTCAAGCCCAGCCTGCCGGGGCTGGCGACCAATCTTGTGATCAACACAGATCGCCGGACCTACTATCTGGAGCTACGCGCCAGCGCCCAGACCTACATGGCCTCGGTGGCGTGGTCCTATCCTAAGGATGCGTTGATCGCTGTCTCCAAGCCGGTGAACAGCCCGCCGCCAACGTCCGAACCGCCGCCAACCGCTCTCGCCCTCGCGGCGCTCAACTTCGACTATCGGATCTCGGGCTCAAGCGTGAGCTGGCGGCCGCAGCAAGTCTTCGACGATGGCGCCAAGACCTATCTGGTGTTTTCGGCCAGCGTCGCGACCGGCGAGCTGCCACCTCTGTTCCTTCTCGACGACGCCGGTCGGGCCGAACTCGTCAACTACCGGCTCGAAGGCCGCCGCATGATTGTCGATCGCTTGATCGACCGAGCCGAGCTGCGCCTGGGCGACAAGCGCAAAACCCGGCGTGTTCGGGTCGAACGGTCCGGAGCGGCGACGCGATGAGCCCGCCAGATTCCGACAGCGAAAACCGCGAGACAGTTCGCCTTCGCGCTTCGCCCCCGCGCGTCGCGCGTCTTTCGCGCCCCGTCATCCTGGCGTTGGGCGGCCTCGGCGCCGTGGCCATCGGCGCGGCGATGACCCTGGCCCTGCAAAGCCGTTCGCCCAAGCCCGTCGAGATGAAGGCCGTCGATCCGGACACGCGCACGCCGCCGGCGGTCCTGGCCGATGGTCCCAAGACCTATGCCGAGGTTCCCCAGCTTGGGCCACCCCTGCCCGGTGACCTCGGCCGGCCGATCGTCGCCGCCCAGGCGCGCGGCGCGCAGGTCCAACCGCCCGCCATGGGCCCCGACGCGGCCAGGCCCGATCCGCAGGTCGACGCCCGGCGCCGCGCCGTCGAGTCGGCGCGGACCAGCAGCCTCTTCCTGTCGAGCACGCGTCCCACCGGCGCCGCTTCGTCGCCCTCTGAGACCGCTGGCCGGTCCGAAGATCCGTTGCTGGCGTCCGCAAACGCGATCCTTGCCGCCCCATCGGCGCCCGCCTCACCGCCCAAGCGCGATTTCGGCGATCCGGCCAATGCGCCGCCGACCACGAGCGCCTACATCCCGGCACCCGCCCCAGGCCGGCTCATCCTGCAGGCCCAGACCGTCATCACCGCGGCGCTGATGACGGCGGTCAACTCCGACATCCCAGGTCCGGTGTCGGCGCAGGTGACGCGGAACGTCTATGACAGCCTGATGGGCCGGACCCTGCTGATCCCTCAAGGCTCGCGCCTGATAGGAGCCTACGATGCCGAGGTCGCTTTCGGGCAGCGGCGCGTGCGTCTGGTCTGGGACCGCGTGATCTTTCCGGACGGGCGATCCCTGCAGCTCGATCGCCTGGCGGGCGGTGACAGTCTGGGGCGTTCAGGCCTCACCGACCGGGTCGACGCCCATTGGGGCGCCATGGCCAAGGCCGCGCTGCTCTCGAGCACTCTGAGCGTCGGCGCCGAACTGGGATCCGACGACGATGGCGACATGGCGCGCGCCCTGCGCCGAGGCGTCCAGGAAACGATCAATCAGACCGGCCAGCAGGTTGTCCGCCAGCAACTGGACGTCAAGCCGACCCTGACGCTGCGTCCGGGCCTGCCCCTGACCATTCTGGTCACCCGAGACATCGTCTTCGATCACGGCTTCGACAAGGGCCGCCCCTAGGCCTGCTTGGGACAGCCGCCAACCTATAGTCGTTGGATGGGCGCGATTTGCTGCCTAGCGAATTTAACCCGAACACCTTTGCTTATTTCGTCTTGTGTGGGTTGGAACGAGCGGTTCCCCCGCCTGCGGCAACCAAGCTATTGTCTCGGACAGGAGCAAGTTCGATTCTGCCCAGCTAAGGCCCCGAATGGCGATTTCCCCCTCGCAGATTGATCTTTGGCGTCAGGAGCCGTCGGAGCACCAGGCGCTGGAGTTCAAGGAGGCCAAAACCGGCTACGCGATTGATAAGCTGAACGCCTATTGCGTCGCCATCGCCAACGAAGGCGGCGGACATCTTGTCCTGGGCGTTTCCGACAAGGCGCCGCGGGCCGTGGTGGGCAGCAACGCGTTTCCCAACATCGTCGACACCGCCGACAAGCTGTTCCTGGCGGTGGGCTTCCGGGTCGACATCGACGCCGTCGACCACCCCGATGGTCGCGTGGTGGTCTTCACGATTCCCGGCCGCCCGAGGGGAACCGCCTACCATCTGGATGGCAAGTACCTCATGCGGTCTGGCGAGAGCCTGCGGCCGATGTCAGAAGACCGGCTACGAGCGATCTTCGCCGAAGGGCAGCCCGACTGGGTGGAGGAGCCTGCGCTACGGGGGCTCGATCCCCAGGCGGTCATCGATCTTCTCGACACGCAGACCTTCTTCGAGCTTCTTCGGCAGCCCTACCCAACGACGCGCGAAGGCGTGCTTGACCGCTTGCGCAGCGAACGCCTGATCGATCGCGAGACCGACGGTTTCGCCATCCGACGCCTGGGCGGCCTGTTGCTGGCCAAGCGCCTGGACCAGTTTCCGGACCTTGCCCGCAAGGCGCCGCGTGTCATTGTCTATGCCGGGGCGTCTAAGCTCGAGACGCGGATCGACCAGACCGGCGGGCGCGGGTACGCGGTCGGCTTCCAGGGCCTGATCGAGTTCGTGATGGCGCAGCTTCCGCAGAACGAGGTGATCGAGCACGCCTTGCGGCAGAAGGTCAAACTCCTGCCCGACGACGCGATCCGCGAACTGATCGCCAATGCGCTCGTCCACCAGGACCTGTCGATCGGCGGCATGTCGCCGGTGATCGAGATCTATTCCAACCGGGTCGAGATCTCCAATCCTGGCGAACCCATCGTGCCGATCGAGCGCTTCATCGACGGCTACCAGTCGCGGAACGAGCGCCTCGCCGATCTCATGCGCAGGATGTTTATCTGCGAGGAGCGCAGCAGCGGCATCGACCGCGTCGTGACGCTGGCCGAGTCGTTTCAGCTGCCGGCCCCGGATTTCCGGGCGATGCACCGCAGGACGGTGGCGACGATTTACGGTCTAAAGCCGTTCGAGGATATGGACCGCGATGATCGCATCCGCGCCTGCTACCAGCATTGCGCGCTCAAGCATGTCCTGTCCGAGCGCATGACCAATCAGTCGCTGAGAGAGCGCTTCGGTCTGGCGGAGTCGAAATCCGCGACTGTGTCCCAGGTGATCGCCGCCACGATCGAAGCCGGCCTCATCAAGCTGGATCAGTCGGCGGGAGAATCTCGCCGTTACGCCCGTTATCTACCCTTCTGGGCCTAGCGTTAATTTTAGCGCAATCCCGACTCGAACCTTTTCCGAGTCCAAAACCCAGCTTTTTCAACGACTCCCAATTTAAACGCTAATCGCACTCGCCGAGGCGTTCTCAATTTAATCGCTAAATCGGCTAACGCGCCTTTCGCCGAAAAAACCTATTACGAACAATAGCGTCTCATTTAATTCCAACGCCTATTTCATCACAGTGGCGCATGATCGCCGGTTAGCGAAGCCATCAGGCGTCGAAGCGCCGGCTTCTCCGGGCGCCGGCCCAGAACAGCTTGAATGGTGATGAAGCTGCGCGCCAACGGACGGTAGACCACCCCGGAAACCCGGCTCGCGTCGCCTTCATTCAGCACGGCGACGCCTTGGCCCAGGGCGACGAGCCGCGCCAAGCTCGCCGGCGTCGTCTTCTGCACGATGAGCGCCGGCGCCCGTTTCGACAGGCGGCGCGTGACGATCTCCTCGATTTCGCGGGCGAGGTTTGACGGGATCAAGAGTCGCCGGGCCGCCAGGTCCGGCCATTGAACCAATCCGGCGTCCGCGAGGGGGTCATCGCTTGGAACAGCGACCAGTAGCCGCTCACGCCAGGCCGCCTGAGCGTCGAGGCGATTGGGCACGGACAGCAATAGGCCAAGGTCGAGGTGGCCGGCCGTCAGACTGGCCACCAAGCCGGCGGGCTCGCCCTCGACGATCTCGAAGGTCAAATCACCCTCGCGCTCAAGAAGCCGCTTCAGGTGCGCGTGAAGATGACCGCCGCCATACCCAGTGAAGAGACCCAGGCGCAGGCAACTCTGATCCCCGCGCGCGACTTCGGCCACCCGGTCGACGGCGCTGTCCAGTTCACTTACCGCCCCTTGCGCGCTGCGCACGAATTCCTGGCCCGCGGCGGTCAACTGCACGCCGTGAGGTCCGCGCTCGAAGATCTGTGCGCCGAGTCGGGCCTCCAGCTCGTGAATTCGGCGCGAAACGGCCGATTGCTGGATCCCAAGTCGGCGGGCGGCGCGCCGGAAGCCGCCATGCTCGGCCGCGGCGAGCACGTAGCGGAGTTGGTGCAGCCCGACCCCGGCGCGGGCGCTGGCATGACCAAGGCCAGCGCCATCTATGAAAAGCGGAGGAGCGTCGAACACGCCTGACCCGATCATCGCGGCGCGCGTCCGCCGCGGCGACAGCAAGCCTCGCCCCGTCGCGCCAGGCCACTCTATTGAGCGAATATAGGCTGAATATCTTTGGGGCGGATGCAACGAGGAGTGGCGGCGCACCGCCCAGAAGCCCTAAACTCACCGACACGACTGCTACCCTCCAAGCGAAAGGCGCGATGAAGACCTCGCTCGACCACCTCCCGGCCGGCAAACGCAACGAATTGGATCTTGTGGTCGAGGTGCTGCGCGACGGCTTCGTCAAGGCGACCGCCCGGCGCACCATGCCGCGCTTCCGCAACGCCAAGCTCCTGAAGATCATCCTGTTCGGCAGCTTCGCCCGCGGCGACTGGGTCGAGGATCCCAAGGGCCGATACTTCTCCGACTACGATATCCTGGTCGTGGTCAATCACGAGGACCTCGCCGATCTGGAGAAGTTCTGGGGCGGACCAGACGAGGTGCTGCTCGCCGAGCTTGCCTCTGGCGAGCGCCTTCGCACCCAGCCCAACTTCATCGTCCACAGCCTCGACGACGTGAACGAACAGCTGCGCCTGGGCCGATACTTCTTTACGGATATCGTCAGAGACGGAATTACGCTTTTCGAGGAAGACGGCTTTCCGTTCGCCCACCCCGAAGCGCTGTCGCCGCAGGACGCCTTGTCCGAGACCCAAGGCTACTACGACGAGTGGTTTCCCAGTGCGGCTGGATTTCTCGACACTGGTCGCTACGTCACCAGCCAGGGTCGACCCAAGGAAGCTGCTTTCCAATTCCACCAAGCCGCCGAGCGCTTCTACCATGGCCTGATCCTAGTCCTGACGCTGTACAGCACTAAGACGCACCGTCTGAACCTGCTGCGTGATCGGGCGGAGTCCATGGACGCGCGCCTGATCGGTCTTTGGCCCGGCTCCAACAAGTTCGAGCGCCAAGGCTTCGACCTGATCCGCCGCGCCTATGTCGAGGCCCGCTACTCCAAGCAGTATGTCATTTCGGCAGAACACCTGAACTGGCTCGAGGAGCGGGTCGCGGCGCTGAAGGCGCTCACTGAGATGATCGCGCTCGAACGCATTGAGGCGCTTCGCAAGGCCGCGCGCTGAGCCGGGAATGGATCGACGGCGCCCATCACGTAGGGCTAGGCGGCGCTTCATCAAACGATGCAATCGTATCTGGGAGGGTTAGCCAGCGATGCATGTCTTTGGTCCAGACCGACTGGACCGGTGGTGGGAATTCCGGATCAGCGAAGGCTCCCAGCGCAATCCCAACTAGATTTGGCATCGCTCAGGCTCCCACCATACGTTGGATCCGCAACGCGAGCAGAACATGAACATGACCGGATATCCACTGGTCGACGGTCGCTGAAAGCCGCCCGGCTTTGGCCCTGTGTAGCGGACGGCGTCGCGTGGATAGAAGACCGCGACACTAAAGGCGCTGCCGCTGCGCCGTTGGCAATCGACGCAGTGGCACATCGAGATCTTCCGCGGCTCGCCTTCGCACTCGAGTCGGAGGTCGCCGCAGTGACAGGTAGCGATCCGAGTCATGGATCGGAGACTGACGAGCCCTGACGAAGTCTGCAAGGCGGATAGCAACAGCTGCAAGAGCTTCTATTGGCCGGATTTGGCCGGATTTGGCCGGATTATGTCGACAAATTGCAGGGTGTCTTGACGCTGGGCGAGCGCGTGGACGGCCGCCGCCAACGAGGAACTAGAACCGAAAACCAGGCAATGATGGGCCTGACCTGATGGTCCCGGGGGGCGTGGGCGGAGTGTAGCTCAAAGCCAGTGGAGCCGGCCGACTGCTTTAAATCAGCACGCCTGTCGACGGCAGAAGTCAATTCCCGATGTCCGACGCTATCTTGGTTGCCAGAGATCTTAGCAGCAAGGTGCGTCCTAGACCGCGTTGCTTCACGGCCGCGGCGCCTTTAAGACGGATGCGCGGGCGCCACCCTATAAGCGCCGATCTTGAGCCAGGGGTAATTGGCGGCGGTCGGCTGTCGAAATCGGTGGGCCTTAAGCGATTGCACGAGGTTCCAACGCCCGCCCCTTTCCCCGCGTTTCGGCTCAATTCGCCGTCGCGGGCGCGTCGCCGAACATCCTGCGCTTGCGCGGCCCTCTCGTTTGATTCAGGATTCCCCGGCCGGAGCCTTCGCGCCCCGGTGGGGCGTGGAAACCCCGTGCGATGTCTAGAGCCATAACGACGAGCTGGAGACTCTCCGGCTGGCCGTCGCGTCCGGATTCCGGGCGTGCGCCACCGTGTCCGCTGCCCGCGGCCGCGCGCCCTTGCTCGCCCCTGCGTTTCCGAGCGCCCCGTCGAAACGACGGAGTAGCCGATGGATCCGAAGCTTCCGAGCGTCGCCAGCCAGCCCGCGGGCTGGAGCGAGCGCAACGACCTGGATCAGCTTTATCGACGTTATGCGCCGTGGCTGGGAGCTATGTTGCGCAGGCGGTTTGGACGACGGCTCGAAGCTGACACCGACGACGTCGTGCAGGAGACTTACGCACGGCTCGCGCCGCAGGATCCGGCTAGTTTCCGCCAGCCACAAGCATTGTTGATGCGGGTCGCCACGAACCTGGCGCACGATCTGCTGCGGCGGCGCGACGTCAGAACGAGCCACGTCCAAGGCGTCCAGTCTTCGCCACACGGCGGAGAGCTCGGAGCCACGCCAGCGGAGGAGCTTCTTTTCAAGGAGGCCATTTTGTCGATCCCGGAAGCTTACCGTGATGTCTTCATCTTGAGCCGGTTTGGTGGATTGACTTATGAAGAGATCGCCACACGCTGTGGTTTAACCGTTAAATCGGTGGAGTGGCGGCTGAGCAAGGCGATCGCGTACTGTGTGAAGCGTGAACAGGATTGATCGGAAGAAACAGGACATGACTCTTTCGACCGAACCCACACCTGAAGCCCTGACCGAGGCGGCGGCATGGTTTACCCGGCTCAAAAAGCTTGACGTTCCCGGAGAGGATTTGGATGCGTTCCGCCGCTGGCGTAGGGATCCGGGCCATAAAGAAGCTTATGACGTCGTGGACGCCTTCTGGCGCCGTAGCGCGGCGCTTCAGCTCGACCCGGATATCGACGCCCTCATCGCCAGCACGTTAGCGAGAACCAGTGGGACGCCACCGCGACGACGGAAGGCAAGGCCCGTTCTCGGACTGGGTGCGGCTTTCGCGGCGGTTCTCGTCTGTGTGGCCGTGGGCTACGGCGCCTGGGGTCCTCGCTACTATTCAACGGGCGTGGGAGAGCAACGGACAATCCGTCTGGCCGACGGCTCGACGATGATGCTCGACACCGATAGTTCCGCTGCGGTCAGGCTGTCTGCGAAGCGGCGGGAGATCACCCTGCGTCGGGGCCAAGCCCTATTTGACGTCGCGCATGACCTTGAACGCCCCTTTGTGGTCGAAGCGGGCCGAACGTCGGTCAGGGCTTTGGGCACGCGCTTCGATGTACGACGTAATGCAGAAGGCGCTACCGTGACGCTTGTCCGAGGCTCGGTGGAAGTCCGTGGTGGAACGGGGCCGGCAGCTTTGGTTTGGCGCTTGGCGCCGGGGCAGCGACTTGACTCTCAAGCGCCCGCGGCGACGCCCAAGTCTGTTGATCTCGGCTCCGCGACCAGCTGGACGACCGGACACCTCGAGTTTCGGGGCGTGCCGCTGCGTACAGCCATCGACGAGGTCAATCGCTACAGTCCTGAGCGGATAGAGCTGGACGCTGGCGCGCTTGGCGACGACGCAACCGTCGGTGTTTTTAATATCGGCGACATCGATACGTTCGTGAGCTCGGTCGCCGAGTTGCACGATTTGAAGGTAACCCGTCCGGAAAAAGGGGTGATCCGGCTGTCGCGGGCGGGGGTAGGCCACGAAGGCTCGTAAATATTCCTCAAGCGGTCCAGGGGATGGAGCACCCTGGCGCGTCAATGCCCCGACACGTTGCGCCGTGCACAGAAGATCCGCCCCTCGGCGGGCGCCGGCGCGCCGTGCGAGGGGGTTCTCGTGCCTTTGATTTCGTTTCGTCGACATCTTCTCAGTGGTCTTGCCGCTTCGGTTCTGGTGACGCCCTTCGCGTCCTTCCCTGCGCACGCGATCGCCCAGGAGCAAAGCCAGACCGTCGAATTCAATATCCAGCCCGGCTCACTGGACGCCGCGTTGGTTGCATTCGCCAATCAGAGCGGGCGGCCGCTGATCTATTCTCAAAGCCTTGTCGCCGGTCTTCAGTCGGTGGGCCTCAAGGGCCGATATACGCCCGAGGCCGCCATCGCCAAACTCACCGCCGACGCGCCGGTCGAAGTTCGGCGAGGTGGTACGAACGGCTTTGTTCTAAAGCCTCGGCTGACCCCGACCGGCTTTTCAGCGCCGGAGCTCACCTCTTTTCAGCAACTCGGTGACGCGGACGCCGCCGCGTCGACCCAAGTCGACGAAATCGTCGTCACCGGTTCGCTAATCCGCGGCGCTGGCGATGGCCCATCGCCCGTTGTCACCCTAAGTCGCGACGCCATTGATCGCGCGGGCCACGCAACCTTGGCCGACGCCATGCAAGCGCTTCCCGCAAATTTTGGCGGAGGCTCAACGCCGGCCAACCAACTGCTGGGGGCCGATCGCAGCTTCACCAATGACACCGTGGGCACCGGCGTGAACCTGCGCGGGCTGGGCAGCTCGGCGACGCTGGTGCTGATCAATGGGCGGCGCATCGCCGGTACGGGCCTGAAGGGCAACTTCGCCGACGTCTCCGCCATCCCCACCGGCGCGGTCGAGCGGGTCGAAGTGCTGCTCGACGGCGCCTCAGCGCTCTACGGTTCCGACGCTGTCGGCGGGGTGGTCAATGTCATCCTGCGCCAGAGGTTCGAGGGCTTCGAAACACGCGCCCGCATGAGCATCGCCGAGGGCGGCGAAGCCCAAGAGCGCCAATTCGCCCAGACCTTCGGACACGGCTGGGGCAGCGGAAACCTCGTTGTGTCGGCCGAGTACTACGCTCGAGATGCGCTGACCGCGTCGGCCCGAGACTACACCGCCTCCAGCGACCTGCGCCCGCTCGGCGGCTCCAACCACAAGAACTACTTCGCCCATCCAGGCAACATCGTCGCCTATAGTGCCGCGGCCGGCGGCTATGTCCCGCTCTATGCAATCCCGGCGACGGGCGCGACCAAGCCCGGCGACTTCATCGCCGGAAGCTCGAACCTGGGCGATCCCCGCCAAGGCTCCGACACCCTGCCCAAGCAGGAGCGCGGCAGTGTCTATGTCAGCCTTCGGCAGGACCTGGGCAAACTCGAACTCTCGGCCGAGACGCTCTACACCCATCGGCGCTTCACCTATCACCAGGCCGGGGCGACGACGATCTTCACCGTCAGGTCGGCCAACCCCTATTTTGTCTCGCCGACCGGGGCCAGTTCGGCCCTGATCGGTTACAATTTCACCGACGAGTTGGGTCCCAACCGTGTGACCGGCGCTGCCGAGAACCTAGGCGTGACGCTCGGGGCCGGTCGCGACTTTGGTCGGACCTGGCGCTGGGACGCCTTCGGCACCTACGGGTCGGACTTGGGCATTCGCCGCCAGAACCGCGCTCTCAACAGCCGCTTCCTGAGCGAATCCCTCGGCTCAATCGCAGATGACCCGACCACCAGCTACAGCGCGGTACGCGACGGCTACTTCAATCCCTTCGGGACCAACTCCAAGACCGTGCTCGACTTCATCGGCAGCGGGTTCCAGCACCACTGGCGGCGCAATCGCGTGACATCGGGCGGCATCAAGGTCGACGGCAGCCTCTTTACCCTGCCCGCCGGTGATCTGAAGGTCGCTGCGGGCATCCAAACCCGCCACGAGGATTTCGACGAGCGCAACACCAACCTGACCTCGACGGCGAGCCCGACGACGGGCGCCCGCCGCTTCTTCAAGCGCGACGTGACCTCGGCCTATGCCGAACTGCGCGCGCCCCTGGTTTCGCCGGAAATGAATGTGCCCGCCGTTCGTCGGCTGGAGCTTTCCCTGGCCGGACGTGTCGAACGCTACAGCGACTTCGGGACCACCAAGAACCCCAAGGTCGGCGCGATCTGGGAGCCGGCGGAGGGTCTGAAGATGCGCGCCAGCTACGGAACCTCGTTCCGGGCCCCGACGCTGTCGGACATCTACGAGACCTACGCCGTCGGCGCGGCCTTCCTCCCCGACAAGAGCGGCCAGACCCTGATCCTGCTCGAAACGGGCGGTAACCCCAACCTTCGCCCGGAGACCGCCAAGACCTGGACCGTCGGCGCCGATCTGACGCTCAAATCGCATCCAGGCGCCCGGGTGAGCGTCACCTATTTCGACACCCGCTTTTCCAATCAGGTCGGGCACCCGGTCTATGACGACATCGTCAACGCCCTGACCAACCCGATCTATGCGAGCTTCGTCCGCCGTCTCAACGGGACCAACGCCGCCGACCTTGCCGCCGCCCAGGTCCTGATCGACGACCCGACCTCGACCGACGCCAAACTGTTCCCGGCCAACGCCTACGGAGCGATCATCGACGGGCGCAACCGCAACGCCGGCGAACTCGACGTTCGGGGCCTGGACCTGCAGGCGGTTTGGCCGATGCGCGTCGGGGGCGAGACGATCACCTTGAACGGCGATGCCTCCTACCTCTTCGACTACAAGCGCAAGCTCACGCCGGATGCGCCGGCCGTCCAGTTCGTCGACCTGGCCACCTTCCCGGTCGACATGCGGGCCAATCTCGGGGCCAGCTGGACCCACGGCCCGTACACGACGACCGCCACTGTCCGCTATGTCGACAACTACAAGACCTCGGCCGGTGTGAAGATCGACGCGTGGACCACCTTGGACCTGCAAGTCCAGTGGACCGCGCCGGTAAAGACCGGACCGCTGGCCGGGGTGGTGGTGAGCGCCTCGGCGCGCAATCTCCTGGGCAACGACCCGCCCTTCTACGACTCGGCTCAGGGCGTGGGCTACGACTCCGCCAACGCTGATGCGCTGGGTCGCGTCCTGGCTCTGCAGATCATCAAGCGCTGGTAGGCGCGCGCGACGGCGCGCGGCTCCAGGCAGCGCGCCGTCACCTTCTCGAAAGCTCTGACATGCGACACTCCCTGGCGGTCGCAGCCTTGTGCTGCGCGCTTGCGGCTGCGCCTTGCCGCGCCGATCCCTTCACCGTCGAAGATCTCCTCAAGGCCGAGAGTCTGGTCACGACCGCGGCGTCGCCCGACGGCCGGTGGCTCGTCATCCAGTCCTATGCGGGCCAGGCGGATGCCCCACGCTTCGACTATGACGCGGTCTATTATCTGGCGACCAGCCGGATCCGTATCGTCGACCTGCAGCATCCCGGTCCGGCGACATTCCTCGTGCCGCCCAACCGTGAGACCGGGTTCGTCCCGGGCCCCTTCTCCCCTTCGGGACAGCGGATGATCGTCCATCGTCTTCGCGATCACCGCTGGGAATCGGGCGTCGTCGATCTCCGCACCCACAAGCTCCGTTGGTTCGGGCGCGGCGCCGACTTCACACTTGGCGGCCGGACGATCGCTTGGCGTTCGGAGACCCAGCTGGTGGCCATCACCCACGCGCCGGACCAGCCCGTGCCCGTCTTGAGACGCGGCTCCCAGCCCATGGCAGACCTAACTAACGCCTGGACCAGGACCGCCATCGAAGGCGGCCCCAGCCTCACCGCGATCGGGTCTGGTCGCTATTTAAGCCGCGGCGGGCGCGCGACACCGGCCGACCTGGTGATGATCGACGCTGACACCGGCAGGACGAACTCACTGGCCCGCGGCGACTTCGTCGATCTCGAGTTGGCGCCCGATGGACGCTTTCTAGCGGCGATCGAAGAGGGGGATGACCTCCAACCCACGTCCGATGAAACGGTGCGCGGCGCGACGCCTAGCCGGCGGCGAAACCTGACCATTTTCGCGCTCGAAACCGGCGCGAAGTCGCGCCCCTGCCAAGACTGTGACCTCACTCAGCTCCTGCTATCCTGGTCGACGCAGGGCCATCGCCTGCTCGCTTTTGCCCGACGGCCGGGTCAGTCGTTCGACGAGGGGCGACTTGTCGTCGTCGATGCGGACGCCGGCGAGGCGTCCCCGATCGAACGGTTCAGAGCCAAGATCAGCTACACCAATGACGGCGCCGAAATCGTTCAGGCCGGCTGGCGCGGGGATCAGGTACTGGCGTGGGGAACGCCGAGTGACGCGCCGGGGCCGGAGCAGGCCTGGTGGAGGGTTGGGCCAAACGAGGCCCCGGCGCCGCTCCCTGAAGCCGTTCGCACCGCAGGCCAGCTTACGGTCGGTGCGGACGGGTCGTTGATCGCCCAATCGGGGAACGTCTCGACGCTCCTGACGTCCCAGGATCAGGAGATCGGCGCCCCCACCCGGGGGTTCATGGCCATCGCGCCCGGGTCCATCCAGCTGGCGGCGCGGACGGACTATTTGCGGATCGTCCAGGCCGACCGACGGCTGGGCGTCGCTAACGACCGCATGCTGAGGCTCTCACGCGACGGCGCCGTCGACCTCGGCCCAGCCGTCCCCGATACGCGCCTGCTCACGTCGGAAGGCGTGGCCCTGACGGTGGCGCGCAACGCCCACGGTGTTCAGACCCTCGACGTTGTTGAGGGCGGGCGTCGCACGCGGATCGGCGTTCTCAATCCTCAGTTCGCCGGGCGCGACGTGAGTGAAATCCGCCCCATCCAACACCTCGATCCCAAGGGCGCGGTCGTGACGAGCTGGCTTCTCCTGCCACCAGGGTGGAAGCCCGGTGATCGGCCGCCGCTGGTGGTCGTGCCCTATCCGTCGCGCGCCCACCTCTCCGCGACAGCACCCGCCCGTGTCACCCTCCCCGGCCAAGCGATCGCCGACGTCTCGGGTCAGGTCATCGCCAATCACGGCTACGCGGTGCTCGTGCCAAGCCTCCTCCTCAGCTCCACGAACGACCCTTCGGAAGGTATCGCCGGCGCTATTCTGGCCGCAGTCGACGCCGCGGGGCGGCAAGGCTTGGTAGACACTGATCGGTTGGCGCTCTGGGGGCACAGCTTCGGCGGCTATACCGTGCTGGCGGCGGCCACCCAGTCGTCGCGCTTCAAGGTGGTGGTCGCGTCGGCGGGGATCACCGATCAGATCAGCGCGTGGGGCGAAATGCGCGGCCCTAATGCCCGAACCCGCCCCGAAGACGGCTTCTACTTCAATGCGGGCGCTGGCTATCTCGAGACGGGTCAGATGCGCGTCGGCGCCACGCCGTGGCAGGCGCCAGAACGCTACGTCGCAGCCAGCCCGCTTCTGCACGCCGATCGGATCAGTGCTCCGGTTCTCCTGCTTTACGGAGATCAGGATCTCTTCAGTAGCATGCAAGGCGAGGAGATGTTTTCGGCCCTCTATCGCCAGGGCAAGGACGCCAAGCTGCTGACCTTCCGGGGCGAAGGCCACGTTGTCCTGGCGCCAGGCAATGTCCGGCGGCTCTACGCGGAGGGTTTGAAATTTCTCGACGACGCCCTGGGGTCACCCGAGGCGGCGAGCGGACAAACGATCCGCCCATGATCGCGCCCAGAGCTCAAGAACGACCATCGCGATGATCTCGCGATAGGGATCGCTCCAGATCAGGTGTTCGGGCGTCAACATGGTGTCGAGCGCCTCGGTCTGGAGCAGGCCCGCATAGGCCAGCCGGCCCTCCAACAGAAATTCCCGCAGCTGCGGCGTCGCGCGTCCCAGCGCCATGCCGTAGTGACGGCTGAGATCACCCTTGGACCGCCGCCTCCTCACCTCCGGCGCCAAGCGGTCAACGAAGGCCTCGCGCGCGAAGGCGCGATCGTCTCCGGCATTGGTCAGGGCCAGGGCCGACATGCTCAAGCCGATTTCCATGACCGGCTGCGCGAGCAGCGGATTGACCACGTCGGCCGCCTCGGTGCGGATAGAGCGGCCGGTCACCTGCAGCGTTCGGGCAAGCCCCAGCACCTGGGACCGCTTTGCCGGCGACAGGCCCTGGGCCGCCGCCATCCACAACGGCGTCGGCCGCCGCGTCGCCGCATCGTGCGCCTTGGGCGTGAGATGAACCGGCCTGGCGAGGACGCCCCCGCCGCCGCCAAGGGAGCCTATGAACCCGTTTCGCGCCACACGCCAGACCGAGGTGCGGGCATGCCGCGCAATCGTCAGGAGGTCTTCCGCGCGCCAAGCCCAGGGCGGACGTTCGCGAAAGAGATCGGCCGCGAGCCACGGACTTCCGCCCTGCATGAACACAGTGTCGCCGCCCAAGCCCGACAAAATTTGGTCGGCGTCGAGTGCGCGACAACGTAGAGCCATGTCCTGGTCATAGGCGGCATCGACCAGCCTGAAGCTGGGTTGGGCGCTCCGACTGCCCTGGCCCAGGCCCTGTAGGTCGACGCTGGCGTCCGCCTTCAGCGCCTCGACCAGGTCAACACCGAGAAGTCTCGCTGTAGCCCGCGCGTATTGCCGTTCATCACCGCTGGCATCGGCGACGTGGAAGTTCACCCACGCCCGAACCTTGTCGGGATGGGTGCGACGCATGGCCGAGGCGACGATCGACGAGTCGAGGCCGCCTGAAATCTCGGCGAGCACGCCACCGCCCACTCCGGTCAGAGCCGACACCGCGCCATCGATCGCCTCGACAAGATCGCCGCGCGCCTGCGGCGTGTCGCGCCATGCGCGCCCTGCGAAGACCTCCGGACGCCAGATCAGCATCTCGTCCTGCCTACCGGTCAGGTGGCGCAGCGCGCCCGGCGTCGTTGATGTGACGCCCACGAGCGGGACCGAGCCCACGAGGTGAAGGCGCTCAACGAGGCCAGCGCCCAGAACATCCCAGTTGATGGCGAGGTCGTCCGGACCAAAGTCGTCGAGCGCGTCCAGGAGATCCGAAGCGACGAGGGTCAGCGGCCCTTTGCGCCAGGCGACGGCGTCCTGGCCGCCCGAGGGATCGCGAAACACCGCGCTGATCGGACCGTTGGCGGGCCTAAACAGGGCGACGTAGCGCCCCCACTGGTGCGCGCAGAGTTGGGTCGCGATCGCGTCGGCGGAGGTCTCGGTATTCGGCTGCCATGAGCGACCGTGTCGGTCACCGATGATCACGACCCGCGCGCTAGGGTCCACGAAGACCTGCGGCGGGCGCGCCTTCGGCGTCCAGATCCGAAGTCCAGGATTCGCCGCGTCGCAGCGCCAGGTTCGGCCAAGGGCGCGTCCGATCTGATCGGCCAGGGCGTCGGCGTCCGCATTCGGGTCGCTCCAGCTCAGGGCTACGAAATTCCTCACCTCAGACGGCCATGATGGGGGTGTAGCCGACGATCCGGTCGGCGCGATCATCAATTACCGTGTCGCCAATCTGAAGCCAGCAGTGGGCCTCGAACGACCAGGTCCGCACGCCGAACATCCAGGTGGCGTCGAAGCCGGCCCGCCGCAGGAACGCGAGCAGCAGAAAGGATCGATAGAGGCACACGCCAGGAAAGGGCGCCCAGGGCAGAAGGCTCCGGAACTTGGCGACGCAGTCGACCAGGTCGTCGTCGAGTAGGCTAAGGCGCTGGTCGGGCGCGTGGCGACGCGCATAGTCTATGATGTGGGAAAACGGCTTTCCGTAGAAGCGGCCCACCATCGTGGCGTAGGCGCGCCCGCCCGAAAGCCAGGAGCCGTGATCGAGGCGCGCTGGTCCTAGGCCCGCGAGGTCCGCCGTGGCGAGCGCCGGCAATGCCGACCGGTCATGCGACTCGATCGCCCCGCTGAGACTCATGGTCGCCAGGTCGTCGGCGAGTTCAGGATCGAGAACCCGCACGCCGCGGGGATCGGTGGCGAAGGCGGCGGCGGCGTCGGGAAGACAGAAATATTCGCCAAGCCGGGTGTCGAGAAGGACCATGTCGTCGCCGATGCTGACGCCATGGACCGAACGGGCCAGCAACATGCGGCGGTTCCGGATGTGTGAGGATGAGGTCTTACGGAAGGGCGCAAAGTCGGAATGAGCGGCGACGCGAGCCAGCGCCGCCGCCCTCCCTGTTCAGCCCACGTTGTCCTTGGGCTGCATGTTCAGTTCGATGCTGAACTCCGTGCCGCCGCGGGTGAGCTTCTTGGCTTGTCCCAGGCGGACGACGGCGAATTTGCGGGTCGTCTTCATGACGCGCTCCGATCAGAGTTGAGCCGCCTTGGCGGCGTTGATGACGAGGAGACGGACGTCGCCCAGCGCGGACGACGTCCGCGATCAGGCTCAGCCGGCGACGTCGCGCGGCTGCAGGTTGATCTCGAGGCTTTGGGTGCCGTCGCCCTTGGTCAGGCGCTTGGCGTCGCCGACGCGGATGAGCGAGAACTTGCGGGACTTGGTCATGACACGCTCCGTCAGGAGAAACCGCGTTGTTGCGGCCTAAGCATCTCGCGCTACCTGTCCATGCATTGGGAGTATATTGCTCCTATAAGGAATCTATATTCGTACTCGCGCGCATAGTCCGGACGAGATCGTGTGAACGATCCTGACGTTCCTTGTGCATCGTCGTGATAGCTCGGCTTAGCGCCACGGCATCTTGTGGAAGGGCCTGTTCGAGGCTGACGACATCGGCGCCGAGATCGAGGACACGATCTTCCACCCGTACAATCGGCGCCAGCCGATCGCTGATCTGCTTGTAAGCGTCGAACAGCGCCCTGTTCTCTGCTAGGACGACAAGCTTTTCGAAAAACCCCGCGATGGCTCCGCTCGCGTCATCATCACCTTCAGGCTGGCGCATCAACGCCAGCGAGACTGTGGCGTGATGCGAAGTCGAGCCGGCTAGGGCCTCGACCAGGTATAGCCGTCGAAGTTTGTAGAGGCCGACCGCATCAGCCACATCCAGTCGGGGCGCGAAATAGCCGCGGCCGCGACGATCCTCGATCAGCCCCTCGCCAGCCAACCTCGACAGCGCTTCGCGCACGGGGGTAGCGCTCAAGCCCAATTCGTGGGCCAGGTCAGAGATTGTAAGCGGCTCACCCATCACAAAGCGACCGAAGCGAAGCTGGCGACGCAATGTTTCAAGGGCGGCGGTGAAAGGGTCTTTCGCTTTCCCGGACACGCCCACTCGCACGCACTCCTCCAAGCGTCTAGAGCATACGCTAGAACAGCGCCTAAGCCCGCCTTAGCACGATCAATAGTTCGTACACGTTCACAATTCAACTTCAAGAGTTATTTTGCCGCAATTCTATTGGCGCATAATTTCTGCGTCCATACGCAAACAATTTGCGCACCTGTTCATCTCGAATATTTGGCTGGTGCCAAATTCAGACTTGTCGGCTATGACACACGCAGCAGGCTGTTATCGTTATCGATGCAACTTTGCGCTGACGGCTGCAGCTTGGCGCGAAAGGCTTGCTACACTTAGGGTAGATGAGCATGCGTGGATTGGATGAGCGGTAGCGACTCGGACGGCAAAAGGCGTTCCAAGCTTCTCTCGGACGCTCTGCGAGCGGTCCGCGCTATCCGAACGGCCAAGCCACGTGAATTGGCCGAAGCGCTCGGTCTCTCGCTTCGAGGTTATCAGAACTTTGAAGCCGGTGGTGGCCAGTTGAACGTCGAACACGTGATGCGTTGGTCTTGGCGGATCGATTGCGATCCGATCGGCGTCTTCGCGGCCGTTCAGATCGGCAAGCCTGAGTTCGCGGCCTACGTCGCCCAGAACAAGGCCATGCTCGCCTTTATGGGTCAGCTGCAGGAATTCGTGGAGGAGGCCGGAGACTCCATCGGTCTACTGGAGACGACGACTTGGGTGTCATCGTACCGCGCCATGTTCAAGGACTTGGCCGAACAAGCGCGCGCCGCCCAGGCGGCGAAGGACGCGTGGCGCGCAGAGAACTCTGCCCGCCTTGGCTTGGCGATGAAGCCGCCCGCCACAACGGCGGGGG
>JGI24770J26754_10001059_pt1 | contig 19753 bp, 18 predicted proteins | sample LakOneMetagenome_FD_26754 | JGI IMG/M metagenome (IMG submission 26754) | reverse complement strand
CAGCAAGGCGGTGGGGTTCCAGCGGCGGTTTCCTCAGCTGACAACGCTGATCGGGGAGAGCATGGTGAGGGTGGAACCGCCGCCTTCGACCAGGGCGCTCAGAGCACGGTTGAACGCGGAACCGGACGGTTGTGCCAGATGGGCGTCGAAGGCGGCCTGGTCCCGATAGAGCTCATAGACGAAGAAAGTGGCCGGGTTCGACGCCACCGAATGCGCATCGAAGCGCAGATTACCGGGCTCAGCCCGAACCGTGGCGGCGAATTCGGCGATGAGGCCGCTCACCCGTTCGGTGTTTCCCGGGGTGGCGGTGAATTCTGCGTATAGGGAGATTGTCATCGTTCGGCTCGGTTTTCGGTGTTGACGGTTCGGAGGTCGGCGACGGATTCCCGTACGACGAGGTTCATGGGCAGCTCCACGGAGCCGGCGGACTGTGCTGAGGCGATCTGGCCGATGAGGTTCTCCACCGCGACCCGGGCCATGTCCTCAATCGGAAGGTTCACCACGGTGATGCTGGGGGTGATGATCGACGCCCACGGCGCATTGTCGAACCCGATCAGGGAGAGATCCCCGCCGATCCGCAGATGCCGGTCCTTGGCGACCTTCAGCACCGCAAGTGACATATTGGCGTTGGAAGCGAGGAGTGCTGTCGGCGCGTCGTCCTGATCAAGGATTGTGTGAACGGCCGCCCAGGCCGACGCCTCGGCGTCACCGGTGAAGTGCACCCAAGCGGGATTGACCGGCAGTTCCGCGGCCATCATGGCCTCACAGTAGCCCTCGATCCGGTCATGGATGGAGGAAATGAGCCCGTCGGGGCGCNCGGGGGTATGACCATGAANATTGGCGGTGAACACGACGAGACCGATTCTGGTGTGCCCGTTCGCGATGAAGTGGGCGACGGCATCGCGCGAACCCTGGCGGTTGTCACCGGCGACGCTGGTGAGGGTGAGCGTCGGCAACGCACGGTCGAGGAGCACCACCGGGCGGCCCTGCAGGTTGGCCGGTTGCAAAAAGTCGAGATCGGTGACCGAACTGGGCACGACGACCAGTCCATCNACCTGCTTCTCCAGCATCACGCGGATGGCGGTGCGTTCGGCCTGTAAATCCTCGTTGGTGTTCGAAACGAGCACCTGGTAGCCGTGAGTGCGTGCGGAATCGATGACGACGCGCATGGCGGTGTCGAACACACTCAGTCCGATTTCGGCGATGACCAGACCCAGTGTCTGCGTGGTGCCGGCGCGCATGGATCGCGCGATCACGTTGGCAACGTACCCGAGCTCAGTCGCCGCTGCCAGGACCTTCTGCCGGGTNTCGGCTTTGACGGCGCCGTAGTCCCCCAGCACTCGGGACGCCGTAGCGCGGGANACTCCTGCCAATTGGGCGACGTCGTTGATGGTGGCCGCCGCCTCGATCACAGGCCGCGGGGCGTCGTTACCCAATTGTTTCAATTCGAGTCATCCTCATCGTTTGACAGCGTCGATCAATAATGTAATCATCATATCCAACGCCAGTGAGATCGTTCTCAACAAGTTATGAGATCGTTCTCAAATGCCGGTGTGTTTGTACCAACCCCCTTCAATCACGACGGAGCGATGAAGCGGACCGGCCCGCAAGGACACGATCCGAGTACACGCTCAAAGGAGAGTCACCCGCTATGAACAGTTTCACTAGGACCGCAGGCGCTGTAGCCGTCGCCGCCACGCTGATGATCGGCGCGTCTGCCTGCAGCACCGGCACGACACCGGCCGCCACCACCACGACCGCCGGCGGAGCCAACCCGCTTACGATCGCGTTCGTGATGGGCGCCGAGGCCGACCCGTTCTTCAAGGCCATGAAGGTCGGCGCCGATGCTGAGATCGCTGCCAAGGGCGACAAGCTCATCTGGCAGGGCGACCCCTCGGTCTACTCCCCCGCCACGCAGATCCCGATCGTGGACCAGGTTCTGGCGCAGCAGCCTGATTGCCTCGTCCTCATCCCGACCGACCCCGATGCCCTCCAGGCTTCCGTCACCAAGGCGACCGCTGCCGGCATTCCCGTCGTCAACGTCGACACCCACGTGACCGACCTCTCCGACGTGGTGTCCTTCATCACCGGTGACAACGCCCAGGGCGGCGCCGCCGCCGCCGATGCCATGGCCACCGCCATCGGCTACACGGATGGCAGCTCCTACCAGGTCGTCGTCGGCCTGACCTCGGAGACCGCCACNACCAACGTCTCCCGCCTGGAAGGCTTCACGAAGCAGNTTGCCGACAAGTACCCGGGCATCGAGATCGTCGACACCGCCTACAGCCAGTCCCAGGCTGCCACGGCCAACAGCAACGTGAGCAACTGGCTGACCAAGTACCCTGACCTCGCCGGTATCTTCGCGATCGACGGCACCAACGCCACCGGCGCTTCCTCCGCGCTGCAGGCCAAGGGCCTCACCGGCAAGGTCGCCCTCGTCGGCTACGACGCTTACAAGGACAACGTTGACCTTCTGACCAAGGGCGTCTTCACCGCCCTCGTGGCGCAGGACCCGGCCACCGAGGCCAAGCAGGCCATCGACACGTGCCACCAGTACATCGAAAACGGCAACAGCAGCGCCGGCATCACCGCCGCCGTCACCCTGCCGAACATCGTCCTCGACCAGAACACCTCGGCCGAGGACCTGGCCACGTACACGTACGTCGAATAGTCAGCCTTGACCGGCGCCGGTCCCCCGATCGGCGCCGGTCAACCTGTCGCATCGGGCGGCTACTGACCAACTGGTGAGTACCCGCCCCGTGCGCATATTCTCTTTCTCCGATACAAGAAGCGTCCCCGGACGCGAAAGGCTCATCGTGGCACAACTAGGACTGCTCCCGACCGGGCTGACGCAGGTCGTCGCTCCCGTTCCACCGCGTCGCACGCGCATCAAGGACCTTCTGGTCAACCAGCAGACAGTCCTCTTTCTGGTCCTCGTAGCAATGATCGTCGTTTTCACGGTCCTCGATCCGATTTTCTTCTCGGTGGGCGTGTTCGGCAACATCCTGCTCGACTGGGGCCCCATCATCCTCATTGCCGTCGCTCAGACGTTCGTCGTCATCTCCGGCGGAATCGACCTCTCGGTCGGCGCCACCCTCGGCTTCTCCGGCGTGATCGCCGCCTACGCGATGCGGGCCCTCACCGGCGCCGGCGTCGGTGACGCGCTCACCATCACACTCGGCATCGTCGTGGCCGCCGCGACGGGATCACTCGTGGGCTATATCAACGCCCTGCTGATCAACCGCGCGAAGCTTGTGCCCTTCATCGCCACTCTCGCCACCCTCGGCGCCGCCGGCGGCATGTCGCTCGTACTCACGGGCGGCGCACCGATCGGCAGCGGCCCGTCCAGCGCCATCGCGCTGAGCGTGCCCTGGCTGGGTCCTCTGTCCTGGCCGGGAATCATCGTGGTCCTGATCGTGATCATCGCCGGCCTTTACCTGCACAAGTCACGCTTCGGCCGCTACACGTATGCAATCGGTTCCAACTCCTTCGCCGCCCTTGCCGCCGGCATCAACGTCAAGCTGCACCTCACCCGGGTTTACGTGCTATCCGGGTTCCTCTCCGGTTTGGCCGGAATGTTTCTGTACATTCGCCTCGGGTCGGGAGCTCCCACCTCGGGTACCGGAAACGAGCTGGTCGCCATCGCTGCCGTCGTCATCGGCGGCGTGGCCCTCGCCGGTGGCGTGGGCCGCATGTCGGGCGTTGTCATCGGCAGCCTGATCCTGGCCGTCGTGCCCAGCGGCCTGATCATCATCGGCATCCAGCCCAACTGGAAGCAGGTCGTCATCGCCTTCCTCATCGCCGCCGCCGTGTCGCTCCAGGCACTGCGCACCTCGTCATCTCGGAGAAGCAAATGAGCGCCAACGACGCCCCCCTCTACGAAGTCCGCAATATCTCCAAGAACTACGGCAGCGTCGTCGCCCTCGACGACGTGAGCCTGTCCGTTCGCGCCGGAGAAGTCATCGGTCTGGTCGGCGACAACGGCGCCGGAAAATCAACCCTCGTAAAAGCACTCTCCGGGGCCCACCAGCCCGACACCGGAGAGATCCTGCTCGATGGTGAGCCGCGACGTTGGAAGAGTCCGCACAACGCGCTCGAGGCCGGAATCGAGACGTTGTACCAGGACTCGAGCCTCGCCCCCGACCTGTCGGTCTCCTCCAATGTGTTCCTCGGCCGGGAGATCGTTCGCCCCGGCATCCTCGGCAAACTGGGCTTCCTCGCCCAGAAGCAGATGGATGCCGAGGCCCACGCCGACCTCGAGCGCGTCGGTATCGCTGTTCCGGCGTCCAACCGCCCGGTCGCCCAATTGTCGGGCGGTCAGCGCCAGGCCGTGGCGATCGGTCGTGCCGTGTCCTGGGCGCGCAAGGTGATCATCCTCGACGAGCCGACCAACCATCTCGGCGCCCGCCAGGCGAAAGAGGTGCTGCAGGTCATTCGCGCGGCCAAGGCGAAGGGGCTCGGTGTGATTTTCATCTCGCACACGCTGCCGCATATCCTCGAGGTCACCGACCGCATCGTGGTACTGCGCCTCGGCAAAGTCGTGTGTGATGCCCCCACGAGCGACTTCAACGTGGACACGCTGCTCGGCACCATCACGGGCCTGATCACCACCACTCCCGCCGAGTAGCTCAGCCCCCACACCGGAGTGCCCCCCGTCCTTCCGGGCGGGCGCACTCCGGTGTTCGCATACTGTGGCTAACGGCGGCGCAGCACAATTCCGGCAATGAAGGCCGCCTGGCCCACGTGCTGCAGGTCGTCGGTGATCACACTCACCAGGCGCACGGCAAGGGTCACCTCCGGTGTCCACCGGGTGTCCACGATGCGGTCCAGGTCGGTATCGGACAGGCCGCCGAGGTAGGCGAGGCTCTGAACCGTGACCGCATCCAGATATTGCGTCAACAGCGCACCGGAAATTCCGCTCACGGCGGCAACGTCGGCTGAACTCTGCCCGTAACCGATCGACTCCGGTTCGAAGGGCAGGCCGAAACGCTGCTGCCAGTCCCCCGTGAGCCAGACCTGGGTCTGGCCGGAGACATCCGCAATGTGGTCGTCCTGCACCCGGGCCAGGTGCCAGACGAGCCACCCGATGGAGTTCGCCTCATCGTCCAGACGCTCGGCGAGTTCCGTCGGCGTCAGATCCCCGACCGCTCGTCGCGCCGCCTCCGCAATGCGTTCGTAGGCGCCGATGAGAAGTTCTGAAGATGTCGTCATAGTCCCATTCTGTCCGGGAATACGAGAGCGACAAAGCCCGGGGCGGGCGTGCCGGTCGCCGCGTCGAGAACGTGGGTGGTGACGTGGCTGCTCATCATCACTCTCCGCTGCCTGCGGCCAGTTTGGCCAATCGCAGGAGAGCGATGTCACGGAGTTCGCCGGCCACGATCGTGACGTCGGCCTCGTCGGTGAGCCGCAGGCGCCGGTTGAGCTCATTCAGGATCTCCGTGCGTGTTCGTCCCGCCTCCCTAATCAGGAAGACCCGCCCGAATTTCTGTTCGTAGAGCCGGTTCCCGTCCGCCAGGGCAGTGGCCAGCGCTTCACTGTGCGCGTCCACCGAGGCCTCTTCGCGCCGGGATAACCGGTCGGCCGCCCAATCGCCGGTTACGGCTTCCCCGATGCGCGGATGCTCCGCCAAGGCATCGTCCACCTCGGCCCGGCTTAGCGGCGTGGCAGCCTCGCGGGCGGCCAGCAACAGCTGACCGGGCGTGTCGAAAGGCCCTCGGGCAACGACGTCATCCACCCAACGGGGAACAGCCAGGCACGAACCGAGCCAGGAGCGCAGCTCATCAGCGGAAACGGTTTTCATACTCTCTCCAACGATTGCACGACGACCAGGCCCACGTCCGATCTGCATCGGACTGCAACAGCATAGGGCCTCGACCGGCCTAAGACCATACGATGTTTATATGGCCCCGAGACTCTGCTCCGTCGCCGGTATCGTGCTCGCCGGCGGCGCCGGTTCGAGGTATGGCCAGCCCAAGGCGCTGGTGCGGGATGATCGCGGCGTCGACTGGCTAGTGCACGCCGTGACGACGCTCGAGGCAGGCGGCTGCTCCCCGGTGATCGTGGTGCTCGGCGCCAGCGGAGACGAGGCGCAGAACCGTCTCCGCGCCGGTCACCTGACAACCCCGATTGTCATCGTCCAGGCCACGGAGTGGGCGAAGGGTTTGTCCGCGTCGCTCTCGGCCGCACTCGTCGCGGCCGAGCCCCTTGATGCTGTCGCCGTGGCCGTCGTTCCCGTCGACGTTCCCGACCTCAACGCCGCCACGGTTGCCCGCATGATCGGTGCGTACCCGGCTGCCGACGGCCGCGACGAAGTACCCGCCAACAGAGTGCAGGCCGATACGCTGCGACAGGCCCGGTTTCAGGGCTCCCCCGGGCATCCCGTCGTGCTCGGGCGCGCGCACTGGTCACGGCTGCGTGCGCAACTCACCGGGGATTCCGGCGCCGGCAGCTACCTGAACGAACACGGTGCCCAGCGGATCGAATGCGGCGATCTCAGCTCGGGCATCGATGTCGATACCCGGATCATCCCCTGACCAGCGCGAAGCATGACCCCACGAGGTGACGACATCAGCCCCATCGACAGCTGTCACGGGGCAGAACGTGTCCGCTCGCGGCGGCTCGCGCTCCGCTTCAGCCGTGCGCCAATCGGGATGCGAGGTCGATCAGTGCGAGATCGCTGAAGCGCGGTCCAACCAAGCTGAGTCCCACCGGGCGACCCTCGACCTCCATGACCGGGGCCGAGAGGGCGGGGTACCCGCCGATGGCGGCCAGGCACGTCAACGACAGCGTTGCGACTCGGGCCGCCTCCACACTCTGCGCGGGCGCCGCCCGGTCGGGCGCACCCGATGACGTCGACGGCAGCAGCATCACGCGCCCGCCGAGGAGCACGTCCAGGGCGGTGCGCGCCTCGGCAAGCCGGTCGCGGGCATCCGCTTCCTGGGCCTCGCTCACCTGGCTGGCCCAGGCGAATCGAGACGCCACGTCGGCTCCGAGCACTCCCGGGTGCTCAGACACCCAGGCTCCGTGCGAGCGCCACGCCTCGGCCGCCTGCACCGTTCGAAACGCCTCACGCAGTTCGGCCAGGTCGCCCACGTCAACGATCTCCGGGGTCGTGAGCAGCCCGTCGCGCTCATAGCGGTCCAGGGCAGCAACGAACTGGGCTTGAACCCCATCCTCCGCGGCGAAGACGAGCGACACGGCAACCGCGAAGCCCGCCGGAACATCCCGCTGCCGTTCCGGGTCAAGCGACGCCGCTGCGGCCAACCGCAGTAGCTGCGGCGACCGGGTCAGCCAGCCCACGGCGTCAAAGCTCGGCGCCAGTGCCAGCAGGCCTTCCCGGCTCACGGCATCCTGGGTGCTGCGTAGCCCCCAGAGGCCCTGATAGGACGCCGGGACCCTGGTCGATCCTGCGGTGTCGGTGGCTAGACCGATATCGGCCTGCCCGAGCGCCACGGCGGCCGCCGGACCGCTCGAGGATCCCCCGGGCAGCCCACCCGGCACGCGAGGGTTGGGCGGCGTACCGTAATTCTGGTTGGCGCCGGCGATACTGTAGGCAAATTCATCGGTTTGGGCGATACCGCGAACGGATGCCCCGGCCTCCAACAGCGCCCGCACGGCCGGCGCCGTGTCGGTAGCCACGTCACGGTAGCGACGATATTCCGGCACTCCGGCTCCCACCGAGAACCCGGTCACGTCGAAGAGGTCCTTCACCGCAATCGTTTCGCCGGAGAGGCTGCCGTGTGCGTTGCCGAACAGCAAAGGACTGCCGAGCGCCCGCCAGATGGTCTCGTCAAACGCCGGCGGCACGGTAGCCGATGGCTCGGGAATGATTGCAGTGGTGGTTTCAGCCAGAAGTTCAGGCATGGAAATCCGCCTTTCGGATACGCGCGTGCACACCGCACACGATGTCGACGACCTGGGAAATGTTGAAGTCTGTCGCCGCGCTCAGGTAGGCGTAGGCGAGAGTGGGATCCATTCCGTAGCGCGCNCCGAGCAGGGCGATCGCCGCNCGNACGCATTCGCGCACGGCTTCGTCCAGATCGGGNTCGAGCCCGGTCGGCACCANGAACTCCGTCGTTTCGGCGAGCGGTCCCACCAGGTGACCGAAGCTTGCCACAGCGTCGGCCTCGGGNATCACGTCGAAGCGCACGGTCACGCGCAGGCTCGCCTCCATGGCNGTGAGGGCAACTTCACCGTCACCCTGAGCGAAGTGCGGGTCTCCCACATAGGCGAGGGCACCGGCCACCTGCACGGGCACATACAGCGAATTACCCACGGTAAGCAGGTTGATGTCGAGGTTGCCGCCGTGGCTTCCCGGCGGAACCGAGTGCGGCCGCTCGGTACCGGCCACCGCCACGCCCATGATTCCCAAGAACGGATTGAGCGCGAACTTAACGCTCCGCGGACCTCCGGGCACGAGCGGAAGTGTTCCGAAGGCGACCCCGTCGTGTTCCTCGACCGTGGCGAAGATGCTGACGTTCCCCGGCCCCAGCGGAAATTCGCCGGGCAGCGTTCCCTTGGTGTGCCGGTTCGAGATGATCCCGTACGCCACGCGCGGGACCGCCTCGAGCAGGGTCATCCGAAGCAAGTCCCCCGGTCGCGCCCCACGGATGTGGATAGGACCGTTGATCACGTGCGGACCGTCAACGAGGGGATTGCGTGCATAATCACTGGCCGCCAGCGTGACGGCGTCGTCAAGCACCCCGTGCCGGTCCACACCGAAGGCAGCGAAGAAAGCTGCCGGATCCCGGCCCTGGTCTTCGTGGATTCCTTCGTGGCTGATGGTGTCAATCGTCACGTCCGTGCCGCTGTCGATCGTGAATACGGCGGCATCCGTGGCACAGGGCAGCCGCCCCCAGAGCACGGTCTGAGGGGTGGCCGGCAGGTAGTGTTCGGAGCGGATCGGGCCCGTGTGGGGTTGGAGCAGTTCGACGGTCGTATACAGGATGTGCCTCCCGTGTCAGCTGTGCGGTGTCAAGGATGCGTCTGCTTGAGGCTACCGTCCAGCCACCGAGTTGTCCTACAGCGTGCTCGATCCTCGGGCCCGGGTCACACCGGATTCACCCGCCGACGGGCACACTCGTGAGGGCGTCGAAGGCGCGTCGCGGCCCGGAACCGCCGGCCAGCGAGGCTCCCAGCCGGTCGAGTTGCGCACGAGGCTCCCCGGCGAGGGACAGCAGCCGCCGGACGGCGTCGCGAATCTCGTCGACCGTGGCCAGGTTGGGATCGAGCGTTTCCCCGAATCCCACCGCATCGAGCGCCGCGGCACCGGCGAACTGATCGGTGGAGAAGGGCAGAACCAGCAGCGGTACAGCCGCCGTCATGGCCTCGGTGACGCTGTTATTGCCTCCGTGGCTGACCGCGAGCACGGAGCGATCGAGGAGGCGCACCTGCGGGAGAAAGCCCCGAACAAGCCAGGACTCGGGGATCGGTCCCAGCGAGGCCGGATCGGTCGAACCGGTGGCGAGAGCTACGCGCACACCGAGCGGGCGCAGGGCGGCAGTGACCCGCTCAAGCACGTCACCGCGCACGGACAGGAAACTCCCGAAACTCACGTAGACCACGGGTTCCTCGCCGGACTCCAGCCAGCGCTCCACCTCGGCGTCTATCGGCTCGGTGCGTACGGCAGACCCCAGGAAGGCGTGTTCGGGCAACAATGCCGAGCGTGCCGGTGAATGCAGTTCGGCCGGGTAGTTCAGAAACAGAACGTCACCGGTCTCCTGGAATGCGTCGACGCTCGGTACCGCTGCCGGATCGAGCTCGAGCAGGGCGGCATTCCACTGGGCGGTGAAAGAATCCCGCACCGATTCGCAGAGTTGTCGCAGGGCAGCAAGGTCAGCCGTTTCCGGCTGAAAGACATTCGACCACTCCGGCGGGTAACCGTACACTTCGGCGCCCACGGGCAGGGCCGACGGATGACCCAAGACCACGTCGGCGTGATGCACGCCGGCCGTAATCAGTCCCAGTCGCGCGCTGAATGCAAGATGGTCGACAATCACATGGTCTGGCCGGATTTTTTCGACGAGGCGTTGCACCGTTCGGGCGATCTCCACGGGATTCCACAGCAGGTCGCTGCTTCGTGCCTCGGCTTGGAACCGGAGGGTCTCGACCATTCCGCGCCGGGTGGCATCGAAGAATCCGCGCAGGGCGTCGTCTTCTCCCGCCGGTTGGGCCTCGGCTCGAATCGTTCCCGGGTTCGACCCACGACCCAGCTGAAGGTTCTCCCGCTCGAACCCGAAAGCGGCAACAATGTCTGCAGTTGCCGGACCGCTGGCAACAACGACCCGCTTGCCGGCCCGCTGCCAGGCAGTACCGAGAGTCGCCAGCGGAAAGAGGTGCGAGGCGTAGTCCGGGCTGATGATGAGCAGGGTCATGAGGCGTTCAACTCCCAGGTAGCCGTCTCATTCGCGTCGGCGACGTCGCGGTACACATCGGTGAGAGCGACCGCCATCGCCTGGATGGTGAAGCTCTGCGCAACCATGTCGCGGCCACGTTCAGCGTATTCCCGGCCGAAGGGACCCACCGCGACCTCCAGTGCCGAGAAGATTCCCCCGGCCAGGCCGCCGGCGTCGGTGGTGTTGACCAGGAAGCCGGTCACGCCGTGCTCCACGTAGGTTGCCGGTCCGCCCGCATTGGGTGCCACGACGGGCAGGCCAGTGGCCATCGCTTCCAGCAGAGCCAGACCGAATTCNTCNTTGACGCTCGCACAGACATAGGCACCGTGCGGTGCGCACAACCCCGGCCGACCGAAGCGCGCTGCAACGAGCCAACGGGCGACCGTATCGTTGGCGCGGTGTCCGGCCAGCAACAGGCCGTGTTTGGCGGCATTCCTCAGTGGCAGTGCCGTGTTCATCCGCGTCAGCTGCTCCCGTTCATCCGGTGAAGGATGTTCGAGGTCGCCACCCACCAGGATCAGGTTGCTGCCCCCATGCAGGGCGGGGTCTGCTGCCCAGGCCTCCACCAGGGTGGCCATGCCCTTCACNCGATGCAGCCTGCCGACCGAAATCAGCAAGGGCAGNCCGCGCCGGTTTTCNGGCAAGGTGCGCAGCAGGTCATCCAGATCGGTCACAGCCGTCACGGGTGCCGCCCACTGACGCGGCTCCAGAGCCTCCGCCAGTGACGCCTCGATCACGGCGAGGTCGATGCCCTCGGCGACCACGGTGTGGCGCTCGGGGTGGGCGTTGATGTCGATGCCAACGAGTTCGCGCATGTCTCTGGCGAGGTCCGGCCGGGGAAAGAAAACCGTGTGGGCGGCGTCGGCTGCCAGTCGCTGCACAAGGCGGGACCGAAACCAGAAGTGCTCGGTTTCGTCAACGACGCCGAAGTTGCTCCGCGTGAGCGATCCCGAACGTTCAAGCGAGTCGATCACGGCGTGCGGGTCGGGCGCCACGGTGAAGACAATCGGGATGTCGAGCTCGCGGGCCACGGTGGCGGCGGCAAGGCTGCCTACATCAGCCATGCGCAGGTGGATGGCGTCGACCGTTCCTGCGGCACGAAGCACCCGGCGGATGCCTCGCTGGGCCGCAATACGCCGGGGCCACGAATCCGCGGCGGTCACGGCCTCGCCGAGGAAGGGCACCGCGGCGAAGGAATGACCAGAGAGCGTCGACGCCACGGCCGTGAGGTTGGCCAGGGCGGTGTCATGGGTGCCGCGGGACAGGGTAATCACCCGTTCCACCTGATCGGTGGAACTCAGATTGGATCGGCTGTTCACGTCAGCGCCACCGGCGCGATGGCCGGCCACGAGAGCGTCCCCCAGCCGCACGAGCAGGGTGGCGATTCCACCGTTGTCACCGGAACCCACCCGAGACAGCTCACCGTCAATGTCGGCGTGCAGGAAAAGCTGCGCGATTGTCGTGCCGTGGCTCCACGGCGGACGCGGGTAGGTCGGTACCGTGAGGTCGAACAGGGCCAGCCGTGCCACATCAGCCAGGTCGCCTGTGCCGAAGGACAGGTCGGTGACCAGGGCGATGTTCACGTCGTTGGGAGCGCGATCGCCGAGGCCGGCAACGGCAGCAACTCTGGTTTCCACCTGCTCGGTGTCGTCTCGGGCGACGGCACGCAAAAAACGTTCGGGAATCCGACCGGGAACCAGGCCGAGGGTTTCCACCAGACGTGCCCGACCGCCCGCGTCACGAACGCCCAGCAGCGCCCCTTCGAGCGCGAGAGCCACGGAATCGGCGGCCGAGGCACTCCACTGCTCCAACGTTCGCTGGGCGATCATGCCGGAGAACCCCCCGACATTGACCATGTTCACCAGTCCGGCGATCGCGTCGAGGCGGGGAAGCCGCACCCCGAAGGCCCAGGCGGCGTGCTCACGCAGAAAACCTGAGTCATGCGACAGGAGCGGAACAAGAACGTCGTCGGCGGTGTCGTCGAAAATCCGAGCGAGTGCGTGCACCGCCGCAATCGCCGTGAGCTGATCGGAGGAATCGGTGGCGGCCGAGGCGAGCAGGCGCACGGCACGCGCACCACCGTCACGGCTCGAGGCGACGGTGAGGTCGTCGGCGCAGCGGATGCCGGCCAGGATCGTTTCGGACTGACGCATGACGTCTAAAGCGGTGTGCGGTCCCACGTTGGTGCTCCCCTCGGGGCGATCTGTCGTCTGATCCGGACCGTGCGATTTCCGCTAATCCGGCATCCGGTTGCACGTTCGAGTCTCGCCCGCACATCAGGTCTCCGATGTGATTCGGCACGATGGGCAATCCGGATTGCCCATCGTGGAATCTTCTCATTAACGATGTGTCCCTTGAAGTGGTCGACAACCACTCTCAGCAAGACACCAGTTAGCCTCCAGTCAGCTGAATAGTGCCGTTACCTTGATGAGAGTCTGGCTCACGCCGTAAACCAGGGGGATCCCCACGATGGCCCAACCGAGCACCAGTTTGATTCTTTTCATATCAGGACTCCAGTACAGGTTCACGTTCGGCGGGAAGGACGGCAACGGGTTCATGGAACTTCGACGCGACGGGTTTGACCATCAGGTTGGCCAGGAAGCCGATCACCAGGATGCCCACCATCGTCAGAAGCGCGGGCTGGTAGTCGGCCGCGGTCAGCTGGCCGGGGGTTCCCTGCGCGTCGAGGATCGAGTTCACGATCAGCGGACCGGCGATGCCGGCGGCAGACCAGGCCGTGAGGAGGCGGCCGTGGATGGCGCCGACCTGGAACGTACCGAACAGGTCTCGCAGGTATGCCGGTGCCGTGGCGAACCCACCGCCGTAGAAGGAGATGATGACGAAGGCGAGGATCACGTAGAGCGCCGTGGTGGTCGAGCCGAAGAGGGCCAGCACCAGGTACAGCACTGTTCCCACGCCGAGGTAGACCATGTAGATGTTCTTGCGTCCGGTGAAGTCCGACGTGGCGGACCAGGCGAAGCGTCCACCCATGTTGGCGATGGAAAGCAAACCGACGAAACCACCGGCGACGACGGCGGTCACGAGTGACGACCCGTCGGGTTGACGGAAGAAGTCCTGGATCATCGGTGCGGCCTGTTCAAGGATTCCGATGCCGGCCGTCACGTTGCAGAACAGCACGACCCACACGAGCCAGAACTGGCGGGTCTTGATGGCATTCTTGGCCGACACGTGATTGCTGCTCACGAGGGCCTTGGCCTTGATCGTGGACGGATCGAATCCGTCGGGCTTCCAGCCCGCAGCCGGCACCTTGATGGTGAAGGCCCCGAACATCATGTACGCGAGGTAGACCACGGCGAAGGTCAGGAACAGCTTGCCGACCGAATCACCGCTGGCCACCCAATCGGCCGCGCCCGAATTGGGGTCATAAGCCGTGAGCAGGGCGGTGGAAACGGGGCTCGCGATCAGGGCGCCACCACCGAAGCCCATGATCGCCATACCCGTTGCCAGCCCCGGACGGTCGGGGAACCACTTGATCAGCGTGGACACCGGCGAGATGTAGCCGATACCCAGTCCGATGCCGCCGATGAATCCGTAGCCTACGTAGACGAGCCACAGCTGGTTGCTGAAGATTCCGAGGGAACCGATGAGGAATCCGCCCGACCAGAACAGGGCAGAGACGAACATGGCCTTGCGCGGCCCGTTCGTGTCGACCCAGGTGCCCAGCACGGCCGCCGACAGTCCGAGCATCACGATGGCGATCGAAAAGATCACACCGATCTGGGTGAGACTCGCATCGAAGTGTGCCACCAAGGCGGTTTTATAGACGCTGGAGGCGTAGGCCTGACCGATACTCAGGTGCACGGCCAATGCTGCGGGAGGGATGAGCCAGCGATTGAATCCGGGTGGGGCGATGGTGCGATCGCGATCAAGCCAACTCATATGTATTTGTGCTCTCTGCTCTGTGCAGCGTCATCACTGCGCCATGGGATTGTAAAAGTGTCGAAAAGCTGTGAGAAATCACTATACGCGAAGGTAATACACGGCTTTTGTACATAGTGACTGCCCCCGACAAGGCAGACTGGAGATATGAAACGTGGAGCACCGGTAGAAGACATCAACGAAGACAACTTGCTTGTCAAAAAACCCCGGACCCACGCGGCCGGCATCGAGGCCGTGGTTGTCGCCCTCGACCGCGGCATCTCCCAGGCCGGAATTTCCCGCACGGCACGATCCCTGCTGCGACTGAACCAGCGCGACGGCACGGACTGCCCCGGATGTGCATGGCCGGAGTCCCAGGGCCACCGCAAAACGGCGGAGTTCTGCGAGAACGGCGCCAAGGCCGTCGCCGAGGAGAGCACCCTGCGAACGGTGACGCCGGAGTTCTGGGCAGAACACTCCATCGCGGAGCTGGAGTCCAAGACGGAATACTGGCTGGGCAACCANGGTCGGATCACGCACCCGGTCGTCATTCGTCCCGGCGACACGCACTACTCACAGATCAGCTGGGACGACGCCTTCGAGCTTGTCGGCGAGAAGATCCGCGCCTCAACGCCCGAACGCACGGTCTTCTACACCTCGGGACGAACGGCCAACGAGTCGGCGTTCATGTACCAGCTGTTTGCGCGCTCGATCGGCACCAACAACCTGCCCGACTGCTCGAACATGTGCCACGAATCATCGGGGTCCGCTCTCAACCCGACGATCGGAATCGGCAAGGGCACGGTTTCCCTCGAAGACATCCACCAGGCCGAGCTGATCTTCGTGGTCGGACAGAACCCCGGCACGAACCACCCGCGCATGCTGTCAGCCCTCGCCGAGTGCAAGGACAACGGCGGCAAGATCGTGGCCGTCAACCCGCTGCCCGAAGCCGGACTGTTCAACTTCCGCGACCCGCAGACACCCACCGGCCTCATCGGCAAGGGGATCGACCTCGCCGACGAATTCCTGCAGATCAAGGTCGGCGCCGACCTCGCCCTCTTCCAGGCCCTCGGCCACCTCCTGCTCGAAGCAGAGGAGCGGGTTCCCGGCTCGGTCGTGGACCACGCCTTCATCGCCGAGAACACCGACGGCATCGACGCGTACCGCGCCGCCCGCAAAACGATCGACTGGGAAGAGACCGAAGCTGCGACCGGGCTCACCCGTGAGCACATCGCCACGGTCGCCCAGATGATGGTCGAGTCCAAGGCCACCATTATCTGCTGGGCGCTGGGTCTCACCCAGCAGCCGCACTCGGTGAACACGCTCAAGGAGATCATCAACCTTCTGCTGCTGCAGGGCAACTTCGGTAAGCCCGGGGCCGGTGCCTGCCCGGTTCGCGGCCACTCCAACGTGCAGGGAGACCGCACCATGGGTGTCTGGGAGAAGCCGAAGGAAGAGATGCTCGCCGCACTCGACCTTGAATTCTCCATCACGTCACCCCGCGTGCACGGCCTTGACTCGGTCGACACTGTCAACGCCTTCGTGAACGACGACGTCGACGTCTTCATCTCGATGGGCGGCAACTTNGCCCTCGCCTGCTCCGACACCGAGCTGCTCGAAGCGGCCATGCAGCGCGTCGGGCTCACAGTCAGCGTCTCAACCAAACCGAACCGTTCGCACGTCAAGCACGGCCAGTTCTCGCTGATCCTGCCCACACTCGGCCGCACCGACACNGACGACAAGCACCCCGGTGGACGTCAGGTGCTGTCCGTNGAAGATTCCATGTCCGTCGTTCGCACCACCCAGGGCCGCCTGGACCCGGTGTCAGAGCACATGCTCGCCGAGCCCGTGATCATCGCCCGCATGGCAAACGCCACTCTGGGCGCCGACCACGTGATCGACTGGAAGGCCATGGCTGACGACTACGACGTTATCCGTAACCGCATCGCCCGGGTGCTGCCCGGCTTCCAAGACTTCAACGCCCGGCTGAAGACCAAGAACGGCTTCGTGCTGCCTAACCCGCCACGCGATACCCGTAGCTTCAAGACCGACATCGGCCTGGCCCGGTTCACGGTGAGCCCGCTGGAATACCTCACTCCGCCGGAGGGTCACCTGATCCTGCAGACGATGCGCAGCCACGACCAGTACAACACCACGTTCTACGGCCTCGACGACCGGTACCGCGGCATCTCCAACGGACGCAGGGTGATCCTGATCAACGCGGATGACGCCGTCGACATGGGCTTCAAGGACCGCGACATGGTCGACGTCATCAGCACGTTCCAGGGCACCGAGCGCCGGGCCGACAATTTCCGGCTGGTCGTCTATCCGACACCGCGCGGTTGCGCCGCTGCGTACTTCCCGGAAGCCAACCAGCTCATGCACCGCGAGCTCGTGGCGCGTGAGTCGAACACCCCCGGCTACAAGGCCATGGCCGTGCGCTTCGTGGCACGGGCCGAGGAGCCTGTACCCGCCTAGAGCACCCGCACGAAGGAAGGGCTGCTGCGGATCGGAATTTCCGATCCACAGCAGCCCTTCCTTATGTCGTGATCAGGTCGTCGTGGCGACCATACCCGTCACGGCCGGGGACTCGGCTTCGGCTTCGGCTTCGGCTTCGGCTTCGGCTTCCACGATGCGCTCATCGCCGGCATAGATGACCATCGAGTCGCCCCTCAGAAAACCGACGAGGGTCATTCCCACCTCATCGGCGAATTCGGCCGCCAGGGAGGACGGGGCGGAGACGGCTGCCAGCACCGGTATTCCCGCCATCAGCGCCTTCTGGGCGAGCTCGAAACTGGCCCGACTGGACACCATCAGTACGGTCCCGGTGAGGGGCAGCCGCTCTTCTTTGACGGCCCAGCCGATGACCTTGTCGACGGCGTTATGCCGACCGACATCTTCGCGCAGCACCAGGAGTTCACCCGTGGTGCCGTCGAAGAGCGCGGCCGCATGCAGACCTCCGGTCTTTTGGAACACATCCTGCCCGGCCCGAAGTGCGTTCGGGAAGGTGGTCAGCAGAGCCGCGTCGAGGCGCAGCGGGTCTGCGGCCACGTCATAAATCGATTTTGTGCGCACGGCGTCGATACTTGCCTTGCCGCACAGCCCACAGGAACTCGTGGTGATGAAAGAACGCTCCAGGCTGGGGTCGGGAGGCTGCACCCCGGCGGCGAGCGTGACATCCATCACGTTGTAGGTGTTCTCGCCGTCGACCGTGGCTCCGGCGCAGTAACGCGCCGAACTGAAATGCGCGCCGCGGGTGATGATTCCCTCCGACACCAGGAAACCCGCCGCCAGGTCGAAATCGTTACCCGGAGTACGCATGGTCACCGCGAGTGAGCGGCCGTTGACGCGCATCTCAAGCGGTTCTTCAACGGCCAGGAAGTCCTCCCGGCTGATTCGCTTCTCCCCCACGGTCAGCCTGGTGATCTTGCGCCGCGCTGTGATTCTGCCCATATTACTCATCCGCCAATGTAAGACATCTCAATTTTCTTCTTGCCCGACAAGCGCAATTCCCGGGTCTTGGCACTGCGAAGTTCCGAGTACCGGTCGGTGCGCTCACGCCAGATATGTGCCATCACCGTGGACAGCTGCTCGTCCGTGCATCCTCCGCGCATGAGCGCGCGCAGGTCGTGGCCCTCGGTGGCGAACAGGCAGGTGAACAGCTTGCCGTCGGTGGAGACNCGTGCACGCGAGCAGGTATGACAGAACGACTGCGTCACGCTGGAAATCACGCCGATCTCGCCCTCGCCGTCNTGATACCGCCACCGCCTCGACGTCTCGCCGTCGTAGTTCGGGGCCACCTCTTCAAGCGGAAGCTCGGCGTGGATGCGNCTGACGACNTCGGCNGAGGGCACGACGGCACCCATCTCCCAGCCGTTGCTCGTNCCGACATCCATGAATTCGATNAACCGGAGGATGTAGGGGGTGCCTTTGAAGTGTCGGGCCATGGCCACGATGTCCTGGTCGTTTTTGCCGCGCTGCATGACCATGTTGATCTTGATCGGTCCGAGCCCCACGCCGTGCGCGACGTCCAGGCCGTGCAGCACCTTGGACACCGGGAACTTGACGTCGTTCATGGCCTGGAACGTGGCATCATCGAGGGAATCGAGCGACACGGTCACCCGCTTGAGTCCGGCGTCCTTAAGCGCTTGTGCCTTGGTCGCGAGAGCGGAGCCGTTGGTGGTCAGCGCGATATCGATCTCGCGGCCGTCCGGGGTGCGCAAAGCGGCAAGCATACCCACGAGTTCCTCAAGCCCGCGCCGTAGCAGGGGCTCGCCACCGGTGAGCCTGATCTTCTCCACGCCGTGGGCGATGGAGATTCGGGCCAACCGGGTCATCTCTTCGAAGGTCATCATCTCGTCGCGTTCCATGAACGCGAAGTCCTTGCCGAAGATCTCCTTCGGCATGCAGTAGACGCAGCGGAAGTTGCAGCGGTCGGTGACCGACAGACGCAGGTCCTGCAGCGGTCGGTGGTGTTTATCGCTCACCAAACCGGTGGGGACCTCGCTCACAACCGGGATNTCTGACATCTGGCTGTAGAAGCGCTGAACAGGAGTGGAAACGTCGGCGACCGTCATGTTTTAACCCTAAGCTCGCGGACACCGAATACGAAAACGTGTTGCCCGCCGAACGTGTCGAACGGCATGGCGTGCCCAATGAAAATGGTGTGGCCGCGGTGTCGCCGGCCACACCATCACCCATCGAGACGGGCCCGTTGCGAAGGGTTACGCCTTGACGTATCCGTTCGGGTTGAGCACGTACTTGGTGGCCGCGCCCGCATCGAACTCGGCATAGCCGCGCGGTGCATCCTCGAGGCTGATCGCCTTCGCGTTAACGGCCTTGGCGATCTGAACCTTGTCATGCAGAATCGCCATCATCAGCTGGCGGTTGTACTTCATCACCGGTGTCTGTCCGGTGGCGAAGGTGAGCGACTTGGCCCAGCCGAGGCCGAGTCGGATCGACAGGGATCCCACCTGGGCGGCGCCATCCTTGGCTCCCGGGTCACCCGTGACGTAGAGTCCCGGAATACCCAGGCCACCACCGGCGGCAGTGATGGTCATCAGGGAGTTCAGCACCGTGGCCGGCGCCTCCTCGCCGGAGGACTTGCCGTGTCCGCGGGCCTCGAAGCCTACGGCGTCGATACCCGCATCGACCTCGGGGACTCCGAGGATCTGTTCGATCTGCTCCCCCGGCTCGCCCTTGGTGAGGTCGATGGTCTCGCAGCCGAAGCTGCGAGCCTGGGCAAGCCGCTCCGGGTTCATGTCACCGACGATGACGACAGCGGCGCCGAGGAGCTGGGCGGAAACGGCGGCAGCAAGGCCCACCGGGCCGGCCCCGGCCACGTAGACGGTTGAGCCCACTCCCGTACCTGCGGTGTAGGCGCCGTGGAACCCGGTCGGGAAGATGTCGGAGAGCATGGTGAGGTCCATGATCTTCTCCAGCGCCTGGTCCCGATCAGGGAACTTGAGCAGGTTCCAGTC
>JGI24770J26754_10001056_pt1 | contig 19764 bp, 16 predicted proteins | sample LakOneMetagenome_FD_26754 | JGI IMG/M metagenome (IMG submission 26754) | reverse complement strand
AAATCTCAAGAAATTCACTTGCGGTAGATTATACCTTAAAAGGCTATAAATTCACTTTTGAAGGCATTTACACTAAAGTAATAAGAGATTTGTTATTCCAACAAGTGAATAAAACTGACAATCCAACATACTATACTTATGATGTTAATCATGAGATGCCAATTTATTCAGGTAATATAAACTCGGCTTTTTCAAATGCCTACATGCTTTCTAATACGAACAAAGGATACCGTTACAGCTTAACAGGTATGGTTTCTAAATCGTATAGCTTTGGATTCAATTTCATGGCAGCTTATACCTATGGAAATGCAAAAGATATCACTAACGGTGTTAGAAACTCTATGGAAAGTAACTGGCAAATGAATCAATCGTTAACACCTAACAATCCGCAATTAGCCACTTCTAACTTTAATATCAAACACAGAATTGTTTCTAATGTTGGATATGCAGTGAATGTTGGTAAAAACAATACTATTTCTGCAAATGTTTTCTTCAATGCACAATCAGGAAATCCATTCACATGGGGATTTGTAAATTCAACTATTGCAGGTTCTGGTCAAGCGGCTGGTTTAGCTTATATTTTCAAAGATGCTGCTGAAGCTGCCAAGTATATAGGTACTGTAACTGGCGGTGTATTTACTCCGAATTTACAACAAATTACCGATTATGAAAACTTTGTAAATAATAATGAATACTTAAGCAGTAGAAGAGGAAAATTTACCGAAAGAAATGGAGCATTTACACCATGGAACATTCAAACGGATATGAGAATAATGGACGAGTTTAAAATTAAAGACGGACAATCAATTCAATTCTCAATCAGTATTATCAATGTTGGAAATATGATAAACAAAGATTGGGGTAGAAGTTATTTTGTACCAAACACGTTCAACTCAACAGCAGGNATTGGTCTAACAAAAACATCTAATTTAGTTGGNGGATCAAATTCAGGTGATCCAGTATATACTTTTAAAACACCAACTTCTACACCTTATACTGTAGATCAATTTGCTTCAAGATTTCAAGCACAATTTGGAATTCGTTATTCATTCTAATCAAATTTAGAGAACCATGAAAAAGTTAAAATCATTAGTAGTAATCCTATTTATTCTATCAGCAGGAATTGCTTCTGCACAAATAACTTCTTCTACCATTAATGGAAAAGTTACTGATGGTGATATGCCAGTTGTTAATGCGTCTGTAACTTTAATTTATTTGCCTACAAATTCAGTATACGAAACAGTAACCGATAAAAAAGGCAGGTTTAGTTTAGACAATCTTGATGTAGGAGGCCCTTTTAAAATAGAGGTTAAAGGAGATTCTATTGAGAATTATTCTAAATCAGGTTTTACGCTATTGTTAGGAGATAACGATTTACCAAAACCAATAATGGTTAGAAAAAAAGAAACTGATTCACAAGTTGATTCAACCACAGATAAAAATAACACATCTAAATCGAGTTAGTTAAAATTTCATTTATTTTGTTTAATCCGTTGCATTTTATATTATGTAACGGATTTTTTTTAGTCTAATTTTAACAATTGTTTTAATTTTAAGTGCGTATTTTTAATAAAAATTATATCATGAAGACAAAATTATTTTTATTGATGACTTTAAGTGCTTATTTTTCCTTTGCACAATTAAAACCCGTAGACTATGCAGACGGTGACCAAAAGTTAAGCGGTTTCATTTCTAAACCAGTAAATGCCTTTAAAAATAAGGCTGGTGTATTGATTTTACCAGCTTGGATGGGTATTGATGATCATGCCAAAGAAAGCGCTGAAGAATTATCTAAATTAGGCTATTACACCTTTGTAGCCGACATCTATGGAGTTGGGAATAAGCCTAGCAATTATGGTGAAGCAGGTCAAAAAGCTGGCTATTTTAAGAAAAATATTCAGGAATATCAAAAACGCATTCAATTGGCCCTTGAACAATTGGTAAAACAAGGCGCAAATCCAGATGAAATTGTCGTTATGGGGTATTGTTTTGGAGGAACTGGCGCTATTGAAGCTGCTAGAACCAATATGAAAGTAAAAGGAATTGTATCGTTTCACGGTGGTTTGGCTCGTGATGAAACTAGAGCCATTGAACCAATTTCAGCACGAGTTTTAGTACTGCATGGTGCTGATGACCCATACGAAAGTGAAGCCGAAATCAAGTTATTTCAAAACGAAATGAGAACTTCTAAAGCCGACTGGGAAATGGTGTATTATGCTAATGCAGTTCATTCCTTTACTGATAAAAATGCCGGAACCGACAATAGCAAAGGTGCCGCTTACAATGAAAAAGCAGACCATCGTTCTTGGATAGCGCTGTTACAATTTTTGAAAGAAGTACTTATTTAATTATTAGCTATCCTAAAAAAAACACCCCAAATAATTTATTTGGGGTGTTTTTTATTTTAATTGAATTGATATTTAAGAAGCAATGAAGTGTTTTTAAAGGCATATACATTTGAATCAGTATAAGGATTCACATTTGTATTTGTATATTGTCTAAAAGCAATTACATATTTTTTAAATTGAAAACCAACTCCAAAAAGTAGGTTGTATTTTATTCCGTTCAATTCGGTATATAAAAAGGTGGGATAACCATTATTATCTCTAGTTATTAATAAATCTGAATTAGAAACAAATTGAAGATTAATTCCTGTTTCTAAATAAAATTTCGAGTTTTTGTTGAAATTAAAGTTTCGTTTAATTCCAAATGGGACAGTAACACTATTAAATTTAAAATTTATTTTATAATCATTATTGGTATACCCATTATTATAATTTGGATTGATATAATAAGTGCTTGTCATAATACCGTCACCTTTATATGAAATAAAAGAAGGTTCTGTAAATACCGCCCAGCTTCTATTATTAAAAGGAAGTATAGCTTCGAGTTCAACTCCAATCGAAAAGGATGTTTTCTTTCCAGTTTCATTTGAACCATCAAACGGTACGGTACGGATTCCATTTTTACTAATCAAATCAAAATACGAGTAATTAGTATTAAAGGCTAGTTTGTAATACAATTTTGTTTTCTGTCTTTTTGAAACCTCTTTACTAGAAGTATCTCCAGAACATTTATTGACTAGATTAAAATAATCTCTTAAATCGTCATCCGAATATTGTAAACTTTCGACTTTTAAAGCACTGTCTTTACAATTCACAGTAGCTAATAATTGTCTTTTATAAAAATCATTAGCATACAAATTTGACATGTTTTCATTTGATTTAAAGTACTTTTTATAAATCAATTGTTGGATATTTTGAGTGTTGTTTTTAAAGAAAAAACGAATTGGAAAAGTATTGTTTTCATATTGATATAGATTATTTGTTCCTTCTACCAATACTTTTAAAAAAACTGTAACAGTAGTAAAATTTGGCTCTTTATCTATAGAATAATCAGGTTCTCCTTTAGAATTATCAATTGCAACAGTTTCTCTTACATATTTAAAGTAACCATCTATAGCAAATTCTTTCGCTTCAGATATCGAAACTTCTCTAGAAACGTCATCAGGATTGGTTTTACAATCAAAAAAATCAGGGTTATATTCCCAATCAGAATTCTTAATTAAACATTCCATTTTTTTTCCAGAATTATCAATGTAATATCCTTTTAAAAAATTCTTTTGGCTGAAACAGGCAGCAGATACAAGTAATAGACAGGCAATCATTTTTTTCATATTATTCAATTTAATGGTTTAGAATTCCAAATATAGAAAAAAACTTACATATATAAAATACAAAAGCCGATCTGGAGCGATCGGCTATTGTGGTGAGGTGTAACTTCCTTTCGGAATCCTCGATGCAAATATAGTTTATTATTTTGAATTATAAATTATAAATTCTGAATTGTTTAATAATACAAACGTAAACTGANACTGAGAACTATTCCTCTTTNTGTCCCATCATCATTAAATACGCTTTCAAAAAAGCATCAATATTTCCGTTCATAACGGCATCAACGTCACTTGTTTCTTTTCCGGTTCTTACGTCTTTTACCAATTTGTAAGGTTGCATGACGTAGTTTCTAATTTGTGATCCCCATTCAATTTTCATTTTTCCTGCTTCAATATCAGCACGTTGCGCCATTTGTTTTTTTAGCTCAATTTCATACAACTGTGATCGTAACATTTGCATAGCACGTTGTCTATTATCTTGTTGTGATCGCGTTTCGGAACACTGAATTTGTATTCCGGTTGGCTTGTGAAATAATTGCACTTTAGTCTCCACTTTATTCACATTTTGACCACCAGCACCACTCGAACGAGAGGTAATAATTTCAATATCGGCTGGATTGATATCGATTTCAATAGTATCATCTACTAATGGATAGACATATACTGAAGCAAAAGATGTATGACGTTTGGCATTACTATCAAATGGTGAAATTCGAACCAATCGATGTACTCCATTTTCACCTTTTAAATAACCAAAAGCAAAATCACCTTCAATTTCTAGCGTTACCGTTTTAATACCGGCAACTTCACCTTCTTGAAAGTTTAATTCTTTAATCTTGTATTTTTGTTTTTCGGCCCACATCATGTACATGCGCATCAACATAGACGCCCAATCACAACTTTCAGTACCACCAGCACCAGCGGTAATTTGAAGTACAGCACTAAAACTATCACCTTCATCCGAAAGCATGTTTCTAAACTCCAAATCTTCTATAAAATCGTTTGTGAGTTCAAATTGATCATCTAGTTCGGCTTCAGTGACATCACCTTCTTTAAAAAATTCATAGGTAATTTGAAGTTCTTCTGCCAATCCATTGGCTTTCTCAAAATCTTCTACCCATTTTTTCTTCGAGCGAAGGTTCTTTACAATCAGTTCGGCTTCTTTGGCATTGTTCCAAAAATCAGGAGCATACGTCTTTTCTTCTTCGTTGGTTATTTCGATAAGCTTGGCATCAATGTCAAAGATACCTCCTTAACGCACCAAGACGTTCTACAATACCTTTAATTTGTTCGGTATTTGTCATAAATAATGTAATTTTGTAAACGCAAATGTAATGCATCCAAATTTTATATGGAAATAAATTTAATCAGTGATACCGTAACCAAGCCAAGCAATGAAATGTTGCAATTTATGTTTAAAGCTAAAGTTGGTGACGACGTATATAAACAAGATCCAACGGTTAATGAGCTTGAAACTGCTGTTGCACAATTGTTTGGAAAAGAAGCAGCCCTGTTTTTTCCAAGTGGGACTATGGCTAATCAAACGGCAATAAAGTTGCATACCAACCCAGGTGAGCAAGTTATTTGCGATAAGTATTCACACATATATCATTATGAAGGTGGTGGAGCTTCATTTAATAGTGGCGTTTCTTGTTGTTTAGTTGATGGGGCTCGAGGCATGATTACAGCCGATTTGGTTAAAAATGCAATCAACGATCCCGAGTTTTATCATGCACCCTTAACGTCGCTGGTAAGTATTGAAAACACTACCAATAAAGGTGGTGGTGCTTGTTATGAGATTGCAGAATTAAAAAAAATAAAAGAAGTTTGTATTGAGCACAATTTGAAATATCATTTGGATGGAGCCCGATTGTGGAATGCAATGGTGGCTAAAAAGCAACATCCAAAACAATTTGGAGAGTTGTTTGATACTATATCGGTTTGTTTATCAAAAGGATTAGGAGCACCTATAGGTTCCTTATTAATCGGTAGTAAAGACGATATGAAACGTGCTTTGCGTATTCGAAAAATATTTGGTGGTGGAATGCGTCAATCTGGTTATTTAGCTGCTGCTGGAATGTATGCTTTGCAAAATAACATCTTACGATTGGAAGAAGATCACCGAAGAGCTAAAGAATTAGGAGCACTTCTACAAACTTTATCATGGGTAGAAAAAGTAGAACCTGTAGAAACTAATATCCTTATTTTTTCCGTTAGACCCTCATTGGAAGACAAATGGGTTATTGAAAAATTAAAACAGAAAAGTATTCATATAAGCTCGATGGGACATGGCAAACTGCGAATTGTTACGCATCTCGATTATAAAGAAGTAATGCATAATTATGTGATGGAAGCTTTAGAAAAAATGAAATTTTAACCAAAACTCTTCTAATTTGTTTTTGCATTATTATTTTGGTTCCCAAAGTTCAATTTTGTTGCCATCGGCATCCATAATATGAACAAATTTACCATAATCATAAGTGGCAATAGTGTCTAAAACTGTAACGCCATTTTCTTTGAGTTTGACTACCAATCCTTCAATATTTTGTACTTGATAATTAATCATAAACTCTTTTTTGGATGGTTCAAAATAGGGGTCACCTTTTTTAAATGGTTTCCATTGCAACGAGTTTACNACTTCAGGTTTGTTTAGATTTCTAGTTTCAAAACTTGACGAACCCCAAGCATTGATTTCAAGTCCTAAATTTTTAGCATACCAGTCTTTAGTTTCTTTGGGATTGTTTGAATAAAAGAACACACCTCCAATTCCGGTTACTTTAGGAGTTGAATCGGCCACATTTAATTGGTTTGATTGTTCANCNATTTTGGTGTTTTTCTTAGGAATTGAGTGACAATTTGAAAAAAGAATTAGTACTATTAGTANACTTATAAACCGTTTCATAATTTTAATTTATTTAATATTACTGTTTATTCTGTTGGCGTTGTTACATTATGGATTTTGGTTACAGTTAACATTTCGGCTTTAATATCGGGCACCATATGTTTGAAAACTACAACCGTTCCAGCAACCATATCTTTTAAACTTTGATTACGCTGGCTAGTTATGTATATTGTAAAGTCTGTTATGACTAGTACTGTAGAGTAAATGCCTTGAATTATAATGCCAATGGGTAAAAATGATGTTAAATAACGAGATTGTTCTTGCCATTCCAAGTTAGCATATTCATTTGAATCAGCCAATCGAATACAAAATACCATACAACACACACTGATAATTGTATTTATAAAATAGGGTAGGTAGCGTAAAAAAGCATCTTTATAAGAAATATCATCACCATTTATTTTTAGTAATTGCAATCCTACGATGCNTTTTCCTGGTGTTGCACCAAAATTTTTAGGTAAATAAATATAATACCACAGAGCAAAAATAATACTACACGGAAAAGTGAAATAAAAGTTGTATAATGCTTTCGAATTAAAGTATAATACGACTAGTGATACCGGTAATGTAATAACAATATCTAATAGTAATGCGGCAAACCGATAACCAAAATCACCATAAATAGGTTCTGAATTTCCTTTTAATCTTAGTGGTATTTCTTTTAAATTCATGATGTATTAATGTCGTTTATATTTTTTTTTCAAACTTACATAATTATTTTGGTTGAAGAGGCGCTTCATATTCTACTTTTGGCAACATCCATTTCAATATTAGCTGTATAATTACTATAAAATTTCATAATAATATTAGTATAATAACTTTTATATAGCTAGTTAACGCATTTTGTCACTATTTCTATATCGTATGAATGGTTTTACAAACACCTTTACTGATAATTAAACTAAAAATCACATATATGCATTTTTTTCTCAATAAAATTAGGGAGTGTGTAATTTTAAGTTAAAAAAAATGAATAAAATGTTTTTATATATTTGCTAATTTAGTATATTTATGCAAAATTTATATATATGGATATTTTAGCTTGCCCAAAATGCCAAAGCGATGCCATTGTGAAAAGTGGTGTAATCAAGGACCGTCAAAGGTATTTATGTAAAAAATGTAATTACTATTTTACGGTCAATAAAATGGGAAAAAAAATTGATAGTTACTATGTAACCAAAGCGTTACAGTTGTATTTAGAAGGGTTAAGTTATAGAGAAATTGAACGTATTATCGGTGTTTCACACGTTACAGTAAGCAATTGGGTAAAAGAATTTAAAGTAACCAAACCCAATCATACCGATTACCATCCTACTTATAAGATATATAATCACTTAGAATTAGTTGAATTTTTAAAAAATAAAGATCAATTAAAAGGTGCTGGAATGATAATAACCGAACTAGGAGATAAGTTTATGCTAATAAAATGGGAACGTTTTAAAGATTAACTATACCTTTTACACATATATATATCATAATTTTTTTGATACGTAAAATTTTAGAATTTGGTCATGCAAAAATATGTTACTAACCAAATTTCAAACCCTTATGAAAAAAATTATTATGTTATCCTTTGTGGCCTTTTCATTTATGGCAAATGCACAAACGACTACTCCTGCCACGACTCCGGCACCAGCAGAAAAAGAATGGGATGTGAGTATGTATGGCTTTATTAGAACCGATTATATTTTCGACACTCGAAAATCGGCTTCTGTTAGAGAAAACAACTTAAACTTATATCCATTAGATGAAGCTCTAGATGTAAATGGCTCTGACTTAAACGCCAAAGGGCAATCCAATTTTTTATCGATTGTTTCTAGATTAGGTGCTAAAGTAAAAGGACCAAATGTTTGGGGTGCCAAAATGAGCGGAACTTTAGAAGGCGATTTTTTTGGAAATACCGAATCTACAATTGGATTATTTAGATTACGTCATGCTTATGTAAACATGGATTGGTCTAAAACCTCTTTAACTATGGGGCAAACTTGGTACCCAACATTTATTCCAGAGGTTTTTCCTGGCGTAGCTAATTTCAACACCGGAATTATGTTTAATCCTTTCGGATGGGCAACACAAGTGAAATTAAAACAAAACCTAACCAAAGAATTATCGTTTGCAATTACAGCCTACAAAGAAAGAGAATTTACTACCGCTGCGGCAACTGGAGCAACTCAAAACGCAGCAGCTATCAATTCGACACTTCCAACATTTCACGGTCAATTTCAATTTAAAAACAAAAACTGGATTGCTGGTATAGGTGCCGAATATAAATCGTTACAACCTTTAACAGAATATGCTCCAACTTCAACCACCAAAGCCGTATCCAATGAAAAAGTAAACAGTACTTCATTTGTAGGTTACTTCAAATACTCAAATGATAAATTTTCAATTAAAGCATACGGAATTACTGGAAAAGACATGTACAACTTTGTTATGTTAGGTGGATTCGCAGGTTATTCAACAGCAGGTCAAGCCGAAAAATACGAAGGTTCTAAAACAAGTTCGTTTTGGCTAGATGTAGCAAGTAATGGCAAAAAAGTAGCTCCTGGTTTCTTCTTTGGATATACTGCCAATGGCGGAACAAGCAAAAACGGATTAGCTGCTGGCGAAACTGTTAAATACTATATGAGAGGAGTTTCTGGAAGTAGAGTAGTAGACAACGTTTGGAGAGCTTCTGCACGAGTAGATTTCAAACAAAATAAATTTAGAATAACACCAGAATTAGAATATACTGCTGCTACTTGGGGCGATTTAAATACTAATGCTAGTGGTACAGCCGATTTAAATACTAAAAACGTAGGAAACTTCAGAGCGATGATTTCTTGTGCGTATTCATTTTAATTAAACCAATAAAACTTTAAAATATGAGCGATAAATCAACAAAAGGAATTTGGAAAGTAATTTCCGCATCGTCGTTAGGAACGATGATTGAGTGGTATGACTTTTACATCTTTGGAAGTTTAGCTGTAGTATTATCTACTAAATTCTTTCCATCAGACAATCCAACAGCAGCATTTTTATCTACGTTAGCTACTTTTGCAGCTGGATTTGTAGTGCGTCCGTTTGGAGCCTTATTCTTCGGAAGATTAGGCGATTTAATTGGAAGAAAATATACCTTCATGGTAACGTTAATATTAATGGGTGGTGCAACCTTTATGATTGGATGTATTCCTAGCTACGAAACCATTGGTTTTATGGCGCCTTTATTAGTGTTATTACTTCGTTTACTTCAAGGTTTAGCTTTGGGTGGTGAATATGGTGGAGCAGCAACTTATGTTGCAGAACACGCACCAAGAGGACAAAGAGGGTATTGGACGTCATGGATTCAAACTACGGCAACGGTAGGTTTATTCATCTCGTTAATGGTAATTTTAATCACTAAAGGACTATTATCTAAAGAAGAGTTTGATGCTTGGGGATGGAGAGTTCCGTTTTGGGTCTCAATCATTATGGTGTTTGTTTCGTATTTAATTCGTAAAAACATGGATGAATCTCCTGTATTTGCAAAAGCAAAAGCAGAAGGTAAAACCAGTGTTAATCCGCTAAAAGAAAGTTTTGGACACAAATTAAACTTGAAATTTGTATTATTAGCTTTGTTTGGAGCCACTATGGGACAAGGTGTGGTTTGGTATACTGGTCAATTTTATGCCATGAGTTTTATGAAAACAGTGCAAAGTATAGATTCGTCGCAAGTAGATACTTTATTGGGAATTGCTTTGTTGTGTGGTACACCTTTCTTTGTATTCTTTGGTTGGTTGAGTGATAAAATTGGTAGAAAGACCATCATGATGACAGGTATGTTATTGGCGATTTTCTTATACCGTCCAATTTACCGTCAGATGTATCATTTAACAGATGCTAAAGAAATGGCTAAAAATAACATCACCATTGTAAAAGACAGTTGTAAAGCCATTGGTTCTTATGTTGCTACAGTTAAAACTGAAGCGGACAAAAAAGATCCAACAGTAAAAAATACTAAAATATTTATTGATTTTAAAACCGATTCATTGTATTCTAATGGTGCTAAATTTCATTATACCAAAACGGATACTTTGTATTTAGCAAAAGAATTAGTGTATGATGCTAAAGCAGCTGCTAAAAATGAAACTTGGATTAAATATGATTCTAAAGATAAAGCTGGTGTAGTAGTTCACAATGTTGTGAAAGTTAAAAACGATTTAGCTAAGGACGAAAAACCAATGAAAGTAGATACGCTTCAAACCTTAGCGTTGAAAGTGTTTACTAGTGGTGAAGCTAAAGATAAATCGCATATTGATGGCTATAGTATTAAACCTAATGTGGCAGTTGTTAAAAATATCACTGATGATGTAAGATGGTTTTTAATATTATTGATTTTCATCCAAGTAATTTTTGTAACAATGGTATACGGTCCAATTGCTGCTTTCTTAGTAGAAATGTTTCCTGTTAAAATTAGATATACATCAATGTCATTGCCATATCACGTTGGGAATGGTATCTTTGGAGGATTACTTCCTGCAATTTCAACCTATTTAGTAACTACGGCTAAAGGTACAGGCCCAAAACCTCTTAACCCTGAGTTTTACTTAGAAGGATTATGGTATCCAATAATCATTGCAGCAATTTGTTTCGTAATTGGAATGATTTACATTGATAAAAAAATTAATACACTTCACGACTAAAACCTAGAAATTATGATGAACGCAATTAAAAAATACATAGGAATTCTTTGGATAGTTTTAGCAGCTGTAGTAGCCTACTATTCCATCGGAATCTTTGGAAGTAAATTAACCTCTGGAAAACAAGATGATTTAGTATTCGGAATCATTATCTTCTTTGTGTTACTTCCTTTAGTGGTAACTGGTTTAACCATCTTTGGATGGTATGCCATGACCAATGAATACGAAGATTAAGTATTAGATTTAGTTAGCCTGAAAGCTCTTATTTTACATAAGGGCTTTTGGGTTTTTATGACAATTTAGGTTTGTAAAAATAATTCTATTCAAAAGAAATTGTTTATTTTTAAAAATTGAAATCTCCTAAATTAGTATAGACACTTTTCGAAGCAACAACTAAAAACATAAACCTTAAAGCCTTAGTGGCCATTGTAGATACTGAAATTAATTCTGCATTAAATGAAAAAAAGACACCAACAAAAATTCATAATTGTATCCATGCTCTTGCTAATAGGATTAAACCTTCCTATTGCGTTGCTATTTGATTCGGCGCAAAACCTGTTGGGTTTTCCAGTAATTTACATTTATATTTTTTCGTTATGGTTGTTTTCTATATTAACTTCTTTCTTAATTGTAAAACGATATAATGAATAGTGTAGCACTTTTAGTAATTCTATCCATTTATTTGGCGGTTCTTTTTTACATTGCACATTGGGCAGAGAAAAAAGGAAACAGCAAATGGACCAATAACCCATATATCTATACTTTATCATTAGCAGTTTACTGTACCGCATGGACGTATTATGGAAGTATCGGAGTAGCCGCCGATAGTGGCTTGAGCTATTTGCCTATTTATCTTGGCCCAATTATTATAGCTCCAGCTTGGATTATGATTTTGAAGAAAATTATTCGTATTTCGAGAGTCAATAAAATTTCTAGTATTGCCGATTTTATTTCCTTACGCTATGGTAACAGTCGCTTTTTAGGTGCAATTGTAACCGTGATTTGCCTTACAGGAATAATTCCGTACATCGCTTTACAACTCAAAGCCATTGCCGAAACTTTTCATATTGTGACGCAAACCAAAATGAGTTCTTTCATTTTTAATGATACTACAACCTATGTAGCCATTGCTTTAGCTTTGTTTGCTTCTTATTACGGAACGCGTTATGTAGACGCTTCCGAAAAACGCAAAGGCATTGTGACAGCAGTAGCGATGGAAAGTGTTTTAAAATTAGTTTTCTTTGTTATCATCGGCGTATATGTCACTTTTTTTGTCTTTGATGGTTTTGATGATATTTACCAAAAAGCTTCTTTGTTAGAGCATTTCAAAGAAAAAAATACCATTGGTGGTTTACCACAAGCTATTAACTGGTTTTTGTTGTGCGTACTATCAATGTTTGCCATATTCTTATTACCTCGACAGTTTCAAGTTTCTGTTATTGAAAACAATCGCGAAAATCACATCAATACAGCTGTTTGGCTGTTTCCATTATACTTGTTACTTTTCAATTTATTTGTGTATCCCATCGCTTGGGGTGGTAACATATTGTTTGATGGACAAATGGTTAATTCCGATACGTATTCGTTGTTGATTCCACAGTTTTTCAACAATAAAACATTGACTGTTATGGTGTTTTTAGGAGGATTTTCGGCAGCGATATCCATGATTGTAGTTTCTTCAATTGGATTATCTACAATGCTGACCAATAATATTTTAATACCCTATAACTTAATTGGAAATTTAAAAGGAAATGAACAAACTATCAGTAGTAGAAAAATTTTAAATACTAGAAAAATAAGCATTTTTTCTTTAATCATCTTATCCTATTTTATTTACCGTTTCTTCGGATTAAATTATACATTGGTTTCTATTGGTATGGTGGCATTTGTCATTATATCACAATTGGCGCCTGCATTTTTTGGGGCACTTTTTTGGAGACGCGGTTCTAGATTAGGTGCTGTTTATGGGATTTTGGTTGGATTTATTATTTGCATCTATACCTTGTTGATTCCTTATGCTATCGGATTAACCAACAGCAACAATACGTTTATTTCAGAAGGATTTATGGGGTTTTCGTTATTGAAACCGTTTCAGTTGTTCGGTTTGAATTATTTACAACCCATTCCGCATGCCCTTTTTTGGAGTTTGTTGTTTAATATAGTTACCTATTTCTCTGTTTCAGTTAGTTTTAAAGGGAATTATCGGGAACGAAATTATGCCGAAATGTTTGTTGATATTAACAAATACATCACTAATCACGAAAATGCTTTCATATGGAAAGGAACTGCTTACAGAAATGATATTGAAAAAGTACTGATTCGTTTTTTAGGAGAAGAAAGAACCAAACGAGCCATGAACATATTTAATGTAAAATACAATGTTGATAAAAACCAAGAATTGGCAGATGCCCGATTGATTAAGTTTTCTGAAAATTTACTAACAGGGCATATCGGAACGGCATCAGCACGAATATTAATTGCTAGTGTAGTAAAAGAAGAAAAAATTACGTTACCCGAAGTATTAAAAATTCTAGAAGAATCGAAGGAGAATATCATCATCAATAAAAAACTGACTGAAACTTCTAACGAATTAAAAGAAATTACGGCCAAATTGCAAAATGCCAACCAGTCGTTGATGGTAAAAGACAAGCAAAAAGACGAATTTTTAGATACGGTAACACATGAGCTTCGTACACCAATTACTGCTATTCGAGCGGCTAGTGAGATTTTGTATGACGATGATGAAATTCCGGATGAGTTGAAAAAACAGTTTTTACAAAACATCATCTCCGAATCAGATCGATTGAATCGATTGATTGATAAGATATTGGATTTAGAGAAATTTGAAACCGGAAAACAAACCATCAATCCCGAAAAGCACAACTTGGTTCAAACCATTGAAAAAGCAATAGTGCCGTTACAACAGTTAATTAAAAATAAAAAAATTGCCATTCATGTTGAAAGTAAAGATAGAATTTATGCCTATTATGATGAAGATAGAATTTTTCAAGTAGTAACCAATTTATTGTCAAATGCTATTAAATTTTGCCCAGAATCAGATGGTTTAATAACTATTCAAATCACTTCCAAAGATGATTTTATCTATACTTCCGTTCAAGATAATGGAAAAGGAATTACGCCTAATGATTATGAAACTATATTTGATAAATTCTACCAATCTACCAATCAGAATATAAAAAAACCTGTTGGTAGTGGATTAGGATTGGCTATTTGCAAACAAATAATAGAGCATCATAAAGGTAAAATATGGGCGCAATCTAGTTTGAAAGGTGCTTGTATTTTCTTTACTTTGCCAAAGTATAAAAATGTTGAAAATTTATAATTATGAAAAAGATTTTAATTGTTGATGATGAACCCAACATCGTAATGGCCTTGGAATACACTTTCAAGAAGAATAATTACGAAGTATTTATTGCTCGAGATGGGCAAGAGGCATTGGATATTGTTAAAACAAATTTTCCTGATGTAATTATTTTGGATGTAATGATGCCTATGGTAGATGGTTATGCTACGTTGGAACAAATTAGAAAAGACGACAATTTAAATCATACCAAAGTCATTTTCTTATCGGCTAAAAATAAAGAAAGTGATATTGAAAAAGGAATGGCCTTAGGAGCAGACGCTTATTTAACCAAACCATTTTCTATAAAAAAAGTAGTAGATCAAGTGTTTGAATTGCTCTCATAATTTATCATAAAAAAATATTAAATGACCAAATAAATAAATTTGGTCATTTTTTTTGCATATATACGCAATCGTTTTCGTATATATCTATTTAGCAAGAATATTTCAAAGTGTATGGTATAAATACCTATTTTTACTTCACTAATAATACAACCACAAACCAAACATTACTAATGAATTACGAAGAATTTTATAACAAAAGTATTCAGTTTCCTGAAGACTTTTGGGCAACACAAGCAGACCAAATAGAATGGTATAACAAACCTTCAATTATTCTTTCTCAAGATAAGAATAATTATCCACTTTGGTTTGAAGATGGAGAATTAAATGCCTGTTATTTAGCATTAGACAAACATATACAAGACGGTTTTGGTGATCAAATCGCCATAATTTATGATTCGCCTGTAACACAAACCGTAAAACGCTACAGTTACAGCGAAGTAAAAACTGAAGTCGCAAAATTGGCAGGAGGTATGTTGGCCTTAGGACTGAAAAAAGGCGATACTGCTGTAATATACATGCCAATGATTCCGCAAGCTGCTTTTGCCATGTTAGCATGCGCTCGAATAGGAGTTACACATTCTGTCGTTTTTGGTGGATTTGCACCACACGAATTGGCGATACGAATTGACGATTGCAAACCAAGAATTATAATTACAGCCTCATCGGGTATAGAAATTGATCGATTGATTGCCTACAAACCTCTAGTAGATGAAGCCATAGAATTGGCCAATCACAAACCTAAAAAAGTGATTGTTTTTAATAGAAAATTAGGTGCTAGAATTCCGTTTAAAAAATACGATGTAGATTATGACGCTTTGGTGTATGGTTCAGAAGAAACGTCGTGTATTCCTGTAAATTCAACGCATCCTTTATATGTTTTATACACTTCTGGAACTACTGGAAAACCAAAAGGAATTGTAAGAGATACTGGCGGTTACGCGGTAGCACTTAAATTTTCAATGCAGTACATTTATGGCGTTAAACAAGACGAAGTTTTTTGGGCAGCTTCCGATGTAGGATGGGTGGTAGGACACAGTTTTATAGTTTATGGCCCATTAATCAATAGAAATACTACTATCATTTTTGAAGGCAAACCCATTAGAACACCTGATGCTAGTACGTTTTGGAGAGTTATAGACGAACATCGCGTGAATACTATGTTTACAGCACCAACTGCCATTCGTGCAATTAAAAAAGAAGATCCCAATGGTGAATTCATTAAACAATATGATTTAACGTGTTTGAAAACACAATTTTTAGCCGGTGAACGTTGTGATGTTGCCACTTTAGAATGGTATAACCAACATATTCCAGTTCCTGCAATAGATCATTGGTGGCAAACCGAGTCGGGTTGGCCAATGATTGCTGATATGATGGGAGTAGAATATTTTCCTGTCAAACCAGGCTCTGCTGGTAAAGCCGTTTCGGGATATGACATTAGAATATTGGGAGAAAATGGTACCGAATTAGGTCCGAATGAAGAAGGATATGTAGTGATAAAATTACCATTACCACCCGGAACAATGCTCGATTTATGGAACGACAATGAACGTTTTAAATCAGGGTATTTGAATAAATTTCCAGGCTATTATTTCTCAGGTGATGGTGGATATAAAGATACCGATAATTATATTTTCATAACTGGTCGTGTTGATGATGTTATTAATGTAGCTGGACATCGATTGTCTACTGCCGAAATGGAAGAAATTGTTTCATCACATCATTCGGTTGCAGAATGCGCTGTTATTGGTATCAATGACGAATTAAAAGGGCAAGTTCCATTGGCTTTAGTTGTCAATAAATCGGGCACAGCTATTGAACATTTTCAATTACAGCATGAAGTGGTGCATTTAGTTCGAGATCAAATCGGAGCTGTTGCTTCATTAAGAGATGTGGTTATTGTAGAACGATTACCTAAAACACGTTCGGGTAAAATTTTACGAAAATTATTGCGAAGTATTGCCGATGGAGACAATTTTCAAATTCCATCTACAATAGATGATGAAGCCATTATTGATGAGATTAAAGACGAATTTGAAAAAGCAAAAATAGGATTCTTTAGGAAATAGATAAAAGATAATAGAGTATAGATTTTATTAAAGTCGTCTATTTTCTATATTCTTTTCTCAAATAAACTATACCTATTTAGCAACAAAAATCTTTTTCAAACAAATAGAATATTTATATTTACAAAACCAAAAGACTAATTACTAGTCATTAATCACTAAAAAAAATGAGTTACTATAAAATACACAATTTAGAGCATTACTTTAAAATGTATAAAAAATCGGTTCGTGAGCCTAGAAAATTTTGGGACCGAATTGCGGATGAAAACTTTACTTGGTACCAAAAATGGGAAAAAGTATTGGAATTTGATATGCAAGAAGCCCAATTTAAATGGTTTGTAGATGCTAAAGTGAATATNACTAAGAATTGCATCGACAGACATTTAGCCAAAAGAGGCGAGAAAACNGCTATTATTTTTGAACCTAACGACCCCAAAGAAGAAGCACAACACATATCATATAATGAATTGTATGCAAGAGTAGCCAAAATGGCAAATGTACTAAGAGAACAAGGCGTTAAAAAAGGCGATCGTGTGTGCATTTATCTTCCGATGATTCCCGAATTGGCGGTATCAGTTTTAGCTTGTGCTCGAATTGGTGCCATACATTCAGTCGTGTTTGCTGGATTTTCATCTTCAGCGGTTGCTGCTCGAATTAACGACTGTGATTGCAAAATGGTAATTACGTCCGACGGAAGTTTTCGTGGTAACAAAGCCATCGATTTAAAAGGAATTGTAGATGAAGCATTAGAAAAAACACCATGTGTTGAAAGTGTTTTAGTAGTTAAAAGAACCAATACAACTGTAAACATGAAAGAAGGTCGTGACCAATGGTTACAACCATTAATGGATGCTGCAATCCCGAATAATGTAGCTGAAATTATGGATTCTGAAGATCCGTTATTTATTTTATATACTTCAGGTTCTACAGGAAAACCAAAAGGAATGGTGCATACTACTGGAGGTTATATGGTGTATACCGCCTATACTTTTAAAAACATATTCAATTACGAAGAAAATGATGTGTATTGGTGTACTGCCGATATTGGTTGGATTACAGGTCATTCCTATATTTTATACGGACCCTTATTGAACGGAGCTACCACAGTAATATTTGAAGGTGTTCCATCATATCCAGATTACAGCCGTTTTTGGGAAGTAATTGAGAAACACAAAGTCAATCAATTTTATACCGCACCAACTGCTATTCGTGCTTTAGCAAAAGAAAGTTTGGATTATGTACAACGTTTTCCATTAAGTTCGTTAAAAGTAATTGGTTCGGTAGGTGAACCTATCAATGAAGAAGCTTGGCACTGGTACAATGACCATGTTGGAGGCAAGCGTTGTCCATTAGTAGATACTTGGTGGCAAACTGAAACAGGTGGTATTATGATTTCGCCAGTTCCTTTTGTAACACCAACAAAACCAACTTATGCTTCGTTACCGTTACCCGGAATTCAACCCGTATTGATGGATGAATTGCGCAACGAAATAGAAGGCAATCAAGTAACCGGAAGTTTATGTATCAAATTTCCATGGCCATCGATGGCAAGAACCATTTGGGGTGANCATCAACGGTATAANGAAACGTATTTCACGGCATTTCCTGGTAAATATTTCACTGGTGATGGTGCGTTACGAGATGAAGTAGGTTATTACAGAATTACGGGTAGAGTAGATGATGTTATTATTGTTTCTGGACATAATTTAGGCACCGCTCCTATAGAAGATGCCATCAACGAACACCCAGCTGTTGCCGAAAGTGCCATTGTTGGTTTCCCACATGACATTAAAGGAAATGCTTTATACGGATTTGTAATCTTGAAAGAAATTGGTGAATCTCGTAATCAAGAAAACCTAGCAAAAGAGATCAATCAATTGATTTCAGACCAAATTGGACCNATTGCTAAGTTAGACAAAATACAATTTGTAAACGGCTTACCTAAAACACGTTCGGGTAAAATTATGCGTAGAATATTACGAAAAATTGCCGAAGGCGACTTCTCTAATTTTGGAGATACTTCGACACTTTTAAATCCTGAAATTGTAGAAGAAATTAAAAACGGTAAATTGTAGTTTTTTAGATTTAAATAGTTTTGTATTAAAGAACTGCTTCAGAAATGGAGCAGTTTTTTTTATTTTATGTGAATCCGTTTTTCTTCAAAACGATTTCTATATATTTGTATGAAACAGTTCCCTCTAATGTGTACTATTTGTAATGTGCTAATAAAAATAAAATCTATCTGAACATGAAAACAAGCATCCTAATTTTTATTGCATTAATTAGTTTTACCTCATTTTCTCAAGTCGATTGTGCAAAATTTAAGATTGGAAAATTCATCAATATTGATAAAGACAAACCCAAAACTACAATTGAACGAAATGATTCTATTCAAACAGAACGAATGGGTGAAATTGAAGTTAAATTAGAAATAACTTGGATAAATGAGTGTACTTACAAATTAAAGTTGGTGTCGGGTAATATTGCTTTTTGGAAATCTAGACCAAAAAATGCTCCAAATCGTGAGTTAACTGTAACAATTACCAAAACCACCAATTCAAGCTATTTTCAGGAAACTAAAATAGAAGGTAATGATTATGTTTATAAAAGTGAAATTATAATTGTTGAGTAGATATTATAAACAGCAAATTAATAATAAACGTACAGAATTATTAATTCAACTCTGCTTCCATTGCATTTAGATTTTTAATGTACTTAGGAGCTAATTGTTTGCTTTTTTTACTCCAGATTAAAAAA
>JGI24770J26754_10001048_pt1 | contig 19815 bp, 16 predicted proteins | sample LakOneMetagenome_FD_26754 | JGI IMG/M metagenome (IMG submission 26754) | reverse complement strand
CCGAGCTTGCGGGCGGCGAGCGCCGGGAACGCGCTGTGGACGTCGTCGGTCGCCGTGAACAGGATGGAGATCAGGTCGTCGTTGGCGATCCCGTTCGCCTCGAACATCTCGGTGAGCAGCTCCTGGACCCGCTCCAGGAGATGATCCCTGTCATCGACGTCGAGCGTGGTCGCGCCACGAAGGGCCAGCACGGAGGTGTTCGGCACGGCGGCGAGGCTACCTGTCGGCTTCGCCGGATCAGGAACCGGTTGACCCATCAAGACCGTCGAGGTCGACCGAGTCCATGTCGATGCTGACCACGTCGACCACGATGCTCCCGCTCCCGCGGCTCTCCTGTCTGAACGACCGATCGTGAGAGCTCGACCCGCTCTCGGCGTCAGATTTGGACTCGATGTCGTCGGACTCGACGTCGTCGTCGTCAAACTCGATGTCGTCGGACACATCGGTGCGCTGCTTCTTGGGCGACAACTTGCTGCCCGGGCGATCCTTGGGAGTCGGATCCGGACCCGTTGCACGCTCCAACGCCCGCACCTCGTCCTGAGTGAGCTCGCGCCACTCCCCGGGAGCGAGCTGAGGATCGCGGAGCGGCCCGATGCGGGTGCGCACCAGCCGGATCACGGGGTGACCGATCGCGTCGCACATGCGGCGAACCTGGCGGTTGCGGCCCTCGTGGATCGTGAGCCGGAGCAACCCCGGCTGCAGCTCCGACACCTTCGCCGGTGCCGTCATCCCATCATCGAGCTCGATGCCCTCACGCAACCGACGCAGCGCACCCCTGCCGGGTCGGCCCTCGACCTCGGCGACGTACTCCTTCTCCACACCGAAGCTCGGATGGGTGATCCGGTGGGTCAGGACGCCGTCGTTCGTGAGCAGCAGGAGCCCCTCGGTCTCCATGTCGAGGCGCCCCACCGGATGCACCCGCGGCTCGGTCGGCACCAGCTCCAGCACCGTGTCGCGACCGTGCGTGTCCGATGCCGTGGTGACCACACCGGCAGGCTTGTTCAGCAGGTAGTGCACGAGGTCGGGCGATACCCCGATCGGCGTGTCGTCGACAGCGACCTCCTGGTCCTCCACCCGCACGCGAGCGCCGAGCACCGCAACGATGCCGTCCACCGTGACGCGACCNTCGTCGATCAGGTCTTCGCAGACCCGACGGCTGCCGAAGCCGGCGCGGGCCAGCACCTTCTGGAGCCGCTCNCCGTCNCCGGCGGGGACGAANCCTGGAGACGACTCGGAACCGCTCACGGGTCCGTCGTCAGTCGATGAGGTCACTCGCCGGAGGGGAGTTCATCGTCGGGAAGNTCNTCGCCAGAGAGATCTTCCACTGCGATCACCCGTTCCTCGGTGACGTCGACGATCGCTTCGACGCCGTCTCGTGCGCCGTCAGCACCATCGGTTGCGACGTCTTCGGCAGCGTCGCCATCGGCCACGGCGCCGTCAGGAGTTGGCGGCGCCTCAGCATCTGCAGCCTCCGCGTCGGCGGTTGCCGCCTCGGCGGTTGCACCCTCAGCCCCGGCGTCGGATTCCGGGGCGGCCCGCAGTCCATGCTCCAGCATCTCCACCACATCCGCGCCGGGGATGAAGTCACCCAGCGACGGCAGCTCCGACACGTCGTTCAGGCCGACCTTCTCCAGGAACAGCGAGGTGGTGCCGAACATCGACGGGTTGCCCGGGCCCGGGTCCTTGCCGACCTCGGCGATGTAGCCACGCTGCTGCAACGTGCGCATGACGCCGTCGACGCTGACCCCCCGGATCGCCGAGACCTGCGCTCGTGAGATCGGCTGCTTGTAGGCGACGATCGCCAGGGTCTCGAGCGCTGCGGCCGACAACCGTGCGGACTGACCCGACAGCACGAACCGCTCGACATACGACGAGAGGTCCTGGTGGCTCTGGTAGCGCCAGCCGCCGGCGATGCGCACCAACTGGAACCCGCGTCCGTCCTCTTCGTAGGAGGCGGCGAGCCCGGCGAGGAGGTCGTCGACCTGCTGCGGTGACCGTTCGACGAGCTGCGCGAGCACCGCCGCGTCGACCGGCTGATCGGCGACCATGATGACGGCTTCGAGCGCTCGACGTGCCTCGTCGCCGATCGCCGACAGGTCCGCCGGCGCAGCTGGTTCCACCGGCTGATCAACCGATGCACCGCTCGACGTCTCCACCGCCTGATCTGTGTCCGAATCGGCGGGATGCGGCTCTGAACCTTCGTCTGCGGCGTCGGTTCCGCCGTCGTTCGACATGTCAGCCATCGTAGGCATCGACGAGGGCCAGGTCCGAGGCCCCGACGTCGTCGCCGGCGATCCAGGTGATCCTGATGTCGCCGAAGGTGTGGGGCTGGTCCAGGTCGACCAGGCCCTGCTTGAACAGCTCCAGGACCGCCAGGAAGTGCACCACGACGTCAAGCCGGTCGATCAGCGACGACGTGAGCTCGCGGAACGACACCGGACCGCGTCGTGGCAGCTCCGCGCACAGGTCGGTGACGGTATCGATGACGCTGATGCGGACGGGGGCGACGTGGAACAGATCGATCGTCGGGACCGGCTTGGGGGTGACGGCCTTCTTGTACGCGGCGAAGATCTGCTCCGGGGTGACGCCTTCGAGCATGTCGGGCGCCAGGTCCCAGAACCGGTCGTCGGGGCCAGCGGTACGGGGAACCGAGCGCGACGCGGTGGCGTGCAGGTTCCACAGCATCCCGGCAGCGTCCTTGAAGGTCTTGCACTCGAGCAGTCGAGCGAGCAGGAGGTCCCGCTCCTCCCAGAGCGACAGGTCCTCGTCGACGTCGACGTCGTCGTCACCGGGAAGGAGCCGCTTGGTCTTGAGCTCGACGAGCGTCGCTGCGATCAGCAGGAACTCGGTGGCCACCTCGAGGTCGAGGTGCTCCATGCGGTTCAGCTCGGCGATGTACGCATCGACGATGGTCGACAGGCTGATGTCGTACAGCTCGACCTGTTCCCGGAGGATCAGGTGGAGCAGCAGATCGAACGGACCTTCGAACACCGGGGTGCTGACAGCGAATCCCACGAGGGTCAGCATACGCGCGAGCGCGCCGCCAAGTCACACGCGTGTGATTTCCACCGCTGGAGCGACCACCCGCCGGGTGAGCGGCCGACATCTTCGCCGCTCAGAACGACACAGTGGTGGATCCTGCAATCGGGTCGGGGGCGATGCCACCCGCCCGGTACGATCGCCCGCCATGCCCCGCGTCTTCTCTGGCATCCAGCCCACCGGCGACCTCCACCTCGGCAACCTGCTCGGCGCCGTTCGCAACTGGGTCCAGGACCAACACGTTGCGGACAGCTTCTACTGCATCGTCGACCTGCACGCCCTGACCGTTCCCAAGGCCCCCGGCGAGGTCGGCACATCGTCGCTCGAGATGGCACAGACGCTCCTCGCCTGCGGCCTCGATCCTGACGCGTGCACGTTGTTCGTCCAGAGCCACGTGCCCGAACACGCGGAGCTGTCATGGCTCATCCAGTGCGTCACCGCGATGGGCGAGCTCAACCGCATGACGCAGTTCAAGGACAAGTCCGCCAAGCAGGCCACCAAGACCGATCTCGTCTCCGTCGGACTGTTCACCTACCCGGCGCTGCAGGCAGCCGACATCCTCCTGTACGACACCGATCGGGTCCCCGTCGGCGAGGACCAGCGCCAGCACATCGAGTTGACCCGTGACGTCGCAGAGCGCTTCAACGCACGCTTCGGCGACACCTTCGTGATCCCGCAGGCGACCATCCCCCGAGCCGGTGCCCGGGTGATGGACCTCCAGGAACCTACCGACAAGATGTCCAAGTCAGCGGCGAGTGATGCCGGCGTCGTGTACCTGATGGACGATCTCAGCGTGACGGCCAAGAAGTTCAAGCGGGCCGTCACCGACTCCGGCGGGGAGGTCCGCTACGACCCGGAGGGCAAGCCCGGCGTGTCGAACCTGCTGTCCATCCTGGGCGCCGCCACGGGACGCCCCGCCGAGGAGCTGGGCGAGCAGTACTCCCAGTACGGACCACTCAAGGCCGACACCGCCGACGCGGTCGTCGAGCTGCTCACGCCCATCCAGGAGCGGTTCCGAGAACTGGCCGACGACCCGGCGGGCACGTCCGAGCTCCTGGCGATCGGTGCAGAGAAGGCCCGAGCGGTCGCCGGAGGGGTGTACGCCCGAGCGGTGGAGCACATCGGGCTGCTGCCCCGAGCCTGACCGACATCCCCCGGCCCACACGCCTCTGTTCCCGAATCCTGCGGCCACTGTNCCGAGCCACCGGATTCCGGACGGGAGGGGTCGTGGCGCTCAGAGCCGGCCGTCGTCAGCGAGGACGAGCAGGCGTCCGACGTCGACCGGGATGGTCCAACGTTCCTCGGGCTCGTGGTGCTGCACTGCCCACGCGGCGACCCGCTCATCGGAGCCGGCCATCACCAGCACGTCGGACCCGAGCTGCGGGTACTGCAGGTACAGGCCGACCTTGCGAGTGAAGCCGCGGGTGTCGGCCCACGACGCCGCCATGTCGTGGCCGCCGACCCATCCCGACAACGTGGCAACCGATCGGCCATAGGTGCCCAATCCGGCGACCGATTTCCCGACGTCGTGCAGCAGCGCCGCTGCGACGATCCACCGGGCATCGGGATCATCCTCGGCGAGCCCCACGCTGTCGAGGTTGGCGACCACCGACCGAGCGACGGCGATCGAGTGCCGGCGGTCGACCGGCGCCATGCGCGCGAACGCCGCTCGCTCCGGCTCGCTCATCCAGGCGTCGGCCCACTCGGCGTCGCCAGCCGCGGGCGCCGCCCCGGACAGCGAGGAGAAGAACCGTCGCACGCGGTGGGTGGGTTGGAGCTCGGGACCGCTCATGGTCGCCCTGACTTCGTAGCCGGATCTGACTTCGTGGCCGGATCCGACTTCGCTGACGCCGCTGACGGAGTCGCGCCGGACACCGAGCGGACGGCCTTGGCCCGCGGGTGTGCGTCCATGTACGCCTGCACCAACCGCTCGGTCGCCACGCGCGTGTAGATCTGCGTGGTGCTCACCGAGGCGTGGCCCAGCAGCTCCTGCACGGTTCGGATGTCGGCGCCGTGGTCGAGCAGATGTGTGGCACACGAGTGGCGCAGGACGTGGGGGCTGATCTCCCCTTTCAGACCGCCAACAGCGGCCCAGCGGCGGATCACGTCCCATGCCGACTGGCGGTTCATCCGACCGCCACGCACACCGAGGAACACCGCATCGGCAGCGTCTCGGTCCCGAGCTCCGGCACCGAGCAGCACCGGTCGACCCTGATCGAGGTATACGGCCAAGGCGGACACCGCCGGTCGGCCGATCGGCACGAGTCGCTCCTTCGATCGCTTGCCGAGGACACGGGCAAACGAGGTGTCGAGGTCGAGATCCCCGAAGCGCAGGCCACACGCCTCCGACACCCGGATGCCGCTCGAGTACAACAACTCGAGCAGCGCCCGGTCCCGCAGCGCGATCGCGTCCTGCACGGCATCACCTGACGACGACTCGCACGCGGCGCCGACCGCGTCGAGGAGCGCGATGACATCGGCTTCGGCCAGCGCCTTCGGCAACGCCGACGGCCGCCGAGGTGACTCGACCGCCGCGGTCGGATCGCTCGATGCGAGGCCTTCGGCCGCAAGGAACCGGTGGAGGGACCGAACGGTACCGGTGATGCGGATGACCGACGCTGCCGACAAGCCCGCCGTGCGCAGGCTGCCGACGAACGTCTGCACGTCGTCATCCGTCACGTCCTCGACGGCACGGTGGAGGTTCGTCAGGTAGTCGCCGTAGCGCCGCAGGTCCTGGCGGTACGCGCTCAGCGTGGCGGTCGATCGGCCCTTCTCCACCGTCAGGTAGGTCAGGAACGGCGCAGCCGCATGCGGGACGCCGTCACCGTCGAGCTGCGGAACGTCGCGATCGCCGGCCTCGACCACGCTCGCCGCAGCGACAGCCGACGACGGCGCTCCAACGGAGCCGACGCTGGCGCGTGCCGGGCGTGACGTCATTCGCCGCCCTCGACGTGACGCAATGCGAGCAGCAACCCGATCATCGTCTTGGCATCGGTGATCTCCCCGGCTGCGATCATGGCCGGAACGGAGCGGAGCGCGACGCGGTGCTCGGTCATGTGCTCTTCCTCGATCCCCTGCAGGTCTCGGTCGGTGCGTTCCAGTCCGGTGCCGAGGAACACATGGCTCTCCTCGTCGGAGAAGCCGATCGAGTTGTGGAACACGGCGAGCGGTACGAGCTGCGAGGCGACCAGACCGACCTCCTCGGCCAGCTCCCGCCGAGCGGTCTCCACAGGTGGCTCCCCTACGACGTCGCGCTTGCCCGCCGGGATCTCGAGGACGAACCGGTCGAGCGCCGCGCGGTACTGACGTACGAGCACCACGTCGCCGTCGTCGAGCAGCGGCACGACCGACACCGCCCCGGGGTGGCGCACGACCTCCCGGGTGAACTCGGCACCGTCGGGGCCCCGGAACGTCGAGCGGTACACCGAGATGACGTGCCCGTCGACGAGCAGCTCGTCGCGGAGGTGGGAGAAGCCGCCCTCCCCGCTCACCCCTGGCGGGCGGGAGCGCCGCGGAGCGCCTCGTCGTCGGATCGGAGTGCAGCGGCATCGGCATCGGCATCGTCGTCGACCCGGATGAGCTGCGGGTTGCGGCCTTCGGCCCGATCGAGCGCTGCGCTGATGAAGCCGTCGAACAGCGGTGCCGGTCGAGTCGGTCGGCTCATGAACTCGGGATGGGCCTGGGTGCCGACCCAGAACGGGTGACCGACCAGTTCGATGAACTCCACCAGCCGGCCGTCCGGCGACGTGCCCGACGCCTTGAAGTCGGTGTCATCGAAGCGACGGCGGTACACCGGGTTGAACTCGTAGCGGTGGCGGTGACGTTCCGACACCACCTCCTTGCCGTACAGCTCAGCGACCTTGGAACCGGCCTCGAGCTGAGCGATGTAGGCGCCGAGTCGCATGGTGCCGCCCTTGTCGGTGACGTCTCGCTGGGAATCCATGAGGTCGATCACCGGGTACGGCGTCGTCGGGTCGAACTCGGTCGAGTTCGCCCCGGTGAGGCCGAGCGCGTTGCGGGCGTACTCGATGGTCATGACCTGCATGCCCAGGCAGAGCCCGAGGCACGGCAGGCCGTTCTCCCGTGCGTAGCCGGCAGCCGCTACCTTGCCTTCGACGCCGCGTTCGCCGAAACCTCCGGGGATCACGATGCCGTCGAGGTCACGCAGCTTGTCGTCCGCGAGCAGGCCTTCGACGTCCTCGGCTTGGATCCAGCTGATCTGCACATCCGCTCCATGCTGGAACCCGGCGTGCTTCAGCGCTTCGACCACCGACAGGTAGGCGTCGGGAAGGCTCACGTACTTGCCGATGATCCCGATGCGCGTCGGCGCCGTGGCGTCGTTCACGCTCTGGACGAGGCGTCGCCACTCCGACATGTCGGGCTCGACGTCGTCGAGCCCCAGGATCTCGCCGACGACGGTGTCGAGCCCCTCATCGTGCATCACCAGCGGGATGTCATACAGGCTGCTCGCATCGGCCGCGTTGACCACGGCCTGGATCGGCACATCGCACAGGGCTGAGATCTTGCGCTTGAGGTCCGACGAGATCGCCTCTTCGGATCGACACACGATGGCGTCGGGCTGGATGCCCCGGCTGCGCAGCTCGGTCACCGAGTGCTGGGTGGGCTTGGTCTTCTGCTCGCCGGAGGGACCGATGAACGGCACCAGGGTCACGTGCACGTAGCAGACGTTCTGGCGCCCGACGTCCAGGCGGAACTGCCGGATCGCCTCCAGGAACGGGAGGATCTCGATGTCGCCGACGGTGCCGCCGACCTCGGTGATCACGACGTCGGTCCCGTCGACCGCGAGCCGTGAGATGCGTCGCTTGATCTCGTCGGTGATGTGCGGGATGACCTGCACGGTCTTGCCCAGGTACTCGCCCCGACGCTCCGCAGCGAGGACCGCCTGATAGATCGAGCCGGTGGTGGCGTTGGAGTCCCGGGTGAGCTCTTCGTCGATGAAGCGCTCGTAGTGGCCGAGGTCGAGATCGGTCTCTCCCCCGTCCTTGGTGACGAACACCTCGCCGTGCTCGAACGGGTTCATGGTCCCCGGATCGACGTTGATGTACGGGTCGAGCTTCTGCATGGTGACCCGGAGTCCCCGGGCCTTCAGCAGCCGACCGAGGGAGGAAGCGGTGAGCCCCTTCCCGAGGCTGGATGCCACGCCGCCGGTCACGAAGATGTGCTTGGCCACAACTACTCCTGGGTCGTTTGGCGGAGGTTATCGCGGACCCGGCGCGCCGATCGCGGAGCACCGTGGTCCCGCTTGGCTGCGCCCGGCATTGCAGGGCGCGACCGTCACCGTGACATGTGACCGCTCCCTATGCTCGGGCGAATGGGACGTCCCGTTGCACCGCAGCCCCCGCTCACGTCGTTCACCGGTCGGGCCAGAGGAACCGCGCTGGGTGCGCTCACCGCGCTCGCCACGCTCACCCTGGGCGCCGCGGCGTGCAGCAGCGACGACACGTCGTCGGCGACGACGACCCCGAAGGACTCGACGACCACCGTGGCTCGACCCGCGGCGTCGACGGTCAGCGCGCTGCTCGCGCTCGATCGACCGATCGTGCTCGCCCACGCCGGCGGCGACAACACCTCACCGCATGACACCCCATACGGGTTCAACACCTCGGCGGCACTCGGTGTCGACGCACTCGACATGGACGTGCAGCTCTCCTCAGACGGCGTGCTCGTGGTGCAGCACGACGCAACGGTCGACCGCACGACCGAGGCAACCGGCGACGTGGCGTCGATGACCTACGACCAGTTGCACGCGCTCGACGCCGGGTACTGGTTCACTGAGACCTGCACCTGCAAGGACCAGCCCGAGAGCGCCTATCTCTATCGAGGCGTCCGCACCGGTGCCAAGCCGCCGCCGAAGGGCGCCGAGCCCGACGACTTCGCCATCACGTCCTTCGAGCGGATCGCGACCGACCACCCCGACTTCGTCCTCAACGTCGAGATCAAGGGCAAGGCACCGGCGGCGATCCCGGCCGCAGCCGAGCTCGCCCGACTGACCTCGACGCTCCACCTCACCGACCGCCTGGTCGTCACCTCGTTCGACGATGCCGTCGCCGACGCGTACAGCGCCGCAGCACCCGGTGTGCAGATCACGCCCGGGCTCGGCGCGTCGACCGCGTACGTGCTGAACGGCACGCTGCCGCCCGCAGGTCAGAAGATCCTGCAGCTCCCGCCCAGCTACGAGAACATCGAGGTCGTCACGCCCGCGATGGTCGCCAAGACCCACGCGGACGGCTTGGTGCTGTGGGTCTGGCCCAACGACGCCGAGTGGGAGACCGCTGAGGGCTACACGAAGTTGCTCGACATGGGCGTCGACGGGCTCAACGCGGCGGACCCGGGGACTGCGGTCAAGGTGGTGCGCGCACGCTCGTGATCGGCGAGAGGGTCGATCACCGCCAAGGCTAGGAGCGCGTCGATCCGAGGCGATCGAACCACCGCAACGGGCCGACCCCGTCGATGACCTTGCTGAACGACACGACCTCGCTCAGCACGTTCAGCCCCAACAACACGGCGAGCACCGCCCAACGCTGACCCGAGCCCCAGAACGCGACCAACGCAGCGATGCCGCACATGGCACCCATCACGTTGGCGCCGGCGTCGCCCAGCATCGCCTCCTCTTTCAGGTCCGGGCCCAACAAGCCCAGACCGGCACCGACCGCGANCGCCGGGGGAANCATCCACGATGTCCACGCCACGACCGAGAGTACGACGAAGATGGTGGCGGTGAACTTGGTGCTGCGACCCGGTGCACGGTCGAACAGGTTGCCGAGGTTGGCCGCGAGCGCGACGGTCGCCCCGTCGCGCAGCAGTCCCACGACGGTGCCGTTGTCCTGCTGGAGCACCGACACGGTGAGCAGCCCGACCGCGGCGCCGCCGAGGAGCTTGATCATGCCGCTCGTGACCTCGCCGTCGCGCAGCGCAGCGACGTGGCCCCGGAACCCGCCGGACTGCCCCATTCCGGCGACGTCGTCGAACAGACCGAGCAGGCAGAACCCGAGCACAGCGATCAGCGTGCCGGCGGTGAGGCCGTCCCACGCTGCGATCACGTCGCCTGCGGCGACGACGAGTCGCCCGATCGCGGCGACGATCACCACGACCACTGGGATCAGGATGCCGATCCCGGTCACGACGGGCATGTCCCTGTAGTTGGTGCGGGCCAGTGCGTCGACCTCGAAGCTCTGTGCCGTCGCTGACCAGCACAGCAGCGCGACGACTGCGCCTGCTCCCAGACCGAACAGGGTGGCGATCACGACGTCACCGCTCGGACACCGTCGGATGCGGTGACCTCAACCACGGTGCCATCCGACGCGGTGCCATCCGACGCGGTGCCATCCGACGCGGTGCCATCCGATGCGCGCACCTGCTGCGGCTCATCGTCGTCGGCAACGTCGTCTGCAACATCGTCGACGGTCTCTGCCGTACTCAACCCGAGCACGAGGTATGCCGTGTAGGGCAGCGCCACCGTCAGCATCAGAGCAGGGATCGACACGCCAGAGTCGTTGACTGCCCAGGCGAGCAGACCGAGCGTCAAACCGGCGATCCCGAACGCCCGAAACCCATCGTGTGCAGCGTTCAGACGCTGCATCATCCGGTTCGGCCGCCACGTCAAGTAGCCGACGAACAGCAACGCCATCGGGATCACGAAGGTCCACACCGTCGACGTCAGGATCGACATGTTCGCCTCGAGCTTGCGTTGCAAGATCAGCGCACCGCCGCCGTCGAGCAGCTTCTGAGCGAACCGTCCGAGGTGCGTTCGAGAATCCACCGGTCGGGACATGTCGAACGCTGCGAACAGGGCGAGCGCTCCCACGGTCGCCGCACCGATCAGCGCGACGAGCCGGAATCGGATCCGGATGCCGAGCAGCACCAAGATGCACACGGTGAACGCGGGGATCGACGCGAGAACACCGCCGACGTCGGATCCCCATGTCGGAGATCCGTCGAGCACGACCACCGTCAGAAACACCACGATCGCGCCGATCAACCGCCCGGTGTCGCTCGATCCAGGCGATCGTCTCCGTGAGATCTCCCAACCGCCGGTCACGACGACGAGCGCGCTGATCGTCAGAATCGAGAAGGCCTGATTGCCATATCCGGCGAAGCGGCCCGCCACGATCGGCGAGTAGCCGAACACCGTGTTCAGCTGCAGCGGTCCACCCATCACGATGTCGATGCCGAGCAGCGCAACAGCGAACGCGCACACGATCACTGGGGGTGCGACCGAGTCGAATCGGCCGATCAGCGAAGCACCGACAGCGAGCAGCGCCGCTCCCGCAGCGATCGCCAACCCGAACGTCACGACGGAGAACGGCCCGTACGCCAGCACACCCGACAGGTACATCATCGACGGGGTGGCGACGACGGCGAGCGAACACCACCGAAGCGGCGCCCGCCACGATGCCGCTCTCCCGACGGCCCACATGACGGCGAGCAACAACACGACGAGACCGATGATGAACGCAACGGTGATGGGGCCGGTGACCTCGTCGCGGAACAGCGCCCGCTCGTCGGCTCGGACCATCGAGTCGATGCGCTCGTCGAGCGATCCTCCGCCGGCGACCGCGACCACGGGTGTGTCGTTGACCTCCTCGGGCGGGTTGATGTCATAGGCATCGAGGATCGTCGGGGCGACGTCGGTGAGCGTGACGAACCCTGCCCGCCTCGTGGTCGGCGAGCGCGCCCAGCCGGGAGCGACCCCCGGACCCTGCATCCCGAAGACCGTGAGCTCCTCGGTCGAGCCAGGCGACGTCGGAGCGACCACCATGATCAGGTCACGTTGCGGGTCCATGGCGGACAGCAGCCGACCGAACGCCGCGTCGGAGCGTGCCAGTGCCGACTCGAACTGCGCGTCGCCCTGCGCAGCGGTGCTCTCGAGTCGGGCCTCATCGGCTCGTTCAAGGTCCGACATCTCCACGAACTGCACGTCAGCGCGGGACCAGCCCTGATCGACCGACGAGACCAGGGTCTCGACATCGGTGCGCACACCGAAGGGTGCCAACGGATCAGCCACCAGCAACGACGACGACACGTTGCCCACCGCCACCTGCCCGTCGCGTCCCATGGCTGCGAGGGCGACTTCGCGCTGTGGCACCGCGTCGACCAGCCCCGTGTCGGCGTTACCGACCGCCGCACTCAGGTGCCCCGCTGCGGCGAGCGAGGTCGCGAGCGCTCCCGGCGCTGCCCCGTACAGCAGTGCGTCGTTGCGAGCGATCTGCTCCGCTATCGACAAGACGACGATGTCACCGGTCGGCTGAATGCCGGTCCGGCGGCGGTAGACCTCGGCCGCAGAGCCATTGGTCTCGGTCTCTGCCAGCTGCGCAGCATCACCAGCGGTCAACGGGTTCAGCGCGTCCGCACGGTTTCCAGCGCCCAACGTGAGGTACGCATCTGCGCCGTCGGTGCGAGGACCGACGGTTCTGGTGCTCATCGACGCCACCGCCGCACGGTTTAGGAACCGCACCAGGTTGGGCGGCCGCTGTTCGCGGATCGTTGCCCAGGTGACCCGAGGCACCGTGACGACCAGCACGCGGCGCGGCGCGGCGACCGACCCGCTCGACGTCGTCGCACCCGACGACGATGGTGAGAGCACAGAGATGCCGACGAGCAGGAGCGTCAACGCAGCGATGATGCGTCGCCGACGACCGTGGTGACAGAAGTGACCGTGGTGACGCCGTTGGCGGGCAGCACCGCCGGGCACACGCGACATGTGGGGCATGGAGCGCACACCGATCATCGAACGGCCTCGAGCGGGCCGACGAGGTCTTCGTAGACACCGAGGACCTCAGCCGACAGCGCGACCGGGTCGAAGCGGTTGGATGCGAACTCACGACCGAAGGATCCCGCTCTGGAGCGCTCGGCGGGGTCAGTCAGGAAACGGACCAGTCCGCCGGCGAGGCCATCGATATCGCCCACGTCCACCACCGTGCCCGCCCGTCCGTCGTCGAGCAGCTCCGGGGCCATCCCGACCGCAGTGCTCACCACGGGCACACCCAGCTGGAGTGCTTCTGCCATCACCAACGGAATTGCCTCCCATACGGAGCTCAGCGCGAACACATCGCCCGCTCCGATCCAATCGACGGCGTGAGCGTCGAAGCCAACCAGATGCACCGACTCGGAGATGCCGAGCGAACCCACGAGCGCTTCGACATCTGCGCGATCCGGTCCGTCCCCGACGACGACCAGGTGGGCGTCACCACAATGTTCGAGTGCCTGGGCAAATGCGTGCAGCAACGTGGGGATGTCCTTCTGGGGGTGAAGTCGGGCCACACAAGTCACGAGTGGAGTGTCGTCGCCCACGCCGATGACGTCGCGGATCTCCCGGCGGGTTCGTGCAAGCGCAGGGATCGGCGATGCCGGCACTATCGTCGCCAGTCGCTCGGAACGCACCGTCGTGGCCAGCCCGGCGGCGATCGCTGCGCTCGGAGCGATCACCCGGTCCGCTCGACTCAACACGAAGCGCTCGAGGCGCCGCTGCAACCGGGCTGCTCGACCCGCGGACTCGTCGAGCACGATGTTGTGCACCGTCACGACGAGCGGCCGGCTCGGTCGGCCGTGCAGCGACACCCACGCGGCCTTCAGCCCATGAGCGTGCACGACCTCCGATCCTGAACGCCACGGTCGGAGCGCCCGACGGGCTCGGAGAAGTGAGCTCGGCGACATCCCGGTCGGCACCTCGACGTGTGCCGCTTGAGGGCCCAGGCCGTCCATGACCCTCGCAGGGCCCACGACCGGGGCGCTCACACCCAGCCGTTCGAGCTCGGCGGCCAAGGTCGCCACATGGACGCGGATGCCGCCGGTCGACGGGCCCAACACCTGCAACGCCTGCATCACATCACCTCTGGCGTTCGAACGCCACGAACCCGACCAGGGTCACCGCCGAGCGTCCGCAACGCCACCTTCGGCGACGGACCTCCGAGTGCTCGCAGCGTGGCGAGCAGGAGCACCAGTGCGACCGACCCACCGATCGCGCAGCCGATCAGCGCGGTGGCCACACCGTGGATCGGCAGCGCCCGCACCACCACGGTTGCCGCGATCGCCGCCACTGCCGTCGCGACCACATCACGCAGGAACGGCAGCCCGACATCTCGGACGTGTCCACCGGCGGCGACGATTCGTCGGCGCACCGCGACGGCGAGGACGGCCGCTCCGGCCACCTGTGCGACGCCGTAACCGAATCCGAGTGCAGTGATGCGATCGGCCGACGGGACCCACGAGACCAGCGCCGCCATCAGTGCAGAACCCACCACAGCAATACCCAGGTTGACCAGTGTCGGGGTGCGGGTGTCCTGATAGGCGTAGGCGACCCTGGTGAGGAGGAGCACGAACGCGAACCCGGGGATGCCGATGGAGAACCCGGCGATGGCGCCGCTGACCTCGGNGACCCGACCGGCGGCGTTGCCCAGCGCCAGCAGATGAGCCGACGGCACTGCAAGCGCGGCGATCACCCCGGCCGAAGCAATCGTGAACAGCGCGACCGACCGGGTGGTGCGACCGACCTCTGCGCCGAACTCCGACCACTGCTCGTGGCGGGCGAAGCGTGACAGGTCCGGGAATGCGGTCGTGAAGACCGGCACAGCGAACAGCGACACCGGCAACATGAACAGCACGTACGCCAGCTGATAGACGACGACGCCGCCTTCGCTGCCGTTGGCGAAGTACAGCACAGCCACCAGCAACGCCTGCGAGCAGCCGAGGAATCCGGCTGCCCATGCACCCTGTCGAGCAAGGCGGCGCAGGACCGGGTCCCGGAAGTGGAACGTGGGTCGGAGCCGGAACCCGCCGCGCAGCACCGACACCACCGGCACCGCGCAGAACGCGACCACCCCCGACAAGGTCCCGACGGCGAGGACCAGCTTCTCCGGCGTGGTGAGTGTCAGCGACGGCGCCGCACCGCCCCGCATCGCGGCGAACACCAGATAGGTCGCGATCACAACCAGGTTGTTCACCGTGGGGGCGAACACCGGCTGCCAGAACCGCCCGGTGGCGTTCAGCACCGCAGCGGCCACCATGCTCGCTGCGTAGAAGAGGATCTGCGGCAGGAAGAACCACAGGAAGAAGGTGCCGAGCTGCACTTCGGCGGCACGGATCGCGGGGTCGTCGACACCGGAGACCAGGCGGCCCATGATCCACGATCCGGCGACGAGCCCGGCGGCGACGACCGCGGCGAGCAACGCGAGCATCGCCCCCAGGATGACCCCTGCGGTGCGTTCGGCGTCCTCCTTGGATCGGTCGACCGCTTCGACGAGGATCGGAATGAGCACCGACTGCAACACGCCAGCGGCGAAGAGCTCGAACAGGACGTTCGGGACCGTGTTGGCGCTCTCGTAGGTGTTGCCCAGGTACGACGTCCCGAGCACCGCGGCGACGACCATGAGCCGCACGAAGCCTGTGGCGCGGCTGACGACGGTGAAGACCGCCATGCCTCGGGCGCTGCGATTCCTGCGTGCGACGTCGCTGGCACCGGACGCGTCGCTGACACCGGACGCGTCGCAAGAAACGTCGCCGACTCCGCTGGTCGAGCGGTCGGCGTGCTCTGCTCCGTCGCCCACCCGGTCGCCGGTGTTCGCCGGGGTCACGAGCCAGGAACGGTCGGGAACGGTGCCGTGGCCCCGTCACCCGTCCCGTAGTGCCCGACGCGGCCGTTGTCGCGCTGCTCCGCGATGGCGTACACCACCGCGATCCGACCGAACGACTCCTCGAGATCATCGACGGTGCTCACCGCATCGGCGACATCACCCTCGCGCAGCGGCGCGACGAGGCTGCCCCGCTTGGGCTGATCGACCGTCGTCGTCGTTGCTTCGCCCGAAGGGCGAGGGGCTCTGGACTCGCCTACCGTCATGGTCCGCGGGGAGCGATCCGCTTCGGCGATGGTGAGTGGGGCAACGATGTCGCCGGGTGCGTCGTCGGATCCGGCAACGAGGACGTACCGGTAGCCGGTGCCTGCTGGGAACGCGTTGCCCGCGGCTTCATCGGTGTCGCTGATGCGCACCACGCCCAGATCCGACAGGGCAGCGATGTAGGCGCGCGCTTGATCGGCGTTCGTGGGGCTGACGACGACATCGGACGATGCCACCGTGGTGGACGTCGTCGTGGTGTCCCCGACGCTCGGTGGTGGCGCCGCTGCAGACAGGAATGCGAGCGCCACACCGAGGTCGGTCGCCAATCGGCTCCTCACCGTCGCAGCGTCGCCGCGGAGACCGAAACGGGCGCGAACCGTGGCCAGATCAGCGGCTGACAGCTTGGCGAGTGATGGTCCCAGTCGCAGCGTTCCAGCCGCCGTCGCTCCCGACGCTCCGAGCGACGTGCCCAGCGCGTCGAGCGCGTCGTCGTTGACCGAGGCGGTGGCGATGACCACGACGGGCACGTCCGTCAGCCGGGCAGCCAGCGCCACGCTTCGCTCCCCTGCGAGCGCGGCCGACTGCGAGTCGGACAGACCCAACTGGGTGCGGGTGGCGTCGAGCTCGGCACCGCGTCGGCGGTAACCGTCGTCGAGGGCGTCGACGCGTCCTCGCAACGACTCGACGGTCGCCCGGTCGATGAAGGACGCTCCCATCGCAACGCCGACCCCGAGTGCCAGGAACACGGCCACCAGGCTGATGAGGTGGAACCGGAAGTTGATCACGTGGCCTCGATCACGGCGTCAGGCCCCCGGGCACGATGCCGGTGAGCAGCACCCAGTTGGCGCGGATGAGCAGGCGGATGGGTTCGCTGATGAGGATCACGACTCCCATGGCGAACATGGCGGCGAGCACGAGGAGCAACAGGTCGCGCTTGCGAACGCGTCCCTGGTAGAGCCGGCTCACGCCCTTGGCGTCGACGAGGATCGGACCCACCTTGATGCGGGTCACCATCGTCGACGCCATGCCNGCGCGGCCCTTGTCCAGGAAGTCGACCATGGACGTGTGAGTGCCGACCGCGACGATGAGTTCCGCACCCTTCTCGTAGGCGAGGAGCATGGCGATGTCCTCGCTGGTTCCCGACGCCAGGAACAGGTGATGCTCGAGCCCCATCGGGATCAACCGGTCCGCACCGGGCGCCCGCCCGTCGCGGTAGGCGTGCACGATGAGCTCTGCACCGCATCGNAGCGCTGATTCCGACACCGAATCCATGTCGCCGATGATCACGTCGGGACGGACACCCTCGTCGAGNAGGGCGTCGGCACCACCGTCGACGGCCACGACGATCGGACGCATCTCCCGGAGGTAGGCGGTTCGACGGAGCAGCGCCAGATCCTCCTTATAGCCAACCCCGCGCACGACGATCAGCACCTGTCGCCCCGTCCAATCCTGATCGAGCTCGGGCATCTCCAATGCGTCATCGAGCAGATCGGTGTTGTGCTCGAGGTACTCGACGGTGTTCTCCACGAACCGGTTGAGCTCCTCACCCAGGGTCTCGCGGCTGCGCTGGTGGATCTCCAGGATGGAGGCCTCGTCCTGGCGGGTGCCTGTGGCCACCGTGGTGTCGCCGAGCCGAACGACGTCGTCGACGATCGTGACGACGTCGCTATCGCTCAACTGCTCCATGACCTCAGGACCGAGCGCGTCGACGAGCGGGATACCCGCGCGGAGCAGGATCAGCGGGCCCTCATTCGGGTAGCGCCCCGACGACGACGCCGCCACGTTCAACACCGCCGCAGGCTGCGCGGCAACCAGGCTCTCGGCAGCGACGCTGTCGATGTCGATGTGATCGATCACCGCGATGTCGCCGGGCTGCAATCGACCGACCAACTCCTTCGTGCGACGATCCTTGAGGACAGGCCCCACGACGGGTGTCTCGACGTCGGCCACATCGACGCCTCGGCGTCGGAAGATCCCGGCCATCAACGAACCTTCTCGTCGACCGCTGTGCTGCGAGCCGACGACGACAGCAGCTCTTCGGCATGCTCGCGAGCGGTCGCAGAGTCGGGTCGGCCCGACATCATCCGACTGAGCTCGACCACGCGCTCCTCGTCGTCGAGATGCTCCACGACGGTGACGGTCGAGTGATCATCGGACTGCTTCGCCACCCGCAACTGATGGTCAGCAAAGGCCGCGACCTGAGGCAGGTGGGTCACGACGAGCACCTGTCGGTCACGAGCCAACCGTGCCAACGCTGCGCCGACTGCGGTCGCCGCCGCCCCACCCACGCCAGCGTCGACCTCGTCGAACACCATCACGTCGGGTCCGCCGCTCAACACCAGGCGCAGCGCCAGCATCACACGACTCAGCTCGCCACCTGATGCCACCTTCGCGAGCCCGCCGAGTGGCGCTCCCGGGTTGGTCGCCAGCCGGATCTCCACGTCGTCGCCGGCGCCAGGAGCGTCGTCACGGTCGGCGACGGCGACCTCGATGCGACTCCCAGGCAACGCGAGGTCTGCCAGGATCTCGACCAGCTCGCCAGCCAGCGCAGGTGCGGCGGCGCGCCGCGCATCGCCGACCCGTCGCCCTTCGGCGGCCACGGCGTTGCGTGCGGCATCGAGCTGCTCTTCGACCGCGGCGCGGGTCGCGTCCAGCGAGTTGAGCTCGTCCAACCGACGACGGGTCTCGTCAGCGTGGGCGAGCACCTCGGTCAGGTCCGCGCCGTACTTGCGACGCAGCTCGACGAGACGGTGGCGGCGCTCCCGGATCTCTGCCAGTCGCTCGTCGTCGGGCTCGATCGAATCGACATGGGAGCGCAACTCTGAGAGCACGTCGCGCAGCTCCGGTCCGACCGCATCGAGTCGGAGGAGCTCCGCCGCGAATGGGGAGCGATCACGGAGTGCTTCGACGGCGACGGCGAGGCCGTCGAGGACTGCGCTGTCTGCTCCGAGTGCCTCGATCGCCGTCGCCGCAGCCGCCCGGTGTCCGACCGCACTCGCAAGCTCATCCTCTTCCGCGTCGAGGCGCTCCTCCTCACCAGCGACGGGCCCGACGGCGTCGATCTCGTCGATCTGGTAGCGAAGGAGGTCGATCTCTCGAGCTCGTTCCCGCTCGTCGCCTCCGAGGTCGGCCAGCTTGGCATCGAGCTCCACCAGCTTGGCCCGAAGTGCTCGCAGCGGACCGACATCGATCTCCGCGAAGCGGTCGAGCGCGTCGCGCTGGTGCCGGCTGTGCAGCAGCGCCTGCTGAGCGTGTTGTCCGTGGATCTCGATCGAGGCGCCACCGAGCTCGCCGAGCGCGCTGGCCGTCGCGAGCTCGCCGTTCACATAGGAACGGGACCGGCCCTTGGCCGGAACGACCCGGCGCAGCACCCACTCGAGGTCGGTCGCCTCGTCGGGGTCATCGCCGTCATTGCTGACACCAGCGGAACCCCCGGCGGTGTCGTCGTTGCTGCCGCCGGTGGCAGTGTCCCCGGCGATGTCGGCGTTGCCGTCCCCGACGGACGCGGTACCGGGTGCGGGGCCGACCTGCGTGGTGCCGTTGTGTTCTGTCACGAACAGGCCTTCGACGACCGATTCCGCCGCTCCAGGACGAACCCGACCGGGGTCGGGCTTGGCCCCGCAGAGCAACCCGAGCGCCTCCACGACCATGGTCTTGCCCGCGCCGGTCTCGCCGGTGACGGCCGTCAGGCCACCAAGGAGTGGGATCCGGGCCTCGGCGATCACCCCGAGGTTCCGCACGGCGAGTTCGACGAGCATGACGGCTCGGAGCGTAGAGGACCGAGACCCCTGCCCCGCAGCACACCGGTTCTGTTGCGCAGAAGCGCGGGGTTCTCCGCGGTTCTGCGCAACAGTCGTGATGCTGCTGCGCCGCATCGGGGTGGATGAAATGCTGGTGGGGTCGTCGGGGTGCGGTCTCCGTCCGT
>JGI24770J26754_10001046_pt1 | contig 19846 bp, 15 predicted proteins | sample LakOneMetagenome_FD_26754 | JGI IMG/M metagenome (IMG submission 26754) | reverse complement strand
AGCTCGACCAACCGGTGTGAGACGACGGTCAGGGCGCCGTCCGCCGCTTCGTTGATGACAAAGTAGTGCGCCGGATAGGCCCACAGGAAGGGAGCCAGCCAGAACGCGACGAGCGCAATCGTCAGCGATCGGATGTGTCTTGCGCAAGCAGTAGTCTGCATGAATGCCCCCGGCTTCCCCGTTAGCCCATATTTTGAAGCAAATGGCAGGTTGGCTGGATCCAGTGCGTGCAGGTCATGTCAGCCGGATGCAGCGACAACGCCACGAGACGGACAATGCATGGCATCCGTAGTAGATTCAAGCATGACTAAAACGAACGGCAATCCGCTCCCGGCGCGCGACGCGACATCAGCCATCGTCAGCGTACGCTGCATCAACAAGACCTACGCCAGCGGCTTTCAGGCGCTCAAGAATGTCGATCTCGACATCAGGCGCGGCGAGATCTTCGCTCTGCTTGGTCCGAATGGGGCGGGCAAGACAACGCTGATCAGCATCATTTGCGGCATCGTGAATGCGACGGGCGGCACGGTCACGGCCGACGGTCACGATACCGTGCGCGACTACCGCGCAGCACGAGCGAGCATCGGACTGGTACCGCAGGAACTTCACACCGATGCATTTGAATCCGTGTGGTCTACGATCAGCTTCAGTCGCGGTCTGTTCGGCAAGGCACCGAATCCTGCGCATCTGGAAAAAGTATTGCGCGACCTGTCGCTATGGGACAAGCGCGACGCGAAGATCATGACATTGTCCGGCGGCATGAAGCGCCGTGTGTTGATTGCCAAGGCACTGGCGCATGAACCCAAGATTCTGTTCCTTGATGAGCCGAGCGCGGGCGTTGACGTTGAGTTGCGGCACGACATGTGGCGCATGGTGCGCGAGCTGCGTGCGAACGGCACGACGATCATCCTGACGACCCACTACATCGAGGAAGCCGAGGACATGGCGGACCGCATTGGCGTGATCAGCAAGGGCGAACTGATTGTGGTTGAGGACAAACACGTACTGATGCGCAAGCTTGGCAAAAAGCAGCTTTCACTCACGCTGCGACAGCCGATGACGAGCGTTCCGGACGCGCTCTCGGAATGGTCACTGGCGCTCACCGACGACGGTCACACGCTGGTGTACACGTTCGATACGCAGAAGGAGGAGACCGGCATCGCAGCGCTGCTGCGCGCGCTTAGCGAGCATCACATTGACTTCAAGGATTTGCGGTCGAGCGAGAGCTCGCTGGAGGACATTTTTGTCAGCCTCGTGCATCAATCGAAGGAGACCGTCGTATGAATCTGCACGGCATTCGCGCGATCTACCGCTTCGAGATGGCACGCACGTTCCGCACCATCATGCAAAGCATTGCGGCACCGGTGTTGACGACCTCGCTCTACTTCATCGTATTCGGCAAAGCCATCGGCTCGCGCATGGGCGAGATCGACAACGTTAGTTACGGTGCCTTCATCATTCCTGGCCTTGTGATGCTCTCGCTCTTGAGCGAGAGCATTTCCAATGCCTCGTTCGGCATCTACATGCCCAAGTGGGCGGGCACGATTTACGAATTGCTCTCCGCGCCGGTGTCGTGGGTGGAAGTGCTGATTGGCTATGTCGGAGCGGCAGCGACCAAGTCGGTCATGCTCGGCGTGCTGATCATGGCTACGGCGCGCGTGTTCGTGCCGTATGAAATCGCGCATCCGGTATGGCTGGTCGCCATTCTTCTGCTCACAGCGGTGACGTTCAGTATGTTTGGCTTCATCATCGGCTTGTGGGCTGACAGTTTTCAGAAACTGCAAGTGGTGCCGTTACTGATCGTCACACCGCTGACGTTTCTCGGTGGCGCGTTCTATTCGATCAACATGCTGCCGNCGATCTGGCAGAAGATCACCCTGTTCAACCCCGTCGTTTACCTGATCAGCGGATTCCGCTGGAGTTTTTACGGCGTTGCCGACGTGCATATCGCAATCAGCATCGGCATGACCCTTGCGTTTCTCCTGATTTGCCTCACCTTCGTATGGTGGGTGTTCAAGACGGGCTACAAGCTCAGGAGCTGAGCCCCGCAGCTGGACGAATACCCACGCGCCACAAGGCCGTCATAAACAAAAAGCCGACTAAAGTCGGCTTTTCGGGTAAAGTCCAGTTTCGAAACAACCCTTGCCTTGCTCGGGTTATGGCAACAGGTTGCCGTTTCTACTGACTTAGGTAAAACCCAAAAGCGCTTGGCGCTTTTGGTGCCCAGGAAGGGACTCGAACCCCCACGATGTTACTCGCTAGTACCTGAAACTAGTGCGTCTACCAATTCCGCCACCTGGGCATTTCAAGTAATCCGAGATTATAGATTGACTACAAAGAAGACTGCAAAATCAACGACTCCCGCGACCAAAACGGCGAGCACAAAATCCACAAAAGCCCCGTCCAGCAAGGCTCGCAAGCCTTTGCCCAAAAATCAGGCAACGGACGCGGCAGTGACTGCAAAAAAGCCGACGCAGCGAAAAACGGCTGAAAAAGCGCCAATTCCGGCCGCAAGAAAGGCCGTTGCAACGAACACCGACGCAGCAAAAGCCGGAACGGCCCGAGGGGCGAAGAAAGCTGTCGCCCCGGCGTCGGAAGCGCCCGTAAAGACCACCAAAACGGGCCGCAGCAAGAAGACGCCTGACGCACCCGCCCTGTCTCCCGCCCCGGCCCGTTCGACGGCAACAGCGGCAAAACCCGCCGGGTCTCCGGTAATTCCTCCCAACACCGTTGTCGGCACCATCATCGGCCACCCTGAAGGCTACGGCTTCGTGAAGCTGGATCAGGGCGGCGACGACCTGTACATGTCCGAGGACAGCATGCGCGCTGTGCTGCACGGGGATCGCGTTGCCGTGCAGGCAACTGGCTTTACGCGTGATGGCAAAGCCACGGGCGAAATCGTTTCCGTGTTGCAGCGGGCTAACCACCGTGTGGTCGGCAAGCTGCGCAGCAAGAACGGGCAATGGTTCGTCGTCGCCTCCGAGCGGCGCATCAATCAGGACATCCTGATTCCGCGCACCAAGCTCGGCAAAGCGGCTCTCGACCAGATTGTGGTCGCCGAGATCACGTCGCAACCGACGCCTTATGACGAGGCACAGGGCGAGATCGTGGAAGTTGTGGGCGATGAAGATTCGTCCGAAATCGAACTCGAAATCGCGATCCGCAAACACAACCTGCCGTACATCTTTTCACCGGCCACGCTAGCTGAGGCCGCCGCGTACGGCAGCGAGGTGACCGCTACTGACCGTAAGGGTCGCGTCGACCTGCGCGAGCTGGCACTGGTCACCATCGACGGCGAAACGGCCAAGGACTTTGACGACGCGGTGTATGCCGAGAAATCGGGCAAGGGCTATCGCCTGGTCGTGGCCATTGCCGACGTTTCGCATTATGTAAAGCTCAAGACCGCGCTCGACACCGATGCCCGTGAGCGGACAACGAGCGTGTACTTCCCGCGTCGTGTGATCCCGATGCTGCCGGAGAACCTGTCGAACGAGCTCTGTTCGCTGCGACCCAACGTCGACCGACTGTGCATGGTCTGCGACATGCAGGTCACGGCTGCGGGCCACGTCAGCAGCTACGAGTTCTACGCCGCCGTGATGAATTCGAAGGCGCGCATGACCTACACCGAGGTTGCAGCGCAACTCCCCGATCTGGTGAAGGCGAAGCCGAAGGCTGGCACCATTGAAGCATCGCTCAAGACGCTCTACACGCTGTATGAAGCGTTCCGAGATGCGCGTGAACTGCGCGGCGCGCTGGACTTTGAAGGACAGGAAGCCGTCTTTACCTTCAACGACGACGGCAGCGTGGCGAGCATCAAACCGGCCGTTCGCAACGACGCGCACAAGCTCATCGAAGAGATGATGCTCGCGGCCAACGTCTGCGCCGGTGAATATCTGGCGAAGGCAAAGCAGCCCCTGCTCTATCGGGTGCATGACATTCCATTACCGGAAAAACTTGCGGCCCTTCGCGAGATCCTTGGCATGCGTGGTCTCACGCTCGGCGGCGGCGAGCGTCCGGAGCCACAGGATTACGCGACCCTGATCGACGCCACGCGCGACCGGATCGATGCGCCCGCGTTGCAGACGCTGCTACTGCGCTCGCTGCCACAAGCGATCTACACGCCAGCCAACGCCGGTCACTTCGGGCTCGCCTACGAACACTACGCGCACTTCACGTCGCCGATTCGCCGCTACCCTGACCTGCTGGTGCATCGTGGCATCAAGGCCGTACTCGCGGGCAAGAAGTACACCGGTGAGGACTGGGAACGTCTCGGCCTTGTGTGCAGCGGCAACGAGCGCCGCGCCGACATTGCGTCGCGTGAAGTGACGCAGTACCTCAAGGGCAAGTATCTCGAGGCACACATTGGTGAGGAATTCGTCGGCACCATCTCCGGCGTCGTCGCATTCGGCGTGTTTGTCACGCTCGATGAGACTTTCGCTGACGGCCTCATCCACGCGACCAGCCTGCCACGGGACTACTACCAGCTCGGTCGCGACAAATCGACCATCGAAGGCCAGCGCAGCGGCTTCACGCTCTCGCTTGGCGAGCGCGTACGCGTGAAGATCGCGGCGGTTAACGCGGACACCGCGAAGGTGGACTTCGAGTACGTGGACCGCGCGTAGACTGGTTGTGCCGGGCACTGCTCGGGTGCTACTCGCGTGCCTATTCGGCGGTTGGCGCACGTAACAGCAAGCTTCGTCGCGCGGCGCTGCGCGCATGCGGGTTCGCCGCATAACCTTTCTCCTGAGTCTTTCAAATCTCAGGAGAAAAGAATGAAGCCGAACCTCAAAGCGGCACTGACCGCTATTGCAACGCTGGCCATTTCGGCAGTTGCCACAACGGCCATCGCCGCCGACACGTTCGCGGGCTTGCGCCTGCAAACGCTAGAAACCTCGCCCACCGAGAAAATTGACGTCGCGCTGTGGTACCCAACGAGCACACCGTCGCAGGCAACCACGCTTGGGCCTCACGTCCAGAATGTGGCCATGAACGCGCCNGCGAACGCAGGCCCGTTTCCGTTGATCGTGATTTCACACGGCACCGGCGGCATGAACATGAATCACCATGAACTGGCCTCGGCGCTGGCGCGCGGCGGGTTCGTGGTGGCGGCACTCACCCATCCCGGTGACAACTACAGGGATCGTTCGCTGGTAGGAAAGGCAGCCTACTTCAGTGAGCGACCGCGCCAGGTGTCGCGCATGCTTGATGCGCTGCTCGCCGACCCCGCATGGAAGCCGATGATCGATGCTGACCGCATTGGTTTTCTCGGTCATTCCGCGGGTGGATTTACGGGTGAAGCGTTGATCGGCGCAACGCCGTCCATCGCCAATTCGCTTCGCCATTGCGCTGCCAATTACGACGAGGATTTGTGGTTCTGCAAAGTCTCAGGCAGCAAGGAAAAAGCCATCGAAAACGCCCGCAACGCCGAATACGTCCCCGTAGTACCGGGCAGCGCCGATCCGCGCATCAAGGCCGCCGTGCTAACGGCTCCGCTCGGACAGTTTTTTCCGGAAGCGAGCCTGAAAGCGATCAAGATACCGGTGCGCGTTTACGTCGCCGGGCGCGACGATGTGTTGATTCCGAAGTTTCACGCAGCCTACGTGGCGCGCACGATTCCCAGCGCTGAAACGATCACGATCGAGAACGGTGGACACTTCATGATGGTGTCAAAGATGAGTAATCCGGTGACCATCAACGGCTCTGAAGTAAACGGTGATCCGCCGGGATTTGACCGTGCACCAGTGATCGCTGCGGCATCAAGGGACTTGCCGATCTGGTTTGCGAAAGCGCTGACGAAGTAAGGTGTCCGCGGGTAGCCCGAACGCGAACGTTCGGGCTACAGCTTTTTATGAGAAGCCACGTTGCATGGGGGCTAAGTCCACATTAGATCCAAAGTCGACTAACGGTCAATATCGCGCTGAGCCCCAATAAAGAAAGCGTTTCGAGAAAAGCTGTAGCCAGTGATGCCACTGGTCACGAGTGCGAAAACAGCGCCGCGCCGCCCGCAGGCATGTCCGCTTCGAGGATCGATCCGGTCTCCGAATCGGTGATCACGAGTGATCGGGTGCCCGGTCGATACGCCACATTGGTCGTGGCGAATCCGGCAGGTGATTTGACGAAATGGGTTATCTCTCCGCGGAGGTTGAGCACGAACAGTCCGCCGAGACTGCCGTGCGCGACGATCAAGCGGTTGTCGGCGTCGACCGCGAGTCCGTCCGGGCCACTGGTCCCGAAAAACGTGCGCAATGCGCCGACCTTGGTCGTTGAGCCATCGGGCAACAACGGCCCTCGCCACACCTGATTGGCCCGCGTCACCGCGACGTAAAGCACCTGCCCGGTTGCGTCGAGTACGACACCGTTCGGGCTCGGAATGCCGCCGATCACGAGGTCCAGCTTGCCATCGGTTCGCAAACGGTACACGCGNCCGCTTGGGTCGTGCAAGCCNGTCTGGCCCTGATCGGTGAAATACAGATTGCCTGCCAGGTCAAACGTCAGATCGTTGACGCCCTTGAACGATTCACTGTTGCGGTGGCCAAGCACCGGCGTCATGCTCCCGGTCGCCGGATCAAGCCGCAAGATGCCACGGCGATAGTCGGCAATCCAAAGTGATCCATCAGCATGAATTGCAATACCGTTCGGCCAGCCGTCGTATTCGGTGACGAGCTGCCACTCCAGCGTAGGTGTAACGCGAAATATGCGACCGTACGGAATGTCCACCACATACAGATTGCCGGCGCGATCGAACGATGGCCCTTCAAGAAAACTGTCCATCACCTGCCCCGGCTTGAAGGCATCCACCCATTCAGTACGACGCGGCTTGCGGAAGCTGTCCGGCATCCGCGTGAGTACGCGAGCCGGAATTACCTCCGGGGCTGAGAACGATAGATTCCACATCGGCGGCACCTAATCTGCTTGTGTTTTGACTACGTTATTCTCAACCAGATCAGCCTATGGCCGCCGCGCCACTCATTCCGCCTTGATCCGCGCCGCCTGAATGACCTTGCCCCACTTTTCCTGCTCCGCACGCTGAAACGCGGCAAGCTTTTCCGGCGATCCACCGACCGGCAACGCGCCGAGGTCGGTCAGGCGTTTTGCAACAGCTGGCTTCTTGAGCGCTGCATCGACCTCGGACGCCAGACGTGCGACGATGTCCGCGGGTGTGCCGGCTGGCGCGTACAACGCGTACCAGCTTGACGCGTCAAAGTCCTTGATGCCAAGCGCCTCGGCGACCGTCGGTACGTCGGGATAATCAGGCAATCTCTGTGCCGTCGTCACCGCGAGCATCCTGAGGCGACCGCTTTTTACAAACGGCGTACTGGTCAGCAGGGTGTCAAACATCAGTTGCACCTGACCAGCGACCACGTCCGCGATGGCTGGCCCCGAGCCTTTGTACGGCACGTGGGTCATGACTGTGCCAGTCCGGTATTTGAAATACTCGGGCACCAGGTGCGATGAACCGCCGTTGCCCGCCGAAGCGAAATTAACTTTGCCGGGATTAGCTTTTAGGTAAGTGACTAGCTCGGGAATGGTCTGTACGGGCAACACATTGGTGTTGGCCACGACGACGATGGGCACCGTCACGACCAGCGATACCGGTGCAAAGTCCTTGTTGGCGTCGTACGGAATTTTTTCGTGCAGGCGCGGGTTGATGCCCATGGTGCCGATGCTTGCCATCATGAGCGTGTAGCCGTCCGCCGGGGACTTCGCCGCTTCGGTCACGCCAATGAAACCATGCGCACCACTCTTGTTGTCCACAATCACCGGCGTCTTCAGCGACTCACCAATGGCCTGCCCGACGACGCGCGCCGTGATGTCGGTCGGGCCACCCGCCGGAAACGGAACGATGATGCGGATGGGTTTGTTCGGCCATTGCGCGTGTGAGGTTTGTACGGTCACTACCAGCAGCGTCGCCGCGCCAAGCAGGGAGATCAGAGAACGTTTCATGCATTGCCTCCAGCAACAATTTTCTTTTGTGCGAGCGCGTCAATCTGCGCCGTGTCGTAACCCAGTTCGAGCAACAGTTCGCCGGTATGTTCGCCGAGTTTTGGTGGATTCAAGCGCACGCCAGGACGCTCATTGTCGAGCGTGAGCGGCAGCAGCGCCACCTGCACTACGCGACCATCAGGCAGCGTCATCGGTGCCAGCCCGCCGGTTTCGTTGAGGTGCGCATCGCCGAAAAGTTGTTCCGGCCGCGTGATGGGTGCAAACGGCAATCCGTGATGTTCAAACACTGCAGATAGATCCGCCGCTGATTTTGGTGCCATGCGCTCGCGCAGGATGGGCATCAGCCAGTCACGCGCCAGCACGCGGTCATTGTTGCTAGTCAGCCGTGCATCGGCCTTGAGATCAGCGTAGCCAAACGCGTCGCAGAAAATCGCCCACTGCGTGTCGCTGACGACGGCGAGAAAAATCTGTTCACCATCCCTGACCGTGAACACGTCGTACACGGCCCACGCCGAAATGCGCGACGGCATCGGGGCTGCCGCCTTGCCGGTCACCGCGAACTGCATCATGTGCTGGGCAACGAGGAACACGTTGTTTTCGAACAGCGCGCTTTGCACTTCCTGTCCCCTACCCGTTTTCTCGCGCGCCGCGAGCGCCGCCGTGGCGCCGATCGCGCCAAACATTCCGCCCATGATGTCATTGACGCTGGTGCCAGCGCGCAGCGGATCGCCAGGCCGCCCGGTCATATAGGCAAGGCCGCCCATCATCTGCACGACCTCGTCCAGCGCGGTGCGATGGTCGTACGGACCCGGCAGAAAACCCTTGTGACTTACATAGATCAGTCGCGGGTCAAGCTTCGCCAGCGAAGCGTAGTCAAGCCCGAGTTTCTTCATGGTGCCGGGCTTGAAGTTCTCGCTCACGATGTCGGCCGTGGCGACCAGCTTGAGCGCAACTTCGCGGCCCTCGGCCGATTGCAGGTCCAGCGCAATGCTCTTCTTGTTGCGATTGAACATCGGGAAGAAGCCAGCGCCGGAGCCGAGCAATTTTCTGGTGTTGTCGCCCGTGATCGGTTCGACCTTGATGACTTCGGCCCCAAGGTCTGCGAGCACCATGCCGCAGGTTGGCCCCATCACCATGTGGGTGAATTCGACCACGCGAATGCCGTCGTAAGGCAACGCGTTCCTCGATGCGCTTGTTCTAATGGACATACCGGCACCCTGCGTCCACGCCATGGGCAATCCCGCCTCCGGCAGCATTCCGTGCAGCGGCTCGCCGGGCAGCCCAATCCTGAGTGGCTCCCGGCTCGCGAGGAGCCGTTGAAGGTCGATGCCCGTACGCACGCCCATCGCTTCAAACATGAAGACAAGGTCCTCGGTCACCACATTGCCGGAGGCACCGGGCGCGTAAGGGCAGCCACCCAGCCCGGCAAGCGAGCTGTCGAAGGTGCGCACACCAACATCGTAGGCGGCCAGGCAATTGGCGAGCCCAAGCCCACGCGTGTTGTGCATGTGCGCAGCGCCGGTCTTGTCGCCGATTTCGGCGCGAACGCGCGTGAACAGCCGCCGCGTCTGCGCCGGGTTGGCCATGCCCGTAGTGTCCGAGAGCCCAGATTCATCGGCGCCGGCCTTGATGACTTCACTGGCTAGCCACACCACGTCGTCTTCGCTGACTACGCCCTGGATCGTGCAGCCAAATGCGGTTGAGATACCGGCTTCCACTTTCACGTCGGGCGCCGTCGCATTACGCAGCGCGACAATCTCGCGGACTTCCGTGATCATCTGGACGCGCGTCTTGCGGACGTTCGCCAGCGAATGCGCTTCGCTCGCAGAGACCGGAATCGTGAGCTTGTGCACGCCAGCTTCAATCGCGGCCTGCGCACCGCGCGCATTGGGCACCAGCGCCATCACGGTGAGCCCCGGGAGCGTCAACGCGTGGCGGACGACCTCCGCCGCATCCGCCATCTGCGGCAACAATTTCGCGGGAACAAACGAGCAGACTTCGATTTCGCGCAATCCTGCCGCATGAAGCGCGTCAATCCACTTGCATTTGTCGGCGGTTGCCATCGTTGCCTTGACCGATTGCAGGCCGTCACGAGGACCGACTTCGCTGATGAGTACATCCACCATCGTCTCTTTATCCATGGCGTGTCAGCACGCTTTAGCCTGATTTTTCTTGACTCGGTAGTTCTAACTAATAGAATTATGTTCTTATAGATGAAATTATTGCGTTCGCTCACAATCTTGTCAAACGTTTCCGGTCACAGCCAGCCATGCCGCGGAAGGCCCTAAGTCCATCGCTCGCCGATCGGGACGCGGCAGCGGGCGGCGTTGCGGCGGTTGATCGCGCGCTGTCGCTGCTGGCCACGTTTTCGGCAACGCAAAACGCGTTGACGCTGGCGGAGCTATCTCAGCGGACGCAGCTCTACAAGAGTACGGCGCTGCGGCTGCTCGCATCGCTTCTCCACAACGGTCTGGTGCAACAGCGCGCCGATGGCCGCTACGCGCTCGGGCCCGGCGTTGCCCGCATGCACGCGGCCTATTCTCAGTCGTTTTCGATGGCCGACGCGGTGGTTCCGGCACTGCAAACGCTTGTAAACGCAACCGGCGAGAGCGCCGCGTTTCACGTGCGTCAGGGGCAGGCACGGCTGTGCCTCTATCGCGTCGATTCGCCGCATCCAGTGCGCGACCACATCAGGGCGGGTGACCTTTTGCCCATTGACCGTGGCGCTGGCGCCCGGGTGCTGAATGCCTACGCCGAAGCCGCGGACCGTTTGCCCGGACGCCGCCATGCCGATGTCGCGCGGGCGGTGCGCGCGCGGGGCTACTTTGCCGGGGTTGGTGATCGCGAAAGCGAGGTCGCCGGCATTTCCGCGCCGGTATTTGCAGCGAACGGCAAACTCGCGGGCGCCATGACGCTATCGATGCCCACCAATCGCTTCACCGAGGCCCACATTCCGCACGTGCTTCACGCCGCCGCTGCGCTGAGCAAGACGCTCGGCTACGCGCTCGGCGCATGATGATCCGCCGTACTAATTGGAGGTTGACCAGATGATGAATCCAGATTTTTCTCCATCGGCCGTCGCGCAGTTTTGGCTGAAGGCCGGCCCCTCGCAATGGTTCCGCAAGGACACTGCGTTTGACGATGACTTCCGCGCCCGCTTCGCGGCAGAACATGAGGCTGCGGCGGTGGGCACGCTTGAACGCTGGGAAACGAGCGCCGAGGGCGCACTGGCGTTACTGATCCTGCTCGACCAGTATCCGCGCAACAGTTTTCGCGGCACGGCGCGCATGTTTGCCACCGATCCCCTCGCACTCGCCGTCGCGAAGCGCGCCATTGAGCACGGCTTCGACGCTGCNGTTGAGCNGTCGCTGCGGCTCTTTTTCTACCTGCCTTTTGTGCATTCCGAACGGCTTGAGGATCAGGACCGCGCGCTTGTGCTCTATGCCGCGCTGGGCGAGGAAACGCAGCGCCACGCGCACATTCACCGCGACATCATCGCGCGCTTCGGCCGCTTTCCGCACCGCAATCCGCTGCTTGGGCGGCAAACGACGGCCGAGGAACAGGCCTTCCTGGATGCAGGGGGCTTCGCTGGTTAGGCCTGCGCCACAACATTCATCTGCTGATCAGCTTTCCACTGCATCCGTTTATGCGTAGGGGCTAGCGGCGAAAATCGTCATAAGTCGACTTCATCAATTTTAATCGTCCAGCCCCTATGCAATCTACGTTACAGAAAAAAGCTGAACTCAACTACGAATCCCTCCGTCCGTCGGCGTGGCGTTCGAGCCAGTCCCTACAATGGCCCGCCATGACCGAAACCGACCCCAACGTACTCCCCTCCCGCCGTGCCATTCCTTTTTCGATGGTCGGCCTCATCGCGATGGACATGGACTCTACCGCCATCACCATCGAATGCATTGACGAGATTGCCGATTTCGCGGGCGTCAAGGCCGAGGTTTCGGCCGTCACCGAGGCCGCCATGCGCGGCGAGCTGGATTTTCAGCAAAGTCTGAGACAGCGCGTCGCCTGCCTTGAAGGGCTGGCCACCAGCGTGCTTGAAGAGGTCTATCAGACGCGCCTGCGCCCGTCGCCCGGTCTCGCCGAACTCATGAAGCAGGCCCAGCAGAACGATGTCGCCACGCTGCTGGTTTCGGGCGGATTTACCTATTTCACCGAGCGCATGCGGCAGCGCTTTGGTTACACCTACACGCGCGCCAATACGCTCGGCGAGCACGACGGGCGCCTGACTGGCAAGGTATGCGGAGGCATCGTCGACGGTGCTGAAAAAGAGCGCATCTTCCGCTTTGTTGCCTCGACGCTTCCCGCATCGCGCAAATCCACGATCGCGATCGGCGACGGCGCCAACGATTTGCCAATGTTGCATGCGGCCACACTCGGTGTCGCCTATCACGCCAAACCGAAGGTGCGCGAGCAGGTAGCCGTGGCCATCAATGCGGGTGGATTAGATACGCTTCTCGCGCTACTGCCCTGATTTCACGGGGTTTTTGCTCGTTTTTCGACGCCCCCTTTGCTAGACTCGGCGAGTACGTCACTACCTGTTCCTTCGGGGGAATACATGAATCTAAGAACACCGAACGCTGCCCTGGCAATTTTGCTGGGCGGCGCCTCCATCGTTGCGCCCGCACTGGCGCAAGACAGCAGCAAACCAACGCCGGGCGCCGCGTTGCAATATGTCGGCGCCGACACCCGCCTGGGCATCGGCATAGACAGCGAAAACCACGCACGTGGCGAGCTGTTTCAGGTGCTGCGCAGCGACAGCAACTCGGCCACACTCGGTGAAATCTGGGCAAGCCGCGATGCTGGCGGCCTCAAGCTGTCGCAACACTGGAGCTCGAACGCTTCTTCGGTAAACAAGCTTTTCATTGCCGTTGATCAGGGCGCCAACGACATGCGCAAGGCCACCGTCGGCGGCGGACAGGAATTTGAAAAATGGTTCTGGAACGGTTCGTTCAGCAAGGGCCTGTCTGGCTCGCGCCTGATCTCCACGGCAATCATCGCCAATACCGTCACACAAACCGGCATTGATGCGGGTCGCCCGTTTGAGCAGGATCTGACGACAACGGTCACCAGCAAGGGCTACGAGCGCCCTTACGATTGGGGTCTGGGCGCACGTGCTGGCCACTTCTATGAATCGGCACTGGTGCGGGTGACCGCTGGCCTCGACTACGAATGGGGCAAATATTCGTCACGCCAGTGGACCGGCTCGCTGGTGGCCGAAAAGTTCTTCGCTGGCTCGCCGATCTCGGTGGCGCTGTCGGGTGAGCTCAATCGCCGCAGCGGCGACTTTGAAGGCACAAAAAATGATCGTCGCGGCTTTGTGATGCTGCGTTATGAACTGGGTGCGCCGCAATCGAGCTTCAGGTCGAGCAAGATTACCCGCACCGTCACCAGCACTGAGCGCGTTCCGGATCCAAACTGGAAGCCACCGGTCGCGGCGGCCGGTTCGCAACCCGGCATGGCGGCGGCAACGCCCGCCGCTGCGCCGACGGAGCCGACGACTCGCCTTGAGAAGCGAGTCACACGTGCTAACGCCAACGACGAACAGGAAACCTATTTCGATCTCGGCTCCTCACGGCTCAAGCCCGCAGCCCTGAAAGAGCTCGACGCGCTGGTGTCCCGTATCGCGGCCAAACAGCCCTACGTCGACCTCAAGGTCAACGTCGTCGGCCACACCTGCCCGACTGGCTCTGACCGCAGCAACTACGCGTTGTCCAACAAGCGCGCTGAAAACGTGAAGGCGTATCTCGTCTCGAAAGGCGTGCCCGCCAATCTGGTCACCACGACCGGCAAAGCCGGCAAGTCGCCGAAATACCCGGAAGTCAAGGGACAGAGTTTCCGCAATCGACGCGCTGACACCGAAATCCTCATCGTCAAGGAAAAGAGTGAGGACGTTCGCGTTCCGGTGCCGGCAGCGGCAACCAGCACGGCGACCGCAACCGGCACAACAACACCAGGCTCGGCCGCGGGAGCGCAGGTCAGCCCACCGATGATTGAACGTCAGGTACAACGTGATGTGGTTGAAGACGTTCCCAACAACTGGATTTCACGTGCCCTGCACAACCCGGCGCAGCACAAAACCAGCGTGGACAGCTATCGCTGGGTAGAAGCCAGCAGTGAGCAGACCACCGGTCCGCGTCGCTTCATCAATCGGGGCCCGGCAGCCGTAAACGACAGCTTCACCGTGGACTGCAACGCGCCGACCACGTTCAACGTACTGGCCAACGATACCGACCCGGATGGTGACGCACTCACGATCACGACCGTATCGGCGCCAGGCAAGGGTACGGCCGTTGTGACCGCCGGCAGGATCGTCTACACACCGAACGCTGCAAGCTGTGCCGGCACGAGCGACAGCTTCACGTACAGCATCAGCGACGGCAGAGGCGGTACCTCGACAGCGACGGTTGCGGTCACCATTCGTTCCAGCAACAACGCACCGGTCGCCGTCGGCGATATCTTCGTTGTGCCCTGCAAGACCACCGCAGTGCTTGACGTGCTCGCCAACGACTCCGACAAGGATGGCGACCCGCTCACGATTACGTCCATCTCGCAGCCGGCGAGAGCTGCGATTTCGATCGGAGCGAACGGCAAGACACTGGTCTACACCCCAGGCCCGGTCTGCTTTGTGAGCGATTCGTTCACCTACACCATCAGCGATGGCAAGGGCGGTACGGCAACGGCATCGGTGACCCTGGTCGATCCCTGATCGCCGGATCATTGCGCAGGCGCGCTGCGTATCGGAAAATGGGTCGCTCATGGCGACCCATTTTTTTGCCTCAATGAAGCGAATTCTTGTTGTTCATCACTCGGCAAGCGGCGGCACCCGCGCGATGGCGGCCGCATTTAGNGACGGCGCACGCGCGACCGACGGTGTTGCAGTGATCACGCGATCCGCCGCCGTGGCGACCAGCCGCGACGTGCAGGCCGCAGATGCGTTGATACTTGCGACACCGGAGAATTTTGGCTATATGGCGGGGTCGCTGAAAGACTTTTTTGACCGCGTGTTTTACGCGTGCATGGCGGACACCACTGCACTCGGTGGCGGCACACAAAGCCTGCTCGCGGGACGTCCCTATTCAGTGCTGGTATGTGCTGGCAACGATGGCACTGGCGCCATGCAGAGCGTAGATCGCATCGTCACCGGCTGGCGCATGCGCAAGGCCCATCCGGGCGTGATTGCGCGCCGCGTGGGTGGTGAGGCTGGATCCTCTCGTGGCTCACTGCGTGAGGAGGACATCAATGCATGCCACGAGCTGGGGCAGTTGTTCGCCGAAGGACTCGCGATNGGCGCGCTGTAATCACCCCGGAAATTTGGCCGCAGCCTACTTCCAGCCAGCCTTGCTCAGTGACTGCATGACACCCGCACCAAAATTCGCGCCCATGCGACGGGCCAGCTTGTCGAAGGCGCTTTCCTCGATCGTATAGTCAACCAGGTCTTCAGCCTTGGTCACGTCGCGCGCCACACTTTCCACTGAACCCAGTCCATCGGCGAGGCCGTTTTCAATCGCCTTGTTGCCACTCCAGATCAGGCCGCTGAACAGGCCCGGCGTGTTCTCTTTCAGGCGTGCGCCGCGGCCTTCCTTGACCGCCTTGATGAACTGTTGATGCACGTCGGCGAGCATCGCCTCGAGGTGCGCCTTGTGTTCGGGCTTCATCGGCGCAAACGGATCCATGAACGCCTTGTTTTCACCGGCAGTAACGGTGCGGCTTTCAATGCCNAGCTTTTCCATCGCCTTGTCNGCNCCAAAGCCGTGATAGATCACACCAATGGAGCCCACCAGGCTCGAACCATCAACAAATATCTTGTCTGCCGCTGCGGCGACAAAATAACCGCCCGACGCGCACATTTCATCGACCACCACATAGAGCGGCTTGTCCTGATAGTCCTTGCGCAGACGACGAATCTCGTTGTAGATCCGCGCCGATTGCACCGGCGAGCCACCGGGGCTATTGATGTTGAGCACCACGGCCACGCTGTCTGGGTCCTTGAATGCGGCGTTCAGCGCGGCATTGATGTTCTCGGAGCTGGCATTGCCGTTGTCNGCGATTTCGCCCTCAAGCTTTACCAGCGCCGTGTGCCGGCCAGTCGTGTCCGAGCTCGACAGACCGTGACCGATCCAGCCCATGATCGCAGCAAAAACGAGCGCGGCAAGCGTCAGCCACAGCAGGCGGAAAAATATCGACCAGCGGCGGCGTGCACGCTGCTCTTTCAGGTTCATCTGTGCGAGCTTGGTAACGAGTTCGCGCTCCCATCCGGGCTGCGAAGGTAATTGATCCATGGGGTCCATCGTAAGAGTTAGGCGTTGGCCTCAAGAAATGCGTGCAACGCAGATACGGAATCTACCAGTGTCAGGGGTTTGTGTGCTGTCAGGAGCGCTCGCTCATGAGCGCCGTAAGTAACGCCGATAGACGCGGTTCCGGCATTTTCGGCCAATTGGAGGTCGTGCGTGGTGTCGCCAATCATGACAGCGTCCGCGGCACTTAGTCCGGTTTCGTCAAAGAGCGCATGCAACATGCCGGGATGCGGCTTTGAAAAACCTTCATCCGCACAACGCGACGCCACAAAAAATTCGCGCAAACCCAGCGTGTCAAACGCCCGGTCGAGTCCCCGCCGCGACTTGCCAGTCGCCACCGCGAGCCAATGGCCACGCGCCTTGAGCGCTGCCAGCATCTCGGGCACGCCATCAAAGAGGACTATTTCGTTCTCGCTCTGCACGAAATGCTGGCGAAAGCGCTCGGTGAGCGGCACCAGATCGTCCTCGCGCAATGTCGGAATCGCGTGCGCGAGCGCCGGCCGCAATCCCATGCCGATAATGAACGAGGCCTGTGCATCAGAGGGAACGGGGTAACCCATATCCCCGGCAGAGCGCTGCAAAGCGCGCTTNATAACCGCCGTGGAGTCGGCCAGCGTGCCGTCCCAATCAAACACCACCAGCGGAAAGCGCAGTTCAGCCACCTTGCGCTCCATACCAGAATGCCGCCAGCTCGACGGGCAGCGGCGCTTCCACTTTCATCGTTTCGCCGGTAACCGGATGTTCGAACTCGAATGACTTTGCGTGCAGGAACATCCGCTTGAGACCAACCGGTTGCCGGTTGCGCAGTGCTTTGTTCCACGCCGGATCGCCATACTTGTCGTCTCCGGCAATCGGAAAACCTGTGTGCTGGCAATGCACACGGATCTGATGGGTGCGGCCGGTTTTGAGCTCCGCTTCCAGCAGACTCATGTCGGAATGTCGCTCCAGCAGGTTGAAAATGGTGTGTGCGAACTGCCCCTCCTCGGCGTTGACTTCGACGCGTCGTTCGCCATCGTGACGTGTGTACTTAGCCAGCGGCGCCTTGACGTGCTGACGGTCATTGACCCATTCGCCCTTCACCGCCACCAGATAACGCTTGTCACCCGACTTCTCGCGCAGCGTGTCGTGCATGCCGACCAGCGCCACCCGTGTCTTGGCGATGAGCAGGACGCCGGAGGTATCGCGATCCAGCCGATGCACCAGCTCCAGCATCGGTGCGTTTGGTCGTGCCATGCGAATTTGTTCAATCACGCCAAAACTGATGCCAGAACCACCATGCACCGCGAGGCCCGCAGGCTTGTTGATGGCCAGAAGATGATCGTCTTCCCACACGATTTCATGCGGAAAGTCGCCAGTTAACTGCTTGTAGGCCGGTTCAGCCGCCACGCGGACCGGCGGAACACGCACCTCGTCACCGTTCGCGAGTTTGGTTTCGGCTCGTACCCGACCGCCATTTACCCTCACCTCACCAGAGCGGACAATGCGGTAAATATGTGTTTTGGGAACCCCCTTCAACTCACGTATCAGGAAATTGTCGACACGTTGCCCCGCGTAAGCCTCATTTACATGCAAATGGCGCACCTGCGCCGTCACGGCGCCCGCGGCAGGCGTTTCTGCCCCGCGCGCGGTGCCCGGCGCAGAAACAGTGGCAGAAACGTTCGCTAAGTCCTTCATTTGCCTTATACTTTGTAGGTTGTTTCACTTTTACGGAAGTGGAACAGTTTGAGTCTAGTGTACGAACGTACGGGCGCTCTCTGGCGGAAATTCCTTCGAAGTTTCGCAGAAAGCGTAGCGGGCCTGCAAAACATGCGGCCTCCAATTCCCGATCTTCAGTTGTGCATGGACTCCACGGTCAAGCTGCCACCGAGAAAAGCGGCGAATAGTAAATAGTTCAGCCACCGCGCATTGGTTTTGTTGCTCGATGGCCTGTGAAAAGTTTGATTAGGGTGCGTCACATTTAGTGCGCATCCAGCTCGAAAAATAATTGTCATGAATCCGCGCGCCAGCGCTTTTGTCCTGCCTCTCCGGAAGCACACAATTCGAAACACTCTCCCCCCGGCAATTTCTGCCGGGAATGCTGAGTCGTCGCCTGGTCATCTGCCGATTCTTCCCACGACGTTTTTCGCCTCAAGCCTCCGCTCGCGTCTCCGCTAACGTTTTCACGTAGCGGCGCACGCACATGCGTCACAGGTCATTCGCGCACTTGACTCCAAGCCCGAGACGCTGGACGGGAAGGTACGCATGAAACGCATGCTGTTTAACGCAACCCAGTCTGAAGAACTGCGCGTTGCGATCGTCGACGGCCAAAAGCTTGTCGATCTGGATATCGAATCTGCTTCCAAAGAGCAGCGCAAAAGCAATATTTACAAGGCCACGGTCACCCGTGTTGAGCCGTCCCTCGAAGCCTGCTTCGTCGACTACGGCACCGAGCGCAATGGCTTCCTACCATTCAAGGAAATCGCTCGCTCCATCGTCAACGTCGATGGCGAGATGAACCGCAACAAGATTGCGGACAATCTCAAGGTCGGTCAGGAAATCATCGTTCAGGTTGAGAAGGACGAACGTGGCAACAAGGGCGCAGCACTCACGAGCTTCATCTCGCTCGCTGGTCGCTATCTGGTGCTGATGCCGAACAACCCGCGCGGTGGCGGCGTTTCGCGCCGTATCGAAGGCGAAGATCGTAACGAACTGCGCGACACCATCGCCCAGCTCGAAGTGCCGAATGGCATGAGCATTATCGCCCGTACGGCGGGCATCGGCCGCACAGCCGAAGAACTGCAATGGGACTTGAACTACCTGCTGCAACTGTGGACCGCGATTGACGGCGCTGCAAAAAGCAACAAGGCCCCGCTGCTGATCTATCAGGAATCGAGCCTCGTGATTCGCGCGATCCGCGATTACTTCACGCAGGACATCGGCGAAATCCTGATCGACACCGAAGACATCTACGAACAGGCCAAAGGCTTTATGGGCCATGTGATGCCCAACACCGTGAGCCGCGTCAAGCTATATCACGATGATGTGCCACTGTTCTCTCGCTTCCAGATCGAACATCAGATCGAAAGCGCGTTCAGCCGCACAGTGAATCTGCCGTCTGGTGGCGCCATCGTTATTGATCACACTGAAGCTCTTGTGTCGGTGGACGTCAACTCGGCACGCGCGACTAAAGGTGGCGACATCGAGACGACCGCGTTCAACACGAATATCGAAGCGGCTGACGAAGTTGCACGTCAACTGCGACTGCGTGACCTCGGCGGCCTGATCGTCATCGATTTCATCGACATGGAGTCGTCCAAACATCAACGCGAAGTCGAAGACAAACTTCGCGACTCGATGAAGCTCGATCGCGCCCGCGTTCAGCTAGGCAAGATTTCGCGTTTTGGCTTGATGGAACTGTCGCGTCAGCGCCTGAAGCCTTCGCTCGGCGAGAGCGCTCACCTGCCCTGCCCACGCTGTCACGGCACCGGCCATATCCGCTCAACCGAATCGATCGCGCTGCACATCCTGCGCATCATTCAGGAAGAAGCGATGAAGGACAACAGCGCTCAAGTTGTCGCGCAGGTCCCGGTTGATGTTGCGACTTATCTGCT
>JGI24770J26754_10001043_pt1 | contig 19885 bp, 10 predicted proteins | sample LakOneMetagenome_FD_26754 | JGI IMG/M metagenome (IMG submission 26754) | reverse complement strand
ATACAGGACCTGCTTACCTATACCGGCAGCAAAGAAACCACCAAAGGTAATTGCGGCGAAGACGGCGACATTATATTCTTTAAAAAAGGCATACCTGCCGGACATGTATTTTTTAATTACACCAGCGATGGTTGCCATCATTTTATGTTGAACAGGAATGGAAAGATTATTGCCACCGAAATGAATAACCAGGCTGTGGACCTTTTCAAAGCCCTGGCAAATGAGGCTCCGTAAATTATTACAAGGGTGAACAATGGTATCCTTTTACTTTTTCCTTTTAGAATACATATAGTGTACAAAATTTAGCAGTGGTGTTTAGCTGATTAATTGGGTGTCGTTGTATTAAGTTGACAGTCAATGAATTGAAAGTGCAAGATTTACTTATAATGTATAAGCGTTATGTTCAATAGGTTAGCAATAAAAAAGCCCCGCTGAGCAGGGCTAAAAAGCTTAGATACTTTTTAAAATCGACAAGGCAAAGGATAACAATGCCAAAGCTTCTATGAGCTTTACATACTTTTTCATGAGAAAAGTGTTTAAGGAGATTTTAAATAAGTATTACACAGGTGCACAGCCTGTGTCATGGCCTCAGTTTCTGCTGGGGCTTTTTTATGTGCGGTTGCTACGAGCGCCTATTTAGCATAACGACTAATTATAGGCATTACAACTCATTGTTGCCATTATTGCGATTTTTTCAATAGACAAATAAAGATTTGTCAAAACTATTGAAAAAATCGCAATAATGGCAACCGCCGCCTGGTAAGGCGAAATAATAAAAACGTTGTAATGCCTATAATTAATATTATGTTAAATAGATTATTCGAAACCCCTTATCTTTACGTTTTACAAACAGGCAGTTTATTGGTTTGAGTTAACGTACATTGAATAAGCTGCCTATAATAAGAAACCCTCCTGCTTTTTGCCGGAGGGTTTTATTTTTATGCAGATACAATTTGGTAAACTCCCTGTCGCAATAAAATATGGTTTGCTATTGGGAACCGTAAGCTGCTGTAAACTATAGAATTATATAAGTCATAATAACAATTCTATAACAATGTTTTGATTTTTAACCTGCATCTTTGTTCTGGTTTTTCATAGGATATTGGATTAACGGGGCTAAGTTTCTACTTAGGCCCCTTTTTTTTATGGGAACGCTGATGACACGGATATGGGCGGACTTAAAACGGATTTAAATCAGTGTTCATCAATATAAATCCGCGTCATCCGTATTCCTATCAATCCGCGTTTCTATCTAAGAGTAAAGCTCCCGGTGATGCCTTCGGCAGAACTGCCGCCCACCATTACATCAAATTCGCCGGGCTCTACTACAAATACGCCCTCATTATTATAAAATCCCAGTTCAGCAGCAGTCAGGTTAAAACTTACCTGCCTTTGTTCGCCGGCTTTGAGGCTGAACTTGCTGAAGCCCTTCAGTTCCTTTATGGGCCTTACTACGCTGGCAAACTTATCATGTATGTACAACTGAGCTACTTCCTCGCCGTCCAGTTTGCCTGTATTGGTTACGGTAACTGTAACTTTTATGTTGTTCTTAGCTACTTCGCTGATCTGCAGGTTGCTGTAACTGAAGCTGCTGTAGCTTAACCCGTAACCAAACGCATACAGTGGCTTATTGCTTTCGTCGCCATAATGGCTCCAGAAAACCAAGTCTATGGGGCCAGGACGTCCGGTACTCAAATGGTTGTAATAAATGGGCACCTGTCCTACACTACGTGGAAAAGTCATTGGTAGTTTACCCGAAGGATTATAATCACCATACAGCACCTGCGCAATGGCATTACCACTCTGGCTGCCCAACTGCCATGCTTCCACAATGGCTGGTACATGCTCGTCGGCCCAGGTAATGGCCAGCGGGCGCCCGTTCATAAGCACCAGTACGATGTTCTTATTTACAGCATATACGGCTTCAAGCAACTGCTGCTGCAAACCCGGCAGGTTCAATTTACTGCGGCTACGGCCCTCACCGCTTTGAAATCCATGTTCACCTAACACCATGATTACCAGTTCAGAATTTTGTGCTAACTCAACAGCTTCTTTAAACCCACTGCTGTCTGTTTCGTTTATCTTTACTTCGTTAATAAAGCTGGTTTGGCCAATTACCAGGTCGGTCCCTTTAGCATAGCTGATACTGCTGCTGAAATTCTTCAGGCCTTCCATTACCGATACGGCTGTATTATCATCGCTGCCAATGCGCCAGCCACCCAAGGGGCTGTTCTTGTCATTGGCCAGGGCACCAATAACAGCTATTTTTTGCTGGTTTTTACTAATGGGCAATAGGCGGTTGCTACTACCCTTTACATATTCATTTTTTAATAATACAATAGATCTTTTGGCTACATCCAGCGAAGCCGCCAGGTTAGATGGATTGTAGGTAAGCTCCTTTTCACGTGCAGCATCGCAGTAGCGGTACGGGTCGTCAAAAAGGCCCAGTTTGAATTTTATCTTTAAAATACGCTTTACTGCATCATCTACTACCTGCATTTTCACTTTGCCCGCTTCCACCAGTTGTTTCAGGTAGCCCACATAGGCGGCAGATTCCATGTCCATATCGCTTCCGGCATTGGCGCTCATCTGGGCCACCTGCTGCAGATCTTTGGCATAGCCATGAGCGATCATTTCGCCACCCGAACCCCAATCGGATACCACAAAGCCTTTAAACTTCCAGGCATCTTTTAAAATATCCCTTTGCAGAAATTTATTGCCAGTGGCAGGCACCCCGTTGAGTACGTTAAAGGAGTTCATTACGGTAGCAACTCCTGCATCGCTGGCGGCTTTAAAGGGCGGCAATATTACATTGTATAAGGTAGATGTTCCTACATCTACGGTATTATAATCCTTACCCGATTCGGCAAAGCCATAGCCGGCAAAATGCTTTACACAGGCTGCAATGGTATTATTGGCCGTCAGGTCATCGCCCTGGAAACCTTTGATACGAGCTACGCCTATCTTACTGCCCAGGTAGGTGTCTTCTCCTGCCCCTTCCATTACACGGCCCCAGCGGGCGTCACGGCTTATATCCACCATGGGTGCAAAGGTCCAGTTAATGCCTGCGGCTGATGCCTCTATGGCTGCAGTGCGTGCCGATTTTTCAATAGCTGCCAGGTCCCAGCTGGCAGCCTCGCCCAGTGGTATGGGAAACAGCGTTTTGTGGCCGTGGATAACATCATAGCCAAACAGCAGCGGAATGCCCAGGCGGGTTTCCTTTACGGCAATTTCCTGCAGTTTACGCACATTCTCTGCTCCTTTTACATTTAAAACGGCGCCCACCATTCCCTTCCTCAGGTGATCGTACTTCTTTTTTGCATCACCATCTTTGGGTACCGGCCCGGTAACTTCCCAAAATCCATTGTACTGGTTCATCTGCCCTACTTTTTCTTCCAATGTCATGCGCTTAAGCAAAGCATTCACTTTTGCATCAATGGCAGCTTCTTTAGCTGGGGTTTGTGCCCATACCTGCAGTTGTATGACTGCAAAAAATAGTACAGCTGTATATTTTAGCATGGCGGGTTTCAGGTATTTCATATAAATTATTTTAACAGAGAAGTAAATATAAAAAAAGCGGAGGTATCTACCTGGATAAGTGAATACGATCCGCCTGCTTAACGATTGCTTACGAGATAACTAACTATTTAAAAGGTTGAAAGTTGAAGGTTGGTTCCCCAACTTTCAACAATTGCCTCTTACTGATACACCCTTACATAATCTACTTCATAGGTTGCCGAGGTAAGTGCAGGATCAACTGCACCACCGAAGTTGCCGCCCATGGCCATGTTCAGCAAGATGAAAAAATTCTGGTTGAAAGGCAGTGCTGCTGAATTGGCTACTGTATGAAATAACTGTGCATCTACATAAATTTTTATCGTTGCAGGAGTCCATTCCACTGCATAGGTATGAAAAGCCGTAGTTGCATCTGGTATCATTATAGTTGCACCATTGGCGCTACCACCCGAATGGCCGGGATAATGAAGCGTGCCATAGATCTTGTTCAGATCACGGCCCAGGTGCTCAACAATATCTGTTTCGCCACAATCGGGCCAGCCCACGGTGCCAATGTTATCGCCCAACATCCATGCTGCAGGCCAGGTGCCAACCCCGGTGGGGAATTTGGCTCTTACCTCAATCTTACCATATTTAAAGGAGTATTTTCCTTTTGATAATAAACGGGCCGAAGTATAGGTACTACCCATGTAATTCTCTTTAAGGGCAATGATCTTTAAAACACCACCCTGTACGATCACATTTTGCGATCTGTTGGTATAATACTGCAGTTCGTTATTGCCCCAGCCACCGCTGCCGGTGCCAATATCGTACCCCCATTTAGCGGGGTCGGGTGCGCCATCGGTATTAAATTCATCGCTGAATACCAATGTGGTTGGCGAGCCACCACCACCGGTTACATTTACAGTAACCTGTATAGATTTACTGATGGTAAGTCCGGAACTACTTTTGGCAGTAACATTTACCGTGTAGGTAATATTACCTGATGTTGTGTATTTGTAGGTGATTAGTCCGCCAGGTACTGTTTCAATAACTCCGTTACCATATTCATAAATATAAGTAACAGCGTTGGTAGCTGTTGCGGTAAAAATAACATTACCGCTACCATCAGTACTGGGTGTAGCTGTAACTACGAGGTTGGTTGGTGCCACCTGAGTGGTACCGCCTCCTGTACCTGAGTTCCCTTTACTGCAGCTGGTGGCAATAATGAACAGGAAAAACAGTTTGAATGAATTTTTGATTAACTGCATAATAATTACTTTTTAATAAGTTTCTGATACCATGAGTTTCCGTCTGCTCCAATGTTACGCAGGCTTACCTGGGTGGCAGAGATAGACAGTATTTCGTAGGTTGTTCCACCGGTACCAAAGTTAATAATTCCGTTGCCGGGAACTGTGAACTGAATACGGGTAGATTGTGCTGAGGTAGAACCAGAGGTAGCATCCATAAAGGTTAACCTTCTGTTGCCGCCTGTGCTGATACCATAGCAGCCATCGCCGCCCGAAACACCATAAAAAGCTGTGGCTGCACCAATAGAGAAGGAAGCTCCCTTATTATCTATGGACATGAACACATTATCATTGGCATCTTTTGAGAAAGTAATATCATCATCATACGCACATGCTTCCCTTGAGTTGGGCGAGGCAGCGTACCAGATGGGCGCAAACTCATTATTTGGCCCTACCCCAAAATGCCCGGGGGCATCATGATCTGTTTGCCATACTTTGGAAGTACCTCCTGTAAGGTTGCTTAAGATATTGGCTGGTATGGTAAAGTTCACAAACACTTTTACCTTTTTAGTAATCGTACTCATGGCACCTGCAGTACCAATGGCATTTATAGTGATGTTATATTCTGCCGTACCGGGTGCACCATACTTATAAGTAATAACACCCGAGGGTACCATCTGTGGAGCGTTGCCATCACCGAAATCGATCTTGTAGGTAATCGCATTATCAGCTTTGATTACGATATCTACTTTACCGGTTCCGTTGCCAAAGGGATTGGCAACATCTGTGCCTACTACGTTTGTAGTAAGCACCAGGTTTGTGGGGGCAATAATATCACCGATACTATATTCTGCTTTTTTGCAGGCACTGAATGCGGCCACTGTAAACAGTATGGCAAGCAACCTGGATATTTTATTTTTTATCATGATCGTTTTTTTTAAGATTAATTAAGTCGGATATCATCAAAATAGAAAGTATAGTTTGGTGAGCCATCGCCGGCTGTACCCAGGTCGAATATCAATACCACTTTAGAGTAGGAATTACCTACATTGATGGTTGAAAAATCGAACGTGAGCTCTTCCCAGGTATTAGCCGTGGTGCAGGTTGCTTCTTTTTCGAAACTGATACCTCCGTTGGTGGCATTCTCTACTTTGAGCAACAGCCTGGCTCCTATTCTTGGTGAATACACTTTTACCTTAAATGTTTTCAATACTGAGAAATTGATGGGGTTCACTAGTTCGATAAAGCTGCCGCCATATACTTCTGGTGGTCCTTTCACCATTTTACCTACTTTGGTACTGGTGTTAATGCCCGATGCATTTGGGTTATTTACCACGGTGGCTGCACCTCCGCCAAAATCAACAAAAGGATAGGCATAAGTGGTAGACTGGAAATCAAGCGGCAGTGCAAGGTAATTGGGGGTAACATTGGTAGCCAGGAAATTCACATCATCCCAATAAAACGTTTTACCGGTTCCGGCATTTCCAAAATCAAAGAATATGGAAGCCATGTTGTATGTATAACTCAGGTTTAATGCTGCTGTTCCGGAAGACTGGTTTGCAAAATCAAATACCAGGGTTTCCCAGGTATTGGCTGCCTGTGTCATCGCTTCCGTTTCAACCGAGCGTGCCGGGTTGGTGCGGTCTTCTACTTTAAGCCTTACACGAATACCAGCTCCAGGCGAATATACCCGCACACTCATTTGTGTTTTGGTAGCAGTAAAAGGCAGGTTGGTAGTAAAGCCTGCACCGATGGTTGTACCCGCCCATGTTTCAGCACCATTGGCCTTAACAGTTTTCTTTACGTTATTGGCAGCATTGGTAGGATCAACTGCGGCAGAACTTTGATTGTTACCAAAATCAGTAACCTCATAATTAACACCCGGCAGATCGAAAGTTACAGGCAATGCCAGCAGGCTTACGGGCATCTGGTTGGTCTGGCGGATATCATCAAAAAGCCAGGTAAAATTGGCCGAGCCATCTCCTACTGTTCCCAGGTCGAATATCAAAACCACTTTTGAATAGGAATTCGCTGTATTGATTGTCCGGAAATCAAAAGCCAGATCTTCCCAGGCATTGGCTACTGTTGTAAGCACTTCTTTTTCAAAAAAGATACCTCCATTGGTAAGATTCTCAGTTTTCAACAAAACTTTTGCGCCTACCCTTGATGAAAATACTTTCATTCTGAACACCCGGTTAACCGAAAAATCTATTGGACCACCCAGTGTTAAAAAACTGCCAGCCCATACCTCGGGGCCGTTCTTTACCATGCGGCCTACATTGGCGCTGGTATTGATGCCATTGATCTGCGGGTTTGCAATTTTAGTTGCCGTAGCACCGCCAAAATTGGTAAAGGCATAATTGATCGTTGGCGATTCAAAGGTTATTGGTAGTAAAACGGGATCCACAATGGTAACAGTAGTTGTAAAGGTGGTGGTTGCAGCACCACCGCTGTAAGCAACTACTTTTACTGTGTAGGTTCCAACAGATGCATACACATGGCTGGCTGTCTGGCCTTCTAAAAATGATTGTCCGGGTTCATTGGCCACATCGCCCCAGAAAACTTTAAAGAAGGTCTCATACAAAGCTGTTGCAGATACATTCACTTTAAAATTGTTGGCGCCATCTATAGCCACATTTACAGCCAGGTTTTCCGGAGCACGAAAAGATACGGTTAGCTTTTGTATCAACTCGGTTGTTTTACCGTTCACCGCATGTGCTACAATCTTTACATTGTATACACCTTCGGCATAAATATGGGTGGTGCTGTTTCCGGCAGTTACATTAGCCGGTGCGGTGGTGGCATCACCATAATACACATCATAATATACCCCTCCTTCGCCATTGGGTGTTATAGTCACCTTGCCGGTATTATCCTGCGTTATGTCGAACATAACAGATAATTTGGCCGGTGCTGCCGCTGTATCTACAAAGGCAATATCATCTGTACTTACTTTGTTACAGGCTGCCAGTACTACCAGCATCAGCAAGGCACTGTATAAATATTTAATAGCATTCATAATCGTTATTTTTAGTTAGTTAAAGATTAGTAACCGGGATTTTGAGTAAGTCCGCCATTTACTTCACCCAATGGTATAGGAAACAGTTCGTTCTTGCCCGGTATAAATCCCAATGCCGACAATGCTGCAGACGCTCTTCCGGTTCTTACAAGATCAAAAAAGTATTCACCTTCCATCGCTAATTCACGCCTGCGCTCCAGAAAGATAGCATCGGCAAGTGCGATACCAGTGGCAGTAATATCGTGGCTTGTGTTGCCAAATGCACGCCTGCGTACCAGGTTAAGGTATGTTTGCGCTTTGGCATCATTAGCTGCAGCTGCTTTGTTGTTGGCTTCTGCTGCCATTAACAAAACATCGGCATAGCGTATGGTTCTGAAATTATTTCCATAATTCAATTCTATCTGGCCAGACGATTCGCCTATGCGTGGCTGGTATTTACCGTTGTAAAGACCGGTATTGCGGTAAGGTGCTACCTGGTATACAATATTGTAAGCCGGGTTTGCCTGTTTATATGATTCTACGTTAAAGAGGGTTACATCTTTACGCTGATCGCCAGCTTCGTAAATAGCCGCCAGCGTTGCGGTAGGCAGGTTTGTGCTCCATCCGGAGGCATATGGCATGCCGTTAATTCCTGAAAATCCCCTAACACCTGACTGCTGTACCACCAGGTTGCCTTGGTTGCGGGTTGGGTGCCCCCAGTCATAAGTGGCCTGCCCATTAGAGTATTGAATTTCAAAAACAGACTCAGGGCCGTTTTCGCCGCTTTGCAGAAAAACAGAGCCATAATTTGTTACCAGGCTGTATTTGTTGATCACATTTTCAAGCATAGCAGCGGCTTCGGTATATTTTCCCTGGTACAGGTAAACTTTACCAAGCAGAGCCTGGGCTGCGTATTTTGTTGCCCTTCCCTGCTCAACCTGAACTACTGGCAAAACAGCAATGGCACTGGTCAGGTCTTTCTCAATCTGGGCATACACGTCTTTTTTGGGAGACCTGGTTAATGAATTGGTTTCTGTAACACCCAGTCTTCTATCGGCAAACAAAGGCACGTCGCCGAACATTTTTACCAGTGTAAAATAATAATAAGCCCTTAAGAAATAAGTTTCGCCATACAGTGCATCTTTACCCGCAAATGTTACGGTTTCACCTGCAATATTCTTGTCCTTATATTGCGTAAGATAGTTTACGCGGTTAATGCCTTCGTAGGCAGATTGCCAAAGATCGGCAATGGTTGAGTTTACCGAGGTGTAGGTAAAATTATCGATCTGCTGCAATGGTAACTGGTCTGATGCAGACTCACCACCTGTAACCGAGTTATCAGTGATCACGTCGCCAATCAGCACCAGTTGATTTAACCAGGTTAGCGGCGAATAGCAGCCTACAGCCATGGCCCTGTAATCGGCCTCCGACCTGAGGTATTCCTGGTCTGTGATTTTAAAATCTTCCTTTGGATTGTAATCGACCCATTTTTTACAGGCACCTAAAGCCAGGCAGGCCATTATTACTGTAAATATTTTTATACTTTTCATTATAACTGGTTTTATAAATGTTAGAATTTAATTTCAAGGCCCACTGCATAAGACCTTGCCATTGGATAGGCTCCGCGGTCTACACCTGCGCTCAATAACCCGATACCACCTATTTCCGGATCAAATCCATCATATTTGGTAAAAACAAAGGCATTTTTTACCTGCCCGTAAACTCTTACCGTTTTGAAGGTTCTTTTAATTACGTTAAACGGAAGCGTGTACCCCAGTAAAATATTCTTGATCTTAAGAAATGAGGCATCTTCTACATACCTGTCGGAAAAGCGGGCATTGTTATTAGGGTCGGTAAAGCTGTACCTTGGATTTTTTGCATCATTGGTAGTACCCGGCCCTGTCCATCTTTCCAGCACCCTTGCATACTTATTAGTAAAGTTGTTGTTCCTTTCAAATGCAGTAACCACGTCATTTCCGTAAGAGCCATAGGCAAACACAGAAAGATCGAAGTTTTTATAAGCCAGGTTAACTGTTAAACCAGATGTGAACTTAGGAAATGGTGAACCGATCACTTCCTGGTCTTTAGAATCTATGATATTGTCCCCATTGAGGTCTTTGAAACGTATATCGCCCGGTGCTGCTGAAGGATATGTTTTCCTTGTATCGCCATTGGCATCAACGTATGTAAGTGCGTCAATTTCCGCATGGGTCTGAAACAGCCCGTCGGTTCTGTATCCAAAAAATACGCCCGGGGCATAACCTGGTGCAAATAAAGTGGTATTCTGGCTTTGCCCGTTAAAGAAAGTACCTCCGGGTATTGCCCCGCTTGCACCTGTACTGGTTACATTACCTTTTACGGTTGTGAAAGTAAGTGTAGTGTTTAACTTTAAGTTCTTGCCTATATTTTCTTTATAGCCCAGTAAAATATCAACCCCGCTTGAAGTGGTAGAACCAATATTTGTTACCGGTGAAGGTATGGCACCTAAATAAGATGAAAGATTGGTTGTAAACAGCAGGTCTTTTGTTTTCCTGTAATAATAATCTGCAGATATGTTGAATTTATTCTTGTAAAAATTCATTTCAAAACCTGCATTGGCCTGTGTATTACTTTCCCAGCCCAGCAGCGGGTTAGAGTAAGTTCCCAGCGTGGCACCATTTGCAAATGTGTTTCCAAAAGTATATCCGATAGTATTACCTGTGCCATACAGAGAGGCCAGGTAATCTGTTTGTATGGTTGACAGGGCAGAGAAATTGGTAGCTACAGCCTGGTCGTTACCGGTAACACCATAGCTTCCTCTTATTTTAAGGTAATCGATGAATTTTACTTTGAAAAATTTCTCTTTGCTGGCAACCCAGCCCAGAGAACCTGAATAAAAATTACCGAAACGCTTATCTTCTCCAAAACGGGTTGATCCGTCTCTGCGGCCGGTTAGCGATACCAGGTATTTATCATTATAATCGTAGTTGATCCTCAGGAAGCCTGAAGCATTTTTGTTGAAATACTGAAAATAATATCCCCTGATGGCAGTATATACCTGGGGCTGGCCATTTACGATGATGATACTGTTTACACCGGTGGCAGCATTATAATCTGCATAATCCCAGGAATTAAACGGTACATCATCCCTGGAAGCGCCCTGCTGATTTCCGGAAACCTTGCTTAAGGCAATACCGGCAACTGTTTCAAAATGATGGTTTTTAAAAAGTCTGAAATCATAATTGGCAAATGCCTCGTAAGTATAATTCAGGTTATTAAAATTATCATGGGCAACACTGTTATGCCTGTTGGGTTTTACAGAACCGTCTGCATTTAATGTATTGTTTGGATCTATATTGTTAGGTCCCAAAAACTGCAGGGGATTGAAAGTTTTGGCGTTGGCATCATACTTAGTGTAGCCAAAACGTGTTGTAAACTTCAGGTTTTTAAGTACATCATATTGAAATTCGAATTTTCCGTACAGTTTATTGCCGATGTTCTGATTGTATGTATTGCTTAACTGTGTAAGCGGATTTTGAATTTCCTGGGTGATGAGGTTACTGAAACCAAACTCACCGATCGTATTAGGAACTGTATTATACTTCGGCACAGTTGGATCAAAATTAACCGCATTACCCAGCACACTATTAAATGAGTTGGAAGGAACCCCTTTGGTATTGAAATTCTGGTAAGAAGCGTTTAACATAAATTTCAGTTTACTGGTCAGGCTATAATTAACATTGGTGGTAAAATTCAGGCGGTTGAACCTGGATTTACTATAGCCACCAACAATACCTGCCTGGCTTAAATATCCGCCTGCCAGGAAAAAGCTCAGTTTATCGGTTCCGCCCCTGGCAGAGATATTGTAGTTATGCTCCGGAGCATTTTTAAATACCTCGTCCTGCCAGTCGGTTCCTTTACCCAATAAAGAAAGATCAGGAAAAATAACATTTCCGCCCGACAGCGTGCTTCCTTCATTAAGCATGGCACCGTACTGGGCTGCATTTAATACCGGCAGTTTTCTGATCACCTGTTGAATGCCATAGCTACTGTTGAACAGGAATTCGGTCTTTTGGTTTTTTCTACCCGTTTTTGTAGTTATCAATACTACCCCGTTACCACCTTTTACCCCGTAAATAGCTGTACTGGCCGCATCTTTTAAAACGTTTACCGATTCAATATCTGCCGGATTAATGGAATTCAGGTCATCCAGGGTTTGGGGTATACCATCCACAATTACTGCCGGATCGGCTCCCAGCCCGGGAATACCACGGATGAAAAGGGTTGGCTTGCTGCCCGGAGTACCATTCTGGATAACACTAACACCCGATGCAGATCCCTGTAAGGCCTGTTCGATCCTTACCGGGGCAAGTTTTTGAATGTCGGCACTTTTAACCGTAGAAATGGCACCCGAAACCTTGGTTACTTTTTGCGAACCGTACCCCACCACTACTATTTCATCCAGGCTTTTGGAAGCCTCGTCCATAATAATGATGATGGCACCGGCTTTATTAACCTGTACCGTTTCGGTAGCATAACCGATGGAACTGATGGTTAATTTACCTCCTTTGGGTACCGAAATGCTGAACTTTCCGGACGCATCGGTTGTTGTGCTGATAGCTGAACCCTGCAGGCTTACCGTTGCCCCAACTACCGGATCGCCGGTTGACTTGTTTTTTACAGTACCGGTTGCGGTAAGATTTTGCCCGAAGGCCTGGTTAAAAAATAAAGTGCTGAGTAAAATACTCATGCACAGCATGGAGATCTTAAATTTCATATAGCGCTCGTTTTAGTGATCAAAAAAATCGTTAGATTTCGAATTGTAAATGTAGATTGAAGCACTTCAGAATAAAAGTTCTGAACCACATCATTACTACATCAATAAGTATAAAATACCGGATTTTAGTACTACATTGCTACTACATTACTACATCATGACTATTTTGTTTAACTTCATTTCAATTACCAGGTAGAATGTTGAAACGGCTGCTTTTTTTTATTTGTTTCCCAGTGCAGGCGCTCTGTCAAAATACTATTGGCCTGCCAGATATTATAAATTATGCCAAAGCCGATTACAAAGCCGGCTTGCAAAACTGGGATATAAAACAGGACAAGAACGGCATTGTGTATTTTGCCAATAATGAAGGTTTGCTGAGTTTTGATGGTAAATACTGGAATAACTACCCCCTGCCCAACAAAACCATCGTACGCTCAGCCGAACTGGGGCCAGAAGGTCGTATATACGTTGGTGGACAGGATGAGATCGGCTATTTTTCGCCCGGGACAAATGGCCGTTTACGATATCATTCCTTATTAGATCTTATACCTGCCAAAGACAGGTTATTTGGAGATGTATGGGATATTGTTTCTTTTAAGGGCAACACATACTTCCGCTCCCCCACCAAGATCTTTAAATTTACTGACCGAACAGCAGTAGTTTACAATGCCACGGGAGAATGGGCTTTTTTAGGCCTCTGTAACGGACATCTGTTTGCACAGGATTACCAGTCGGGACTAATGCAATTTCAAAATGAAACCTGGGTTCCTGTTGCTGCAACCAACAGCTTACCGGCCGGAGATGCGATTACAGGTATTTTACCAATCAGCAATGACAGCACGCTTATCATTACATTAAAAAATGGGTTTTATTGCCTTACCGGAAATACCATAACCGTACAGGAATCTGTAAATAGTACTGTTTTTAAAAATGAACGCATTTATGCAGCTACTGCCGTAAGTAAGGACTGGATTGCGCTTGCTACCAATAACAATGGGGTTTATATTACCGATCTGAAAGGAAACATCATACAAAGTTTTTCACGAACGGAAGGTCTCCAAAACAATAATGTACTGAGCGTTTTTTCTGACAGTCAGCATAACTTATGGCTCGGATTAGATAACGGCATAGACCTGATCACGTATAACAGTTCCATAAAACAGATTAAACCTTTGTTGCAGGATGGATCGGGTTACACAGCTATACTACATGATAGCAGACTTTACCTGGGAACCTCGAACGGCTTATATAGTGTGGCTATGCAACCCCTTGCAGATATGAGTTTCAGTAAAGGAAATTTCAGCCCGGTAAATAATACACGGGGGCAAACCTGGGGGCTTGCCAATATCAATAATCAACTGTTGCTAGGCCATCACGAGGGTGCTTTTGTAATCAATGATAATAATGCCGTACCTATTGCTGCCAATAAAGGATATTGGAATTTTGTACCGCTTTCCAATACTTTTCCCACACAACAGATCGTATCAGGCGGGTATAATGGATTATCGGTTTTCAATTATACGAACGGCCAGTTTAGTTTTTTAAGATCGGTTCCGGGCTTTAAAGAGTCATCGCGGTTTGTAACACTAGATAAGGATAATAATATCTGGGTGTCGCATCCTTATCACGGTGTTTTTAAAATTATCCAAAACGCAGACGCCAGCTACCAAACATTTGCTTATTCAACCACCAAAGGGCTTCCGTCTTTATTGAACAACCATATTTATAGCATCAAGAACGAAGTACTGGTTGCAACAGAAAAAGGTATTTATGTTTATAACAAACAGAAGGACAGCTTTGAACCGTCGGAGTTTTATCATAAGCTCCTGGGAGATCAGAGTATCCGTTACCTTAAGGATGATAATAATGGTAACACCTGGTTCATACATGAAAAAAGCCTGGGTGTTATTGATTTTTCAAAGAAAGATGCATCCATTATACAGATACCTGAGCTTAATAACAAGATGCTGAGCGGGTTTGAGTTTATTTATGCGGTTGATGAGAACAATATTTTCCTGGGTGGAGAAAAAGGCTTTTATCATATTAATTATGCCAAATACAGGCAAAGCATTCCCAAACTTACAGTACAGGTAAGAACATTAAGGATTATCAACCAAACAGACAGCCTGTTATTTGGGGGATATTATGATAATGAAAAACAAGTGCAGGAAGAAAAAGACATTCCCTCGATAAGTTATCGCTGGAAAACCCTGCGAATTGAATATGCTTCCACCTTGTTTGGCAATCAGTCGAACCTGGAATACAGCTACCGGCTTAAAGGATATGATAACAACTGGAGCGAATGGACAAGCAGAACAGAAAAAGAATATACCAATCTGCCTGCTGGCAAATTCAGTTTTGAAGTTAAAGTACGTAACAACCTGGGCAATGAATCTGCTGTGGCGGCCTATACATTCAATGTATTGCCACCCTGGTACAATACCACCTGGGCAAGGATATTTTACCTGCTTTTGCTTGGGGCAGGCCTGTATCTTTTATATAGATGGCAGGATAAGAAATTCACGCAGCAACAGGAAAAATATGAAGAAGAGCAAAGAAGGCTTCGCTACATTCATGATCTGGAAATAGCCAAATCGGAAAGTGAACTGGTAACCTTGCGCAATGAAAAACTGGAAGCTGATATCAACTTTAAAAACTCTGAACTGGCTTCTTCAGCTATGCACCTGGTTAAGAAAGGCGAACTGGTTTCTAAAATGAAGACTGAGCTGGCGCATGTGTTAAAAGTGCTGGGCAACCATCCAGCCGAGGCCGAGCTTAAGAAGATCATCAAATCCATCAGCGAGGATGATAATATGGACCAGGAATGGGAAAACTTTACCCTGCATTTTGATAAAGTACACAGCGATTTTATTAGCGCACTAAAGGAAAAGCATCCCGGCTTGTCGAACAATGAGGTAAAGCTTTGCGCTTACCTGCGTATGAATCTGTCTACCAAAGAAATTGCGCAGCTGATGAATATATCGGTAAGAGGTGTTGAAGTGAGCCGGTACCGGTTGCGTAAGAAAATTGAGTTACCCACTGAAGTTAGTTTATTTGATTACCTGATCAGTATACAACCAAAGAACAACTGATAAACTGAATATAAAAAAGCCCGGCAAATCTGCCAGGCTTTTTATTTCTCATAAGCAAATTATTTATTCACTATCCGAAGGTTCAGGTGCTTCGGTTTCTGTAGTGTCTGTATTCTCAGCCCCCGATTCGTTGGTTGATTCTGCAAGTATAGGATTTCCAGCTTCATCCAGTGCTATTGCTTCCTCATCTTCCTTTTCATCCAGCTGGGTAATAGCGGCAATTTCATCCCCTTCATCCACCCTTATAAGTTTAACGCCCTGTGTAGCACGGCCCTGCTCGCTGATCTGGCTCACCGGCATACGAATGGTGATACCACTAACGCAGGTGATCATCAGGTCTTCAGCTTCAGTTACAGCCAGTAAACCTACCAATGAGCCGGTTTTAGCGGTAACGCTGATGGTTTTAACTCCTTTACCTCCGCGGTTGGTAATGCGGTAATTAGGCTCGCCAGTTTCAGGATCATCCAGGAAGGTACGTTTACCATAGCCGTTGGCACTTACCACTAACACAGTCTTGGTTTTATCTTCTACATTAACGCAAACCATACCTACTACTTCGTCGGTTGCATCATCCACATCAATACCTCCTACACCAATACCACCACGGCCTGTTGGCCTTACTTTGTTTTCAGGGAAACGTATTGCACGACCGCTCTTAACAGCCATCATGATCTCACAGTTACCATCCGTAAGTTTGGCTTCCAGTAACTGATCCCCTTCTCTGATGGTGATGGCATTGATACCATTCTGGCGTGGACGGCTGAAATCTTTTAACCTGGATTTATTGATGATACCTTGCTTGGTACACAATACGATGTAATGATTGTTTACATAGTCCTCATCTTCCAGACTCTTAACATCAATAATAGCTCTTACTTTATCGTCTGGCGGAATTTGTATCATGTTCTGCAATGCACGTCCCTTGCTGGTTTTATCACCTTCCGGTATCTCGTACACTTTAAGCCAGAAACATCTGCCCATTTCGGTGAAGAACAATAAAGTATGATGTGTGCTGGCTACAAACAATTTCTCAATGTAATCTTCTTCCCTGGTGCTGCTGCCCTTGGCACCTCGGCCACCACGGCGCTGCTGGCGGTATTCAGCTGCAGAAGTACGCTTGATATAGCCCAGGTGAGAAATGGTAACTACCACATCTTCATCTTCGATCAGGTCAAGCATATTGATCTCGTCGCCTACATAAACGATTTCAGATTTACGTTCGTCGCCGAATTTTTCTTTTACTTCAATCAGTTCCTTTTTGATGATATCATACCGCATATCTTCATTGGCCAGTATCAGTTTAAGGTGTTCTATCAGCTTCATGATCTCAGCATGTTCTTCCCTGATTTTATTGATCTCCATACCAGTAAGGCGTTGTAAACGCAGTTCCAGTACGGCTTTAGCCTGTATCTCACTCATACCAAACTGGGTTATCAGTCCTTCCTGTGCAATGTTGGGTGTGGATGACTCACGAATGAGTTTGATCACAGCATCCAGGTTATCCAGGGCGATGATATAGCCTTCCAAAATATGAGCACGTTCTTCAGCTTTGCGTAATTCGTATTGTGTACGACGTACAACTACTTCATGACGGAATAAAATAAACTCACTGATCAGGTCTTTCAGGTTCAATATTCTGGGCCTTCCTCTTACCAATGCCACATTGTTGATACCGTAGGAAGTCTGCAGTTCAGTTTGTTTATACAGGTGATTGATAACAACCTGCGCCACGGCATCTTTTTTCAGGTCAACCACAATTCGAGTGCCTTCCTTGTTGTTACTCTCATTATTTACATCGGAGATGCCTTCAATTTGTTTTTCATTGATCAGTTCGCCAATACGTGCAGTAAGCATATCGCGGTTAACCTGGTAAGGCACCTGTGTAATGATGATCTTTTCACGGCCGGTTTTGGTAGTTTCAATATCAACCTTACCACGCAGCACAACCCTTCCACGACCCGTTAATAAACCTTCTTTAACGCCTTCAAAGCCGTAAATAACGCCTCCTGTAGGGAAATCGGGTCCCTTTACATATTTGATCAGTTCTTCGCAGGTGATTTCTTTATTATCGATATAGGCAATGCAACCATCCACCACTTCGCTTAGGTTGTGCGGCATCATGTTAGTAGCCATACCTACTGCAATACCGCTGCTACCGTTTACCAGTAACTGCGGAATACGGGTTGGTAAAACGGTTGGCTCCTGTAAAGAGTCGTCAAAGTTCAGCCCAAAATCCACGGTTTCTTTTTCAATATCATCCAGCATAGCTTCGGCAAACTTCTCCATACGCACCTCGGTGTAACGCATAGCTGCCGGCGGATCTCCATCTTCGCTACCAAAATTACCCTGTCCGTCGATCATTTTGTAACGCATGGCCCAGTCCTGAGCCATACGCACCATGGTATCGTAAATAGCTTTATCACCATGCGGGTGATATTTACCCATTACCTCACCCACAATACGGGCTGATTTTTTATAAGGTTTGTTGCTGTTATTGCCCAGTTCGCTCATACCGTATAACACACGGCGATGAACGGGTTTAAGGCCGTCCCTTACATCGGGCAGCGCACGTCCAACAATCACACTCATCGAATAATCGATGTAGGATGTCTTCATTTGCTCCTCAATATTTACAGGAATAATGCGGCCGCGGTTGTTCAAATCTCCACCCTCTAAAGGCTGGTTTTCTTCGTTTAAATTGTCGTTATTTTCCATAATTTTTTATCGTGTGCGAAAGTACCGATTTTAACCCGTTTTTCCGCATAAAAACGGGTGTATTTAGGCGGTATTTTTACACATATTTTTTCTATTTGGTGATAAGTCGATTTGATGATTTAATGATGTATCAATCCCTTCGTTTTCAAATTATCAAATCACCAAATCATCAAATCGGCTATCTTGCAAAAAACTTTTTCATTTGAAAACGATTGTACTCATTGGAGCCGGAAAATCGGCCACGGTTTTAATAGATTATTTAATTGCAGAAGCAGAAACCAATAACTGGAAATTCATTATCGCTGATAGTAACCGGGAGCAGATACTTTTAAAAACAAACAATTCCAGATACGCCGAAGCGGTGCAACTGGATGTTACCAATGAAGACCAGCGAAGTAAACTAATACAAAAGGCTCACGTGGTTATCAGCATGATGCCCCCTGCCCTGCATTTTTTGGTTGCAAAAGATTGCGTGGAATACCGGAAGCATTTATTAACGGCATCTTACCTGGATGACAAGATGAAGAGCCTTCGGGATGAGATCAGCAACCGCAAATTGTTGTTTATTGCCGAAATGGGTTTGGACCCGGGCATTGACCATATGAGCGCTATGAAGATCATTGATGAGATAAAGGCGAAAGGTGGCAAAATAACATCTTTTAAAAGTCATTGTGGCGGCCTGGTGGCGCCTGAAAGTGATGATAATCCCTGGCATTATAAAATAAGCTGGAATCCCCGCAATATTGTAATGGCCGGGCAATCGGGCGCTGTGTACAAAGAAAACAATGAAACAAAGACCATTGCCTACCACGATTTGTTTGACTGCAGCAACGGAATTGTTTTTGATGGATTGAATGACCTGGCTTATTACCCTAACCGGGATTCGCTGAGTTATATACCAACCTACAAACTACCCGACACAGCAACTTTTTTGAGAACAACATTACGCCATAAAGATTTTTTTAAGGGATGGAATGCAGTTGTACATGCAGGACTAACGAATGATACAGATACGATCAATACAGCTGGTTTAACATACTCAACATGGTCGGCAAATATTTTGCCGTTTGTAACTGCTGATAATAAGCAGATGCTGGAATACCTGGGTCTGTTTGATGAAACANCGGTTCCTGCTGCGGCAAAAACATCAGCNGATATTTTACAGTTTTTAGTGGANACCAAACTTCGGATGGAACCAATGGACAAAGACATGATTGTAATGCTGCACGAATTTGAGTATGAACTGNAGGGCAAAGCAAATAGCCTGAAAAGCTGCCTGGTTGTAAAAGGGGAAGACAGCCTGAGAACGGCCATGGCAAAAACAGTTGGCCTGCCGCTTGGAATTGCCGCCAAACTCATCTTAAATGAAACCATTAAGCTTAAGGGATTACATATACCAACAGTAAAAGACATTTATGAACCAGTATTAAATGAGCTTGAAGCCGCGGGAATTAAGTTTGCCGAATCTGCGATTTGAAAGAACATTTTCTTATACGTATAAAATAATTAACTCTATTGTGTAACCTGGTTTTATGGACGCAAAAATCACTTTAAGTTTTGATGAATCTGTTATTAAAAA
>JGI24770J26754_10001042_pt1 | contig 19896 bp, 20 predicted proteins | sample LakOneMetagenome_FD_26754 | JGI IMG/M metagenome (IMG submission 26754) | reverse complement strand
AGTTTGAAAGAAAGATCCTGGTATTCCGGCACTACGCCTCCATCAAGGTCAAGAAAACCCTTTAACAAGGCCAGGGTGGAATACCGGTAATTGAAAAGATAAGATGCTTTGCTTTTCTTTGAGAAAGGCCCTTCTGCAGATGCTTCAATACCTAAAGCGCCGATAGAAATTGCACCTTCCATCTTATCCCTGTTCCCGTTTCGGAAGTTCAGATCAAATGTACCGGATAACGTATTGCCGAATTCTGCAGGGAAAGCGCCTGTATAAAAATCACTGTTGCCAAGCATGCTGCTGCTGAGCATGCTGATGGCGCCACCAGATGATCCTAATCCACCAAAATGGTTGGGACTGGGAATTTCAATACCCTCCAATCGCCACAATACTCCTTTTGGAGAATTGCCTCTTACCACGATGGAGTTATCCATATCGCCGTTGCTGCTTACGCCGGCAAAGTTTTGCGCCATCCTGCCAGGGTCAGAAACAGTAGCGGCATATCGTCTGGTATCCTCCACCGAAAATGAACGGGAACTCACACTTGCAAATTCGTTGGTAGCCCTGAGTTTGTTTTTACGGGCAGCAACTTTTACCTCGTCTAATACCTTGATTTTTTCGGTCAATGCAATACTGAGAAATATCTCCTTCCCGGAACTGACCAATACTTCCGGAACGATCTTCTGCTCATANCCCATCAATGTGATGAGCAGCGTTTGCCGGCCTATCGGAATATTCGNGACAGTAAAATTTCCCTGTGAATCGGTAACTGTGCCNTTGTTGATGCCGTTGACTGTAACGGTTGCTTCAGGCAGGGCTTTCTTTGACTCCCCGTCGAAGACTGTTCCTTTGATCGACTGNGTGAAAACATTGGTTTGTGCTTTTAGGGCCATGCAGGTACAGGAAAGTACCAGGACTGTAGCCCAGAAAAATTTTGAGTTCATAGCTGTTGTTTTTAATTGGGTTGAATTAATATTTCAAAACCGGTGCGAAATTATTGAAGGGAGTTGTTCAGGGATAGCCAGGTATGTATGAATTGGTGTGCAGGCAGGATGAAGTGCATATTATATCTGTCAAATTACAAATACGCTTGCATCAATCATCCGATCTTAAGCATTCGTTTTCCGGATACAGCTATCGATTGCTTTTGAATGGATACTTGTATAGGCGATTACACTACCCGGCGGGAAGTAGCAATTCTGTAAACCCTAAATTGAAAAAATATTAAATGGGCTTTATTTTCTCCTCAAAAACACCTCGGCCATCATACACCTGGCACTGCCACCACCGGCCGTTTCAATCGCATTTAAAGAAGAATGGATAATGCGATTATATTTTCGCAGTGATTCAATTTGTGCAGCAGTAAGAGAGTGATATGCCTGCGAAGACATCACCAGTATCAATTCGCCATCTTCATTCTTTACCTGCAGCATATTGCCGGCAAAGTGATTCAATTGTTCAAGTGAAATTGTAATAACCTCTTTATTTGTATTTTGAAAAGAAACGATGAGTTTTTTTCTTTCTTCTTCATCACGGATAGAGTTGAGGCAGATGACCACATAGTTGCTGGCGATGCACATCATCACATTGGTATGATAAATATCTATCCCCATGCTATCGATTGAGGTAAATGTTACAGAAGTATAGCCGGTAAGCCTGCAGAATTCATTCAATAACTTTTCATCTGTTCTCGGAGAAAGACAAGCGTATGCAATTCTGTTTTCCCTGTCTAAAACCATACTGCCGGTTCCTTCTAAAAACATATTTTCTGCTTCGTATTTGCTCAGGTCAACAATTTCAGAAACAGAGAATTTATTCCTGATCGTTTCCAGCACATGTAATTTTCTTTCCTGCCTGCGGTTTGGAGCAAACATCGGGTAAAGAAAGATGCGGCCATCTTCATGAAAGGATATCCAGTTATTAGGAAAGATGGAATCAGGCGTAGCGGGTTCAGGTGTATCTTCAATCACAATTACATCCGTTTTATTCTTGCGGAGTATATGCACGAAGTCATCAAACTCCTGCAGGGCTTTTGCCTGCACATTACCGGTGTCTTTCTGAAAACTGTTGTTCACGGCAGTCTGGGCATTGTAACCGAAATTGACCGGGCGTATCATCAGCAACTGGTGAGTGTTCTGCAACATGTCAATGTGGTTTGCCAAAATTCATTTCTCCTGCTTTGATGGCTACAGGCAGGTCATTTTCTTTTGGCGGTATGGGGCATTTGTAATCCGGTGAATAAGCGCAATAGGGATTGTAGGCTTTATTAAAATCCAGTTGCAGGGTATTGTTCTTTATGTCGTGGATATAAAATTCAATATACCGCCCGCTGCCATAGCTTTCGTCGCCGGTGGTAAGGTCGGTGAAGGGAACAAAGAGATAGTCCTTGTATTTCTCNGTCTTCATCAGGTCTTTGCTCTGGTAAACGAACAGGTGATATTCAGACCCGGAAATGGCGAAGCTGAGTTTNCCATACTTGAAATATTGTTTCAGGGTATTGGCCGATGTCTTCATGGTAAAACCAACCGAATCAGCAAGTTTTTCAAACTTACAGGTAACATTATATTGTTTGCTTACAGGGAAAAAGCGGAAATATTTTTTGTCTTTCTTATCAACCACTTCATGCCCGTCAATATATTTTTTCTGGTAGGCCTTTATGGACTCAGCATAAAGATCTTTCTGGGCAAGCGATGCCTGTGAAATAAAAAGAATAAGAAGGAAGGAAAAAGATCTCAACATAAATAAATAAGATTAAAATAATTGAACCACATAAGCTGCATAAAAAACAACAGGGAAACATGGTTGTGTTACCTATGTTCCTATGTAATGCAAAAATATATTCTAATTCATCATCAGTACATTCACACTCCGCTGCAGGATATTAAAAGCGATCTCTGCCATCAGGTTCTCTTTATCAAGTGTGGGGTTCACTTCGGTTATCTCAAAGCAGCATATCTTCCGGTTCTGCATAAATTTACTGATCAGGTCTTCCACTTCCCGTTCCTTTAATCCATTGCTTACCGGTGTACCCGTGCCTTTTGAGATGGATGAATCTAAACTGTCCACATCAAAGCTTACATAGATATCGGTGCAGTCGCTCAGGTAACGCAATACTTTGCGGCAAACATTCTCAGCGCCGGTTCGCCGCACTTCCGATGTAGTGATCACNTTCATGCCGTATTTTTCGATCAGGTGTTTTTCTTCTTTTTCAAAATCCCGCAGGGAAATAAATACCACATCTTCAGGNAATACCTTCTGTCCGCTCTTGCCCATGTTCTTNAATTGTTCCCACTGCTTGAATGTTTTTTCATCCAGGTCGTGCACTTTACATTCCTGGTTGTCTTCGGCAATGGAAACTGCCAGTGGCATGCCATGCATATTGCCCGATGGAGTGGTATAAGGCGTGTGTAGGTCGGCATGTGCATCGATCCATATCACACCCAGTTTGCTTTTTGGTTTTGCCATTTTTATTCCGGCAATGGTACCGCCGGCATTGCTGTGGTCGCCGCTGATGACCACCGGAAAAAAATGTCCCTTGATGGAATCGCAGACCGCCTTGCTCACCCGCTCGTACATGGTGAGAACGCCCTGCATGCGCTTGGCGTAGGGCGACTGGATGGGCTCGAATAAGATCCGGTTCTCCACTTCGATCTTTTCGGAAGGGAAGTGAACAAAGAAATTACTCATAAAATCCAGGGCAGCTATTTTGATGGCATCAATACCAAGGCTNGCACCACGGGTACCGGCGCCNATCTCTGAGGGTACTTCGATCAGTTTAATATTTTTCATAAATGAAGGCTTCGTTANAGCAGGCTCAAATCTACAACATTCCGGTTTAAGGGATTATTGTCTTATCNCACTGGTTTTGCCCCNGCTTTTTCTGAATAGGGCCTGCAACAGGTTTCATNGCATATTTACGCAATATTGCTGCANGCCCGGCGTTAAAAAGGCAGGCAATCCCTGAAGACTAATTGCATTTTACCCACTCTAACCCTGGATCATGTTTGTTTGTGCTTGATTTAAAAGAAAATGCCCCTGGATTGCAGGGGCATTTTTATTGAAAATGGGCCTGGTTATCAGAATTGTTCCAGTTTGCTGAAGAAGAAATCCCCTTCAATAACTGCATTCTCGTTGCTGTCGCTTCCATGAACGGCATTTTCGCCGATGGATGCAGCATATAGTTTGCGGATGGTTCCTTCCGCCGCTTCGGCGGGATTGGTAGCACCGATCAGCTTGCGGAAGTCTTCCACAGCATTGTCTTTTTCAAGAATGGCTGCGGTAATGGGACCGCTGCTCATGAATTCAANCAGCTCTCCGTAAAAAGGCCTGGCTGCATGCACGGCATAAAATTCACCGGCTTTTTCCTTGCTCAGTTTTGTCATTTTCATGGCAACAATGCGGAAACCTGCGGCATTTATCATCGAAAGGATAGCGCCTGTATTTCCCCTGGCTGTTGCATCGGGTTTGATCATGGTAAATGTTCTGTTGCTCATTTTTTTAATTTTTGAGCCGCAAAGATAATGGGTTTACGGCTTGAGCTTGAAAGTTTTTACCTCATTTTAGTAAAGAACCTGTTATAAAATACAAAACCCTAAACTTCAAACCTCAAACTGAAAACTTTCAGTTACTTTTGCGCCGCTTTATGCAGCCACTACAAAATATAAACAGCCAGTTATCCCAGCCTAAGAACGTGGTGATAACGATGCACCAGAAACCAGATGCCGATGCGATGGGATCATCGCTGGGACTGTATCATTTTTTAACCCAGTTCGGGCATAACGTTACAGTTATTTCTCCTACCAACTGGGCTTCTTTTTTAAACTGGATGCCCGATTGTAAAAAAGTACTCGATTATGAGGCTGTGGAANCAAAAGCAAATACCGCCATTGATGCTGCAGACTGGATATTCTGTCTTGATTTTAATGTGCTGAGCCGTACCAAGCGGATGGAAGAAAGGCTGGCGCAGGCAAAAGGCGAGCGGATATTGATCGATCATCACCGGGAGCCACAGGTGGAGGTGTTTGCCTATGGCAACAGCGATACGGGAAAAAGTTCAACGGCCGAAATGGTGTATGATTTTATTAAAGCCACTGGCTTTGATGATAAGATAAATGAAGCGGTTGCCGAATGTTTGTATGCAGGCGCTATGACCGATACAGGTTCTTTCCGTTTTCCATCCACCACGGCAAGTGTTCATAAAATGATCGCCGACCTGAAAGAAAGAGGATTGCAGCACAGCCGGGTGCATGAAGAACTGTTCGATAATTTCCTGGAGAACCGGTTTCGTTTCATTGGCCATGTGTTGCTGAACCGCATGGAAATTTTTTACGAATATAATACGGCACTTATTGCCATCCCACAGGCGGACCTTATCAGGTTCAATATCCGTACCGGCGATACAGAAGGGCTGGTAAATTATCCGCTCAGCATACAGGGTATCAAACTGGCAGCCATTATCATCGACCGGGGCGAAGAACGCAAAAGTTCTTTCCGGAGCAAGGGAGGCTTTGATGTGAATACCTTTGCCCGGAAATATTTTAACGGGGGCGGGCACTTTAATGCAGCCGGAGGTTTTAATAAAGAACCATTGGATGAAGTGGTGGCCAAATTCAAAACGGCTATGAAGGAAAATGCAGATCAATTAAGTAGTTATAAATTTTAAATCAATAAAAAACAATGAAACAATTCTTTTACCTGGCTTTTTGCATTCTTGCATTAACAGCCTGCACAGGTGGTTTTAAAAAAGGCGATAAGGGCCTCGAGTATAAACTTATTGCCAACGGAAGCGGAAGCAAGATCAATTACGGAGATTTTATCCAGTTGCATGTTAAGCAGGTTTACAGCGGTACAAAGGACACAGTGTTGTACGACAGCCATGAATTCATGCCCCGTATCCAGATATTTGATTCGGTTAACACCCCGCTGGAATATTTTAAAGTGATGCGTAATTTACGCATCGGCGATAGTCTGGTGATCCGCATCCCGAGTGATTCACTGATAAAGCGTATGGGCGACCAGTTACCTGCTTTCATGAAGAAAGGCAAATTCATGTATACCCATGTTACCCTGAAGAATATCTTTAAAACAAGGGACCAGGCCGACAGCGCCAACAAGGCGGAGATGACCATCATGAAGCCAAATTTGTTTAAGAAACAAATGGCTGAGATAGAAAAGGAACTTGCTAAAAACAAAGAACAATTGGCAAAAGACGATAAGATCATTGCTGATTATTTAGCCAAGAACAACATCAAAGCACAAAAAGGGAAGTGGGGTACGTATGTTTCTATACAATCCGAAGGTACTGGGCCAACCATAGACTTCAATACCATTGCTACCATAAATTATACCGGCAAAACACTGGACAGCGCCATTGTATTCGATTCAAATGTTGATCCTAAATTTCAGCATGTACAGCCTTATGATGTTAAAATATGGGAACTGATGGGCCAGGGTTCGGTAATACCCGGCTGGACAGATGCCTTGTTGAAACTAAAAGGCGGTTCAAAAGCTACCCTGTATATCCCTTCAACACTGTGTTACGGAACCCAGGGTAATGGGGGCTTGATAAAGCCCAATGCAAACCTTGTTTTTGATATTGAAGTGAAGGACGCAGTAAGCGAAGAAGTATATAATGCAAAACAGCAAAAACTCCAGGAAGAACAGATGCGTAAAATGCAGGAGCAGGAAAAGGCACGTGTAGACAGTATTCAGAAAGCGACAAAAAAATAAAATTGCAACATATATTTTAAAGCGGCCTGGTAACTCAGGTCGCTTTTTTATATGCACTATACAGCGTTACGGCTTCCTTTGCTTCCTTTATATCATGCACACGCAAAATGGAAGCCCCATGCAGCAATGCGATGGTATTTAAAACCGTGGTGCCGTTCAGTGCTTCGGCAGCGGAGGTGCCCAGTGTTCTGTAAATGCTGCTTTTTCTCGACAGGCCCGCAAGCAGTGGTTTGTTCAATATTGAAAATACTTCGAGCTTTTTCAAAAGCTGAAAATTGTGTTCGATGGTTTTACCAAAGCCAAAGCCGGGATCAATTATGATGTCTTTTATACCCAGCCGGGTGCATGCATCAATTTTTGCAATGAAGAAATCAAGTACCTCGTTTACCAGGTCTTCGTATACGGCATCCTGCTGCATGATTTCAGGTGTGCCTTTCATGTGCATGCATATATAGGGAACCTGCAGACGGGCTACCGTGGCCAGCATCTCTTTATCCAGGTTTCCGGCACTGATATCATTCACGATCGCTGCTCCTGCTTCCACGGCTTTTTGGGCAACAGCGCTGTTGTAGGTGTCAACCGATATNACCGCATCGGGATATCTCTCTGCGATGGCTTTGATGGCCGGNATGACCCTGTTTGTTTCTTCCTCNACCGAAACAGGTTTGCTGCCCGGCCTGGTGCTTAATCCGCCCACATCCAGTATGTCGGCGCCATCTGCGATCATTTTCCCGGCAAGGAAAACAATGCCTTCAATACCGTAGTTCAATTGTCCTTCATAAAAAGAATCGGGCGTGGCATTGATGATGCCCATCACCAACGGTTCATTTATATTCAGTAACCTTCCCCTGCAGTTTATGCTGTACATCCGTATTTTCAGTTATTTTTGAGTTATCATCGCACTAAGTTACAAATGCACACTGATAAATGAGTACGAACCAGCAATACGATAAAGCCGTTGNCTCCTGCAAAGAGATATTTCTTAAAAAAACAAAGGACTATGGAACCTCCTGGCGGGTATACCGCACCATTTCGGTNGCCGACCAGATCTACATAAAAGCAAAGCGCATCCGCACCATCCAGGAAACGGGTGTGCAGAAAATAGGCGACGACATCATCAGTGAATTCAAAGGCATCCTTAATTACGGCATCATCGGTTTGATACAACTGGATATTAAAGACGATGAACTGGAAGAACTTCCTGTGAATACCGTAGAGAAACTATACAACGAAAAAGCAGGCATCGCAAAAAAACTGATGGAAGATAAGAACCACGATTACGGCGAAGCATGGCGGGAGATGAGCCAGGAGAGTTTTGTTGACCTGATGCTGGCGAAGATACTCCGCATCAAACAGATCCTGCTTAACAANGGAAAAACGATCATCAGTGAAGGGATNGATGCCAATTTTTACGACATCATCAACTATGCCGCTTTTGGTTTGATTTTGATCGATGAGGAACTGCACAAGGGCTGACTTTTATAATTAGTTAAACGTATCATGAAACAAACAGTAAATGTTGCAAGGGTACTGGTGGGATGCCTGTTCATTTTTTCCGGCCTGGTGAAAGCCATCGATCCATTGGGACTGGCTTATAAAATGCAGGAATTCTTTGAAGTATGGGCTGCCGGAGGTTTTTTTCCTTCTGCAATGGATTGGTTGTATGCNCATGCGTTATTGTTCTCTGTGTTGATGATAACACTTGAAGTTGTATTGGGAATTGCTTTACTCCTCGGCTGGTGGAAAAAGACCGTTTCCTTTTTTTTACTGCTGCTGATGCTGTTCTTTACTTTTCTCACAAGCTATGTGTTGTTCAGCGGCAAGATACGTGCCTGCGGGTGTTTCGGCGATTGTATTCCGCTTACACCTATTCAAACCTTTACAAAAGACATCATTCTTTCGGTGCTGGTGCTGCTGATCGTATTTGGTATCAAACATATCAAACCGGTTTTCTCCAATAAAGTTAACCTTGGTTTAATTTTACTTTCTCTTTTCGGTGTGCTGGGTTTACAATGGTACGTATTGCGGCACCTGCCGGTAATAGATTGCCTGCCGTTTAAGGCCGGTAACAATATCCTGGAGTTAAGGAAGATGCCAAAAGACGCTGTGCCGGATAAATACGATTATGTTTTTGTTTATAAAAAAAACGGTCAGTTAAAAGAATTTAATGTGAATGCGTTGCCCGACAGTACCTGGGAATTTGCAGAAAGGAAACAGGAACTGGTAGAAAAAGGAAAGAATAATATTCCGCTGATCAACGATTTTTCACTGACCACTTTAAGTGGCACCGATACCACGGAAGCGTTGCTTAATTCCGCCGGCGAATATTATTTGCTGTTCATGAAGGAATACCCCGGCGATGAAGAATGGAGTGAAACGACCGCCTACATGGCGCATCGTGACAAACGCATACCACATTTTGTGGTAACGGCCCGGCCTAAAGAAATGGATAATATNTTTAACAAAGGGCGGGATCCGGGTGGTGTACAGATACTTGGTTGNGATGGTACTGTTATAAAAACTGCCGCAAGGGTCAATCCGACATTGTATCTTATGAAAGGGCCGGTGATCCAGAAAAAATGGAGTTGGGCTGATCTTAAAAAAGTACCTCAAACAGGTGGGTTAAAATCTATGACTGAGACATTTAAATAATTCATTCTTATCCTCTGCAGATGGCATACATCCTGAAAAAAATATTTTATTCTGTGTTGGTGCTGCTTGGTGTGGTAACGCTGGTATTTATTATGTTCCAGGGTTTTGGTGACCCGGCCAGAATGATCGTGGGACAAACAGGGGATAAGAAAACGATGGATAATATCCGCAGTGATCTTTACCTTGATCAGCCAAAGTGGAAACAGTTCATTCTTTACCTCAATGATGTTTCCCCGGTTTGTGTACACAGCAAGGCGGATATTGAAAAAAAACAACTCAGGGGTTTGTTCATAGGAGGAGAAAAAAAGCTTGGGATAAAAATTCCTTACCTGCGCAAAAGTTACCAGACAAAAAAAGAAGTGGGGCAGGTGTTGCTGGAAGCATTGCCAGGTACGTTGATCCTCGCTCTTTCGGCCATGCTGTTTGCCACCATCATCGGCATTTCACTGGGCGTACTGGCTGCTGTTAAAAAAGGAACCTGGATGGATACCACGGCTGTATTCTCCAGCATTGCCGGTATATCGGCGCCTTCTTTTTTTATGGCCATCATCATTGCTTTTCTGTTTGGCGTGGTATTGCATTCCTACACCGGCCTCCATTTAACCGGTAGCTGGTACGATATAGATGAAGTGACCGGTGCAAAATACCTCAGCCTNAAAAATCTCATTCTTCCTGCATTTACATTGGGTATTCGTCCGCTGGCTATTATTACGCAACTCACCCGCAGTTCCATGCTCGATGTATTGAGTCAGGATTATATCCGCACGGCTTATGCAAAGGGGCTGTCCAAAAAAAACATCATCTTCCGCCATGCATTACGCAATGCACTCAATCCGGTGATAACAGCTATTACGGGCTGGTTTGCCGAACTGTTGGCCGGGGCTTTCTTTATTGAATACATTTTTGGGTGGAAAGGAATAGGAAAGATAACAGTTGATGCATTGGAAAAACTAGACTACCCCGTTGTGATGGGATCTGTTCTGCTAAGTGCATGCATATTCATCTTCATCAATCTGTTTGCCGATGTTTTGTACCGCATTATTGATCCAAGAATAAAAGCTTCGTGAAGGAAACTTAATTTTCAGCCAACCCGCCTTCAACCCATTTTTTAATAGTGGTGATATCTGCTTCTGAAAGTTTTGGATTGCGCATGGGCATGAATCCTCTTTCGCCCGGATTCTTTTGTATACGTTCCAACATGGCAGCACCAAATTTTGAAGCAGTTGCATAGGTTTCAAAATTCGCCTTATTACCTCCCTTTGACGGAAAATGGCAAGGTGTACACCTGGCCTGGAGAAGAGGTAATACNTCCGTTGTGTACGAAGTTGATTTTGGCTTTGGGGCTTCTGCTGTGCTGCCGGCCGGTGCCGTTTTCTTAGCGCAGGATGCAAAGATGATAAATGTTACCAGTGTAATTGCTGCAAATAATTGTTTCATGCTGTTGGTTTTTAAGTTTGAGATCCTAAACTAACGAAAATAACAAGACAGTGGTTGCCTTTTTTATAAGTGGTGAAGGCTCCTGTTATGCTGTTAACCAATGCTTTTTATTCGTTAACATATTCTTTGTAAACATAGAAGACAATAACCCATCTTAAGATCATTATTAACTTTTAAAAATTACAATTATGAAAAAGATTTTTACAATGATGATCGCTGCAATGATGGTTACTTCGGCATTTGCACAGTACGAACAAAAAGAGGATTGGAACGGCAAAGACAGGAACGACATTGCCAAAGCTGATGGAAAGAACAGCTACGACAGGTATGACAAGCATGATGACCGGGGCAACACCTATTATTTTACCCCGAGGGAAAAGGACATGCAGATCGCTCAGATCAACCGGAATTACGATTACAAGATCAGGTCTGTTCAAAACAAGTTCTTCATGGGCTGGTTTGAAAAAAGGCGCCAGGTAAAATTCCTGGAACAACAAAGGGATTGTGAAATTAAAGCGGTAATGGATAAATTCAACAACAGAAATAATCTTTTTACCAACCCACGCCGGAAGGGCTATGATAAATGGTAACACAGGTTTTTAATGCAGGTACGGGATAGTGGATAGCAAAAGACTGCTGAATTCAGCAGCCTTTTGCTTTTTTAAACTGAATTTGGTCACTGTTAGGCTCCGGCAAAACAATACGCACACTTATGCTCCTGTGCCCGGCCAACCGCCCAAACCCCCGAAGGCACAACTTGTACGCCCGGTAATATACCCGACAGCCAATCCTTCATTACGTCCTCATGCTTCATATTCATCTTTTGGGCTGCAACTGCACTGAAAACTGTAATAGCCATATTGCAAACGCAGAACATAGCGCCACTCTCCTGCAGTTCATTAATGCCTATCGGAACGGGGCCAACTCCCGGAACACTATAACCGGGATCGGGTTTCCAAAACCGGTTGCGTAAAGCCGGGGCTCCCGTGGTATCATCTTTGATATTAAACATTTCACCAAATTTGTATTTTGCCCAAAGCCTGTCTTCCATAGCAAACGGAATGGCGCTGTGACGCCAGACGGTAACCACATTACTTTCCTTTTCAGGAGTACCGGTAGCAAGATTTGTTAGCAAAAAAACTTTTGCCCATGCAAATGGCATCATCAATTCATTGCCCGGGTGCGGCGCCGTTACATCATATACGATCCTGTGCTTACCATTGATCTTGTTGAACCATTCATCAGCATCGGATAGCAATCCATCCGGGCTATCCATGCTTCCTGCTTTTGCCAATGAAGGTGTTCCAAAAGAGGAAAGGCCCAATGCAGCGGCGCCTGTGGCGATCATTCCAAGGAATTTGCGACGTGGAGAAATTCCCTCATAGTTTTTGTTCATTTTCTAAGGAGTTTAGTTTGATAAAATAAGAATGCTGAAATCTAACGGGAAGAAAAGCTACAAACAAGAATTGTTATTTGCAAGCCCGAAATTAAAATCTGGTATTAATGGGGATAAACTTGCGCAAAGTTCTACTGTATATGCCACTAACCGGGTATTGCCTATATTTGCAGCCTAAATTTCAAACTATATGAGAGAAGTATATATCATTTCTGCTGTTCGTACTCCCATCGGAAGCTTTGGAGGTTCTCTGAAAGATTTTACCGCTACGCAACTTGGTGCAGTTGCTATTAAAGGTGCATTGAAAAGAGCAGGTGTTTCTTCCGAACTGGTTAATGATGTGCTGATGGGAGCAGTAATCCAGGCAAATCTGGGTCAGGCACCGGCACGCCAGGCTGCAAAATTTGCCGGGCTGCCAAATGAAGTGAATTGCACAACCGTTAATAAGGTTTGTGCCAGTGGAATGAAAGCCATTGCACAGGCAGCTCAAAGTATTTTATTGGGCGATGCTGAGGTGGTTATTGCCGGGGGAATGGAAAGTATGAGTAATGTGCCTTTTTATGTAGACAGTATGCGTTGGGGAAATAAGTATGGCAATACTCAATTGATAGACGGACTGGCCAAAGATGGTCTTACAGATGTATATGACGGAAAGGCAATGGGCAATGCTGCAGAACTTTGTGCTTCTGTCTGTGGGATCAGTCGTGCAGACCAGGATGCTTTTGCAATAGAAAGTTACAAGCGCAGCCAGGCGGCAGTGAATAGTGGAAAATTTGAAAATGAAATAGTGCCGGTGGAAATTCCGCAACGCAAAGGAGACCCGGTACTGTTTGCAAAAGATGAAGAACCGTTTAATGTTAAGTTTGAAAAAATACCGGAATTGAAAAGCGCCTTCCAGAAAGACGGAACCGTTACCGCTGCAAATGCTTCTACCATGAACGACGGAGCAGCAGCCCTGGTTTTAATGAGTAAAGAAAAAGCAGATGAGCTTGGCTTAAAGCCGATAGCAAAAATACTGGCCTATGCCGATGCTGAACAGGCTCCTGAATGGTTTACCACCACGCCGGCTTTAGCGGTTCCCAAAGCCGTTGCCAAAGCGGGATTAAAAATGGAAGACATAAATTATTTTGAATTGAATGAAGCTTTTGCAGTAGTTGGCATAGAAAACAGCAAACGAATGAAATTAGATCCTGCAAAAGTCAATGCAAATGGCGGCGCCGTTTCACTGGGACACCCGTTGGGTTGCAGTGGTGCTAGGATCGTTGTAACACTCATCAATGTATTAAAGCAGAACAATGCGAAATATGGCGCCGCAGGTATTTGCAATGGAGGCGGGGGTGCTAGCGCAATGGTTATAGAGAATATTTAAATCCGGTCTTAATCCTCTACGATTCTGATATTGCCCAGGGATGNTATGTCTGTGGGGACAGGATTAATTACAAACATTTTGTAGAGAAGTTGGGTGGAAATGATTCCCGCAACTGCCATCTGGTCTACTTCTGATATATGTTGCCCACTCTTAATTTTACTGATGAGCATTTTTACCTTTTCGGGATTGAATAAACCAAAGGATTTAAGACTATGCTCCGACAGTATTTCCTCAATGTAAGCCGGAGCTCCGTTGTTGAAGAAACTGCTTACTATGGGAGCCCGGTATGCCTGCTTGGACCTTTTTGAAATGGAATCAGGTATATTTCCGGCACTCATCTTTTTCAATAAATATTTTTCATTAAGGCAGTTAAGTTTGAAGTTATCCGGCAGGCCGGCACAAAATTCAATTACCCGGTAATCCAGAAAAGGGTAGCGGCCTTCAACAGAATTTGCCATACCCATCCGGTCTCCCTGCGATGACAGCAGGTACCCCGACATGAAAATATTTGTTTCAAGATATTGTGATTTTGCCAGGCCACTCCAGTTACCGAAATCCTCCGGCAAACCCGGAGAAACCAGGCCAGTGGGGTCATAAGCACTGATCGCCTGTGTTATTNCGTCCGAAAAATAAGTCCTTAANCGGGAGGTGTTATGCCAGCGAAGCAAATGCGAATAAACCGGATTGGCNGTATCGGTAAGCTTATATCCAAAAAACATTTTCAGGGCCATCGGGTTCGAATCTTTTATAGCAGAGATGTAAGGATATAGTTTACCTAAAAGCTTTGGCCTGCAGGCAGAATCAGGCTGGTTTGCCCAGAACCTCCGGATCTTGGCTTCTTTAAAAATATTATAGCCACCCAATATCTCATCGGCACCTTCACCTGTTATAACAACTTTAATGTTATTCTCTCTTACTTTTTTAGAAAGAAGGTACATAGGAGTAGGGGATGTACGTAACAGGGGGAACTCACTGTGCCAGATCGTATGTTCAAATTGTTCCGCTATTTCCCGAGCGGTGCATTCAAAAGCAGTATGATTGGTGTTGAAATACCTTGCAGCTTCCATTTGATAAGCCGTTTCATCAAATTCTTTGTCCTTAAACCCAATGGAAAAAGTGTTCAGGTTACCTGGCTGTATCTTATGAATCAGGCTGGTGGTAACACTCGAATCAAGNCCGCCACTCAGATAGGCAGCTACCGGTACATCTGCCCGCAATCTTATCCGGGTGGCATCTGTTATTAATTCTGTGAATTCTTCAACCGACCGGTTGAGCTGATTGTGGTGCGGAGCATCATCATTCCGGAACTTAAGGCTCCAGTATTTATCTATCCTGATCTCTGAACCTCTTACCGTCATACGGTGACCCGGCGGCAATTCAAAAATATTTTCAAAGGGTGTATCGGGAGTAAGTGTTGTCCAGAAGGTGAAAATTTGTGCCAGGCTTTNGGGCCGGATCTTTCTTTCGATCTCTTTGAGGGTAAACAATCCTTTTATCTCAGAACAAAACGCAAAGGATCCATCCTTTGCCCAATAGAACAATGGCCGTATGCCTACACGGTCACGTGCCAGAAAGAGTGATTGGTTCTTTTTATCCCAGATGCAAAACGCAAACTGGCCGTTCAGGTATTTGAGGCAATCCTCGCCGTACAGGGCATACATCTGTACCAGTACTTCGGTATCGGAATGGGTCTTAAGTCTGATACCTTTCTTTATAATATCATTTCGCAGCTCGGTGTAATTGAATATCTCGCCATTGTACACGATCCAGTAATTTCCGGATTCATCTGATAAGGGTTGCTGACCGGAGGCAAGATCAATAATACTTAGCCGAACGCTTCCAAGGCCAAAATTCTTACCCAGGTACATNCCGGTCTCATCAGGCCCGCGGTGACGGATTGTTGAAAGCATTTTTGAAACGCTTCTCCCNGGGGAANCTTGACTGGCAGTCGGATAGTTGTAAATTCCGGCAATTCCACACATGGTGTAAAACTAGTTTAATTTGCGTTCTATAAAAGCCGTAATTGCATTTACAGACTCAAAATTCTCTTCCATTAATTCCGAATCGTCGGTCTTGACACCAAAATTTTCCGAAAGAAAATTTATCAGCAGGATAAATCCCATTGAATCGAAAAATCCTTTTACAAAGATGAGGGTGTCATCCTGTACATCGGGTGCAGGAACATAGGTAGTTTCAACAATGAATTTTCTTACCTGCTCTTTAATAGCATTTGTATTTGCCATAGTTTTCAATTAAAATCTTAAATATATTCGGTTTCTGTTGTAAATAACTTCTTTTTTGTGTCTTTATTTCCCCGGACAGTTCTAAATACCCGGTTTGTAGCATCCTGTATTCCCGTTATACTNCTTTTTTACCGGTAGCACTTAATGATATATTTTTTTTGATCTCAATGACTGACGGGATCTTGTATTTTGAAAGCCGGGTGGAACAAAATATTTTAATAGATTGCTCAGTTATATCCGGGTGGCTTTCGGCGATAATAACAGTGGCTTTGATGCCTTCAGATAAAAGTTCATCTTCAACCGCCTTTACAGAGCAATCAATTACACCCGGCAGCATGGCAATGACCTCTTCAATTTCTTTGGGACTAATCCTTTTGCCGCCAACTTTTATGATCTCTTTTTCCCGTGCGGTAAGATAGATATAACCTTCTTCATCCACTATTGCAAGATCGCCGGTATAAAGCCATCCGTTTCTGAGTGCTTTGGCTGTTTCTTCGGGGTCTTCAAAATACCCTGCCATCACATTCTTGCCTTTTGCAATGATCTCACCGGTTTCACCCGGTACAACCGGCTGCCCATCTGCGTTCACCACTTTTAGTTCTACTCCAGGTATTCCCTTTCCCAATGAACCAGCTTTTTTCTTAAGCATTTCAGGTGGCAGGTAGGATAACCTTGCTGTGGCTTCTGTTTGTCCGTACATAACAAAGAAATTCACCTCCGGAAATGCCTGTACAAACTCATCGATGAAACTATCCGGCAGTTTTCCGCCCGCCTGTGTAACATATCGTAAGGCGGGGAATTCTGAATTCCGGAACAGGTCTGTCTTGCGCAGCAATATCTGGAAATGACTGGGTACGCCCGCAAATCCNGTACACTCATAGCTTGCCAGGTTCTTAATAGTAGAGCCAAGGAAAATAAAATTGTTGTTTAAAACNACCTGTCCGCCCACACGCAGGTGGGTGTGAAGCAGAGAAAGGCCATAACAATAAAAGAAAGGCAATACAACCAGCATCCGGTCATTTTCTTTTAATTGCAGATACTGGATGATGGAACCTGTATTTGCAATGATATTCGTATGCGTCAGCATCACACCTTTTGGAGCCGCAGTTGAACCCGATGTGAAAATTATTTCAGCAACCTTGTCCCCGTCAAAATCCGCATCAAAATTTTTGAATGCCGGTTGCTTGGCTATTAGTTCAGGTAACGCAGATTCTGAGACTACGTCAATAGATACTTTGAGTTTGCTTAAAGCGAAGTCAGAAAAAAAACCAAAGCTTGATTGCGTTTTTTTCAGGATGAAGTTTAAATTATCCTGTTCGGTCTCGGGGTTCAGGGGGATGCAGGTATTTCCGGATTTTAAAATTGCCAGGTAAGCAATGATAAAAAGCAGGTTGTTTTGTGATACCAGCAGAATGTTCTTGCCATTGCCAACTTTTTCTTGTAAAAAACAAGCAAGCCTGCCTGATCTCTCATAAACTGACTGGTAAGAAGTGGATTCCCGGGAACCGGGGATCAGGTCTTTTTCAAGCGTACGTGTATTTTCAAAAAAATAATCAAAACAATTCATGCTGCTAGTATTTTACCGGAGCCATTCTCAGGTAATCTGTAGTCACTTTTCTTCTGCTGAGATTATTAAATATCAGTTTTATCTCNTCGGCCGTNTTTCCCATAACACTGCCGGTTTCTTCGGGGCTGATGTTGTTTTCAAAGGCATACCATATCAAATCCATTTCCTGGTAGGGCATTTGGTAAAAGAATTCCTCCTGGGTCTGNTCTGCTGTATACGTATCGGTAGTAGGTGTCCGGNCTATTATTTCCTGGGGTACACCCAGGTNTTCTGCTAACTGGTAAACCTGTGATTTGTATAAATGGGCAATGGGCATAACATCTGCACCGCCATCGCCGTATTTTACAAAAAAGCCCTGTTCCACTTCATGCTTGTTTGGCGTACCGATCACCGCATAATGCAAACGGTCTGCATGATAATAAAGCATTGACAGGCGTGCCCTTTGCTTGAAATTAGATGCAGCCACGATCTGCATATATTCGTTTGGCGGAAGCATTTTGCTCTGGCTAACCCCGTTCTTATCAATGATCGTTACAGAGAATACGGGTGGCAGGTTATTGCTAACGGCTTTGATGCCGATCTTCATCTGGTACGTTGCCGGGTCGTATTCCGGAAATACTTTGGCAACGGCTTCATCCCTGCGTTTATAACATGCAAATCCATCCAGTGCTCCCGTTATATTTTCTTCGATGGTTTTTACGCCAAACCTGTCGGCAAGTTTCAGGGCAAGGCTTTTGCTTTCTCCACTGGAATCCTTTTCGGGCATGATGATGCCCACAACATGTTCAGGTCCCAGGGCTTTAGCAGCGAGGGCCATGGTAACCGATGAATCAATGCCTCCACTGATCCCTACTATGGCGCCCCTNCGCCTGAGTNAAAACGATACATCATTTTTTAATCTCTCAGTNAGGTCATTGACCACGGAGGCGATATTTTCAATACGAAGAANATCTTTCGAAAAACCCGGATTTTTGCTCATTAACTGTATTTGTTGTGGTGAAATAAAAACTGGTATTCTTAACGAATAAGTAGATATATTATTTTATAGATAATAAAAATAATAAATGTAAAATTTGTGTGCAACTTATGAATTATGGCCGAAATTACCTTAACCGGCAGGTTTTATTGCTTATCAAGCATTTTTTCCATCAGCAGTTTTTCATTGAAAGGAATGTAATTCAACGTAGCTGCATTGTTTGATTTGCATGATCTTACAACATTAAATCCCTTTTTCTTCAGTACGATCACCGCAAGAATGTTGTTTTTGAATAATTGGGACTGTGCCTTTTTTAAGCCGGGATATTTTGCCAAAGCCACTTCTTCGCCTTTCTTAAAAAGTTCGGCATCGAGTCCTTTACCCAGGTGGGCCGGGGATATATATATATACTCATACTGAAGGGCCAGGGGTTCACGGTCGATAAAAATATCCTTGCTGATGTGTGAAACCGTTTTGAAAAATTCAATACTCTCATTTTCGTACGTGTGAAAGATAAGGTTTGATTTCAGTATTGCCGAAGGCATCGATCCTTCAAAGCATTCTATCCATGATCCCAATGCTGCAACAACCTCTCCATCATGCTCAGCAACCAGGAAACTGCTGACCGATAACTCACAGCCATCAATTTCTTCTTCAAACATTGCCATGATAAGTTCCCTTGCCCTGCTTTCGGAGACATTAAACAAAGTGGAATAGCTTAACTTATCCGACCGGCCCTTTTCCGCTGCAATAACGGTATTGGCCAGAAATGGAATATCATTTTTAACAGCCCGCCTGATCAGGTACCCTTCTTCCATAGTAATTTTTTAATTTAGTTTGCCGGGTTTTTTAAACATTCAATGTTAGCTTTTACCACCGGTATATTCCAATAACCACATTAGTTTATTTTCATTCCGGCTCTCCGAATGCTTTTTCCAATAGTAATTTTTCGTTGAATGGTAAATAATCAAAAATATCGTCATTGTCTGATTTGTACGACCTGATGATCTTAAAGCCGTTTTTCAGCGACATCTTAAGTCCAAAGATGTTGTTCTTGTATACCTGGCATTGAGATTTTTTTAACCCCGGGTATTTTGCCAATGCATTTTCTTCATTTTTGGTCAACAATGCCAGGTCAATCCCCTGGCCTACGTATTTACCGGTAATGTGCATATATTCCAACTGNAGGGTGAGGGGTTCCCTGTCAATTAAAATGTCTTTTATTATGGGCGATACTGTTCTGAAAAACTCAAAGCTCTCCTTGGGAAAAGTATGCAAGATGAGGTTTGATTTTAAGATGGATGACAGCATAGCGCCCTCAAAGCCTTCAATCCAGGCACAAAGGGCCCCGGCATGTTCTCCCCGGCATTCGGCAACCAAAAAACTGCTGAGTGAAAACTCACAACCGTCAATTTCCTCTTCGAACATGGCGATGAGCAATTCCTTTATTTTTTCTTCGGGTAAATTAAATAACGTTGAAAAACTCAGTTTATCCGAGTTGCCTTTTTCGGCTGCAATAACGGCATCGGCCAAAAA
>JGI24770J26754_10001040_pt1 | contig 19934 bp, 14 predicted proteins | sample LakOneMetagenome_FD_26754 | JGI IMG/M metagenome (IMG submission 26754) | reverse complement strand
GTCGTCGGTACTGAGCAGGCTCTGCCTGGCGCGGCAGCTGCCGCCGTAACGGCCGCCAACCGAGCACGGCGGCTGGTGCTCGACGACGGTTCCAGCTCGCGCCGCGGACGGGCTGCGCCGGCCGGGCAACCCTATTTCTCCGGTGACAGCGTGGTGCGCTCCGGCGACACCGTCCTGTGGCCGTCGCACGCGTGGGTACTCTCCTATGGATTCGACGCCTGGCGCCTGCAGCCCACCGAACCAATCGACAGCAGGAGCGACCCGGCCCTGCTGCCCAGCTTCGAGTCCACGAACCCGCGTCCGCTCACGCCGCCGGAGGTGGGCGGCAGGGTGCGCGCGGCCACCTTCAACGTGCAGAACTACTTCACGACGCTCTCGAGCGACAACGCGCAGGCGCGCGGCGCGGCGACACCGGCGGAATTCAGCGTGCAGAAATCCAAGATCGTGGCCGCCATCAACGGCCTTGGAGCGGATGTCGTGTGCCTGTTGGAAATCGAGAACTCCATCGCACTCGGCGATCCGATCGACACCGCGGTCGCTGACCTGGTGAACGGGCTCAACGCGGCGCTCGGCAATTCGGTGTGGGCATTCGTGCCCACACCCGCAGCACTCGCTGACGCGGTGAAGACCGACGTCATCACCACAGCCCTCATCTACAAAACGGATGCCGTGACTCCCGTCGGGCCCAGCCGGACGCAGCTGCCAGCCGCAGGTCTCGGTCACACTCGCGCCCCGATCGCGCAGACATTTCAGCTTTCTGGCCGCACGGTGACGGTGGTAGCCAACCACTTCAAGTCCAAAAGCGGTGACGGCGCGGAACCCGCCGACGGACAGGGGCAGTTCACGGAGCAGCGGGTTCGCCAGTCACGTTCGCTCGTCGACTTCGTGGGAGAGCTGCAGACGGCCTCCGGCAGCCCCGATGTGCTGCTGCTCGGTGACTTCAACGCCTACGCCGAAGAGGACCCGATAAGAGTTCTCACCCAATCCGGCCTCATCGACCTGCTGCCGACGCTGGCCCCTGGCCAGTACACCTACCGGTATGACGGAGAAGTGGGCTCGCTCGACCATGCCTTCGCCACCCCGTCGCTCGCCGCGGTCGTTTCCGGAGCGGCCGTGTGGTCCATCAATTCTCCCGAGTGGGCCGACCGGGGTTACGCTTCGGTGCTGGCGGATCCGGCAACCCCGTTCCGCTCCAGCGACCACGATCCCGTGCTGGTGGGCATCACACCTTAGGGGCAACAGGTATCGTTGAGGGGTCTGGCAAAGGAGGAAACATGACCACTCGGTGGGCTCGTTTCACTCGCGGCTGGATCGTGGCGGTCGTCTCCACTTTTGTGGCCGCGGTGTCGCACACCGTGGGCGGCGGCTCCGGCCCGGGCCTGCTCCCGATCGTCCTTTCACTGGCTTTCGCCGGCATGATTTGCGTCGCACTCGCCGGGCGCACCCTGTCGCTCTGGCGTGGAGTGCTCGCGGTGCTGGCCAGCCAAGTGATCTTCCACGGACTGTTCTCCCTCGGCGGCTCGGGCGGCGCACTCTCACCCGACGCGATCGCGGCCTCGGCAACGCACCAGCACGAACTGCTACCCGGAATCATCGAAGCCTCGGGGGCAGCCACAGTGCACGGCGCCGGCCATGACGGTGTCGGCATCTGGGTGGCCCACTTCGTTGCCGCAGCGGTCACCAGCGTCGCTCTGCGCTTCGGCGAACGCGCCTTCTGGGGCCTGTTCGAGACGGCCAGGCTCGTCATCCGCGCGCTCCTCCAACCAGGGCTGATCGTGGTGGTGCCGCCAGTGGTGGGCCGTCGCCCGACCACTGCGTGCGTGAGCACGCCGCGTGACCTCTTGGTTCTGCTGTCGTCCGTTCGCCGCCGGGGACCGCCGTTGGTCGTTTGCGTTGCCTGAGCATCCCGCCATCAAACGGCGCCGTGCCCGGTCACTACCAGACCAAAACCCATTCCGCACCGAATAAGCAGCAGACAACGCCCTGCCTTCTGGCAGCCGGTGTCGGTCGCCGTGCATCCACACTCTTAGGGACAACCCTCGTGAAGTTTTCATCCGCACAATCCGTAGGCTCTACTCTGTCTGCGTTGACCAAAACCCTGCTCGGTGGCGGCATCGTCATCGCAGCGGTGGTGCTTGCGGCCGGCCCGGCGTCGGCGCACAACAGCCCGGTCGGGTATTCCCCGGCCGAGAATTCAGTCGTCACCCAGCAGCCGGGCGTGTTTTCGGTCACCACGAGTGACGAGCTTCTCGATCTGGACGGCAGCGGCTCAGCGAGCGCCATGAACGTCAGCGGTCCGACAGGCGGCGCCACTCCTCTTTACTATGGCGACGGATGTGCCACGGTCTCCGGGGCGACGCTGGAAACGGCGGCCCAGCTCGGAGCAGCAGGTGAATATACGGTGATCTGGCAGACCGTCTCGACCGACGGCCACCCCATTTCCGGGGAATTTGCCTTCACGTGGCAGCCGGCCGACGGAGAGGTTCTGGCCGCCGGATCGACGGTCACGCCGGATTGCGGCGGCGCTGCCGAGCAAGTGACCGGGGCTCCGGGCGTCGGCACGGCCGAGTCGACCACGGCTTCAAGCGGGAGTGGTGCGGCGTGGATCGGAGGCGTCCTCGGCGCCATTCTGCTCGCGGTCGGCGTGACGTTCTTCGTGCTGCGCCGCAAGCCGAAGCAGTAACCGGGCCCGTCGCCCGCGACCGCGGGAACCAGGCTCAGCCGGATTCGATTGGCCCCGGGTGCCGCGATCGAAGGATCAGGGGTACCCGGGGGTGCGGGCAGGTAGACTCGCACGGTGAGTTGGAACGCCGAAATCCCGTGGAATCCTGACGAGTTCGAACCACCGGACGACTTCGATGCACCCCCACCCCCCGACTTCGGCGGCTCCGCCCCCGAAACACAGTCGTTCGAGCCGTACAGCGGCGACGGGCGGATGCCGGCCGGCCGGCCCGCATCCGTGGCGCGCGCGGTCGACACGGCGCCGGCCACCCGCAAGTTCGCGACCGCCGCCGAGGCCCTGCACACCGTGTTCGGCTATGACTCCTTCCGCGGCGACCAGGCCGAGATCATCGCCCAGGTCGTGGACGGCAAGGACGCCGTGGTGCTCATGCCCACCGGCGGCGGTAAGAGCCTCTGCTACCAAATTCCGAGCCTGGTGCGCGAGGGCACCGGCATCGTCGTCTCCCCGCTCATTGCACTCATGCAAGACCAGGTCGATGCCCTGACCGCCGTCGGCGTGCGCGCCGCCTTCCTCAACTCCAGCCAGGATTCCACCGCCCGCGGCCAAGTGGAGCGCGACTACCTCTCGGGCAACCTCGACCTGCTCTACGTTGCGCCCGAGCGGCTCTCGAGCGAGGCCACCAAACGCTTCCTCGATCAGGGCACGATCGCGCTCTTCGCCATTGATGAGGCGCACTGTGTGTCGCAGTGGGGTCATGACTTCCGCCCCGATTACCTCGCCCTCTCCGAGCTCGCCGACCGCTGGCCCGACGTGCCGCGCATCGCGCTCACGGCAACGGCAACGGATGCCACGCATCAGGAAATCACCAGCCGCCTGCAGATGGGCGACGCCAAGCACTTCGTGGCGAGCTTTGACCGACCCAACATCCAGTACCGCATCGTGGGCAAGTCCGAGGTGCGCAAGCAGTTGCTCTCGTTCATCAAGACCGAACACCCCGAGGATGCGGGCATCGTCTATGCGCTCAGCCGCAAGACCGTGGAGCAGACCGCTGAGTTCCTGCGCCAAAACGGCATCAACGCGCTGCCGTACCATGCCGGCCTCGACGCCGGATTGCGCTCGCGCACGCAGTCGAAGTTTCTGCGCGACGAAGGTGTCGTCATCGTGGCAACGATCGCCTTCGGCATGGGCATCGACAAGCCCGATGTGCGCTTTGTCGCCCACATCGACCTGCCCAAATCGGTCGAGGGCTACTACCAGGAGACCGGCCGCGCCGGCCGTGACGGCGCCCCCGCCAACGCCTGGCTCGCCTACGGCCTCGCCGACGTGGTGCAGCAGCGCCGCATGATCGACGAGTCGCCGGGGGATATGGCTCACCGGCGCAAGCTTTCCGCNCACCTCGACGCCATGCTCGCGCTCTGTGANACCGTGCACTGCCGCCGCGTCAATCTGNTGCGCTACTTCGGCCAGGACAGTGTTCCGTGCGGAAACTGCGACACGTGCCTCGAGCCGCCGGAGGCCTGGGACGGCACCGTTCCGGCTCAGAAGCTGCTGTCCACGATCGTGCGCCTGTTGCGCGAGCGCAATCAGAAGTTCGGTGCCGGTCACCTCATCGACATTCTGCGCGGCAAGGAAACTCCCCGCGTGACGCAACAACGGCACACCGAGCTGAAGACCTGGGGTATCGGCGCCGACCTCAGCGACCAGCAGTGGCGTGGCGTGGTGCGGCAGCTGCTCGCACAGGGTTTTCTTGCCACATCGGGGGAGTACGGCACGTTGATTCTCACCGAGACTGCCACCGAGGTGCTCGCCGGCACCCGTCAGGTGCAGCTGCGCACCGAGCCCGACCGCCCCGTGCGCTCCGCCGCTGCCCGCACCTCGAGCAAGAAGGCCGCGGCCGCCGATCTCTCTCCCGCGCAGGCAACGCTGTTCGAAGCCCTGCGTGCGTGGCGTTCCGCACAGTCCCGGGAACAGGGCGTTCCCGCGTACATTGTGTTCGGGGACGCGACCCTACTCGCCGTCGCTGCCGCGAAACCGGCCAGCCTGAGCGACCTGGACGGGATCACCGGCATCGGCGCGAAGAAGCTTGAGGCCTACGGCGAGGCACTGCTCGAGGTGGTCGCCGCCGAACCCGGCGCATGACGCTGAGCGACGGCACCTCCTGAGCGACGTCACCTTGTGGGTGATAGCTGAGGGATAGCTGATGCAGTTGCGGAAACCTACAAGACGGATGCCGCGCTGCACATGCTTCTTTGTAGGCCGGTCACGCACTATTTCGCGCGTGGTGACGTTCGCCCTAGCGTTGGCAGACAGCAACGTTTCGCGCGAAACAGTTAGGACCAATGATGGCCGATACCATGCAGCGCTCCACCAGTCGCCCCGCTCCGAGTGCGCCCGGCCCCGACACCGGGCCGGTCGCCCTCAACGGCGTGACGACCCCGCCGACCGTCGATGTGGCGAGCCTCGGCCGCCAGCTGCTCGGCACCTGGGCCGACGTGCGCCTGCAGGCCCGCGAGCTGTCCGCCCGCCCGGACATGCAGGGAATCCCCGGCCTGCCGATGGCTGAACACCGCTCCCGGGTCTTCGGCCAGCTCAAAGTCCTCGCCGAGAACGGCCACGTGCTGCGCGCCTTCCCCACCTACCTCGGCGGCAAGGACGACCACGGCGGAAACATCGCCGGGTTTGAAGAACTCGTAATGGCCGACCCGAGCCTGCAGATCAAGGGCGGCGTGCAGTGGGGCCTGTTCGGTGCCGCTGTGCTGCACCTCGGGACGAAGAAGCACCATGACAAGTACCTGCCCGACATCATGGACCTCACTGTTCCCGGCGCCTTCGCGATGACCGAGATCGGTCACGGTTCCGACGTGGCCAGCATCGGCACCACGGCCACCTTCGACCCCGAGACCGACGAATTCGTCATCCACACCCCGTTCCGTGCGGCGTGGAAGGACTACCTCGGCAACGCCGCGAAAGACGGCATCGCCTGTGTGCTGTTCGCCAAACTCATCACCAAGGGTGTCAACCACGGCGTGCACGCGTTCTACCTGCCCATTCGCGACGAGACCGGCGCCTTCCTGCCCGGCGTCGGCGGCGAAGACGACGGCCTCAAGGGCGGCCTCAACGGCATCGACAACGGCCGGCTGCACTTCGACCAGGTGCGTATCCCGCGTGAGAACCTGCTCAACCGCTACGGCGACGTCACCGCCGACGGCACCTACTCCAGCCCTATTTCCAGCCCGGGCCGCCGCTTCTTCACCATGCTCGGAACCCTGGTGCAGGGCCGCGTATCCCTCGACGGCGCCGCCACCTCGGCATCCGCTCTCGCGCTGACGATCGCCATCACCTACAGCGGTCAGCGTCGTCAGTTCACCGCGGGAAACCCCGCCGACGAAGAGGTCATTCTCGATTACCAGCGCCACCAGCGCCGGCTGCTGCCTCGGCTGGCAACCACCTACGCGCAGACCTTCGCGCACGATGAGTTCCTGGTGAAGTTCGACGGTGTGTTCAGCGGCAAGGCCGACACCGAGGCCGATCGGCAAGACCTCGAGACCCTCGCCGCCGCACTCAAGCCGTTGTCCACCTGGCACGCCCTCGACACACTGCAGGAAGCCCGCGAGGCCTGTGGCGGCGCCGGTTTCATGGCAGCCAACCGACTCGTGGGACTGCGCGCCGACCTGGACGTGTACGCCACGTTCGAGGGCGACAACAACGTCCTGCTCCAGCTGGTGGCCAAGCGACTCCTCACCGACTACAGCCGCAAATTCGCCAAGGCGGACCCCGGCGCGCTCGCGCTCCTGGTCGTTCACCAGGCCGCCGGCCGGGCCTACAGCGGGAGCGGACTACGCAGCCTCGCGCAGGCCATGACCGACCGTGGTTCGACCGCGCGCTCGGTGGGCGCCCTCCGCGACACGGAGGTGCAGCGTCAGCTGCTGACCGACCGCGTCGAGACCATGATCGCCGACGTCGCCGGCAAGCTGCGGGCCGCGATCAAGCTTCCGAAGAAAGAGGCGGCGGCCCTCTTCAACGCCCACCAGAACGAACTCATCGAGGCGGCGCGAGCGCACGCCGAACTGCTGCAGTGGGAAGCTTTTACCCGGGCGCTCGAGAAGACCGAGGACCCCGGAACGAAGCATGTGCTGACCTGGCTGCGCAACCTGTTCGGCCTCGGCCTGGTCGAGAAGAATCTCGCCTGGTACCTCATCAACGGGCGGTTGTCGGCGAAGCGGGCGCAGGCGGTCACCGCCTACATCGACCGGTTGATCGCCCGGATCCGTCCGCATGCGCAGAATCTCGTGGACGCGTTCGGCTACACGCAGGATCACCTGCGTGCCCCGATCGCGAGCGGAATCGAGCGCGAACGCCAGGACGAGGCTCGCGAGTATTACGCGCACCTGCGGGCAGCCGGGTTGGCGCCCCGCGACGAGAAGTCCTCCGCGAAGTAGCGGCTGTCGTACCGCGGTACCAGACGCCCGGGCGCAGAACCATCCCGGCGGTTGATGTGTGGGTCGCGGGGCCGAACATATCGTGTTCAGTGGGGTCGACATCCTTGTGCCGGCCCCACCGACACGAAAGCGAGACCGGATGATTCAGGCACAGTCCCTGACCAAACGCTACGGAAGCAAAACGGCCGTCGACGCGGTCGACTTCGTGGTGCAGCCCGGCATGGTCACCGGTTTTCTCGGGCCGAACGGCGCCGGGAAATCCACCACGATGCGCATGATTGTGGGTTTGGACCGGCCGACCAGCGGATCCGTGACCGTGAACGGCAAGCCGTACCGCGAACACAAGGCTCCCCTGCGTGAGGTGGGTGTGCTCCTCGACGCCAAGGCCGTGCACACCGGCCGCAGCGCGTATAACCACCTGCGTGCGATGGCAGCCACGCACAGCATCCCTACCAGCCGCGTGCATGAGGTCATCGAGCAGACCGGTCTCGAATCCGTCGCCCGCAAACGGGTCGGTGGATTCTCGCTCGGCATGGGCCAGCGCCTCGGGATCGCCGCGGCGCTGCTCGGAGACCCGGCCACCCTTATCCTCGATGAACCCGTGAACGGGCTCGACCCTGAGGGCGTGCAGTGGGTACGTCGCCTCACCCGTCAGCTCGCGTCAGAGGGGCGCACCGTGATGCTGTCCTCACACCTGATGAGCGAAATGGCGCTCACGGCCGACCACCTCATCGTTCTCGGCCGGGGCCGCGTGATAGCGGATGCCTCCATCGCCGACATCATCGCCACCGCCGGTCGCAGCTCCGTCCGCGCGCGCACCCCGCGTGCCGCGGAGCTGTCCAATCTGCTNGCCGGTCCCGACGTCACCATNACCAGCACCGAGCAGGACGTGCTGGAAATATCGGGCCTGACCGTCGCCGAGATCGGCGACCGGGCTGCAACCGCCGGGATTCCCGTGCACGAGCTGTCGGCGGTGACCGCGTCGCTCGAAGACGCGTACATGACGTTGACCCAGAACGAGGTGGAGTACGTCGCCGGCGGCTCGCCGCAACCCACAGCACCTGTCACCGAGGAGGCGGCACGATGAGCGCCCTGACCCACTCCGATTCGCCCGCCCCGGCCCGTGAATCGTTTGTTCCTGCCGGGCACGGTCTGAGCTTCTCCGGCCTTCTGCGGTCGGAGTCCATCAAGCTGTGGAGCCTTCGTTCCACCTACTGGACCTTCTCCCTGGTGATCGTTTTCGCGATCGGCATCGCCATTGCGCTCGCGTTCACGCTGTCCGGATATCCCGCTAATGGAGTTGCCGGCGCACCAACCGAAACCGGCCTGTTCGTGATGGTGGCGACCGCCGGCCTCGGCCTCGGGCAGCTGATCGTGGCGGTGCTGGGCGTGCTGTCGATCAGTGGCGAGTATTCCAGCGGCATGATCAAGTCCACGCTCACGGCCGTTCCGCGTCGTCTGGCGGCGCTATGGGCCAAGGCCGTGGTGCTGTTCTCGTTCACCTTTGCGGTGGGACTCGTCAGCGTGCTCGGCGGCTTCGCCGTAGCGCTTCCCATCATGGCGCGTAACGACCTGCACGCGAGCCTGTTCGATTCGGCTGTGCTGCTTCCGCTGCTGGGGAACGCGCTCTTTCTGGCGCTTCTCGCGGTCTTCTCGCTGGGGATCGGCACAATCGTGCGCAGCAGTGCGGGCGGTATCGCCACAGCCCTCGGAATTCTGCTGCTGTTGCCCACCCTGCTCGGTTTGTTCTCGCTGCTGGTGGGATGGGTGAGTGACCTCATGCCGTTCCTCCTCACGAGTGCGGGAGCCGAGATGATCACGCCCAATACTATGGAGTCCTGGCAGGCCCTGCTCGTGGTGCTCGGTTGGGTGGCCGTGAGTCTGGGCGGCGCCGCGCTGCTGCTGAAAAGGCGCGACGCGTAATATTCAGTAAGTGATGCAAACGAATCTCTCCCCCGGGCGCGGCACGATGCCCGGGGGAGGTTTGCGTCTGCCGACCCCGCCGGGAGTGGTGCGGCGCTTCTGGTCCCGGCATCCGTTTGTGGCGGACATGCTCATTGCGAGCATTTACCTCCTGTCCATGGGGCTGTCAACTCTTCGGCAGGCGAGTGCCGGACCGGCCCTGATCGATGTGTTGTACGGGGCCGTGGTCGCGTGCGTCACGATAGCGCTGGTCTTCCGGCGTCGGTTTCCGCTGCTGCTCCTTTCGCTGACCCTGATCGGACTCGTCGTTGCGTTCTCGCAGTACGGCCAGGCGCAGACCATCTCCGTTTTGTTCGCCCTGTATGCCGTTGCGGTGTATCGCACCGCTTTCGCGGCCTGGGTTGGATTCATCGCCAGTGTCTTGGTCGGCGTGACAGCAGCCTGGTTCAGCGGAGTCGTGTACGGATCCTGGATTTCGGTCGCGATGCAGATCTCGGTCATGATGCTCGCGGCCACCCTGATCGGAGTCAACGTGGGCAACAGCAAACGCTACGTGGCGGCGTTGCTCGAGCTGGCCGCCCAACTCGCCCGGGACCGTGACCAGCAGGCGCTGCTGGCCAGGGCCGCCGAGCGGGCGCGCATAGCGCGTGAGATGCACGATGTGGTGGCCCACAGCCTGTCGGTGATGGTGGCGCTCGCCGACGGGGCACACGCCATCGCTCCCAAAGATCCGGAGCGTTCCCGGGAGGCCATGTTGGAGGTCGGCGCCACCGGCCGCAGCTCCATGGCCGAGATGCGTCGTCTGCTCGGGGTGCTGGCCGACGACACCGAACGGGCTACCGTGGATCGGCGGGCAGCGTCTGCCCTGCTGGCTCCGCTCGCGCCTCAGCCGGGCACGGATCAGCTCGTCGAACTCGTGGAATCGTTCCGCTCCGCAGACGTTCCGATCCGACTGGAACAGAACGGTCGCGGTCCCCGCAACGCCGGGGTGCAACTGACGATCTATCGCATCGTGCAGGAATCCCTCACCAACGTGCTGCGCTATTCCGACAGTCCGACACTCGTGACGGTTCGCATCATCGCCACGGCCAACCGGGTGGACGTGGTCGTCACCGACAACGGACTGCAGCACGCCGCCGGCCCGTCACTGGGGTCCGGCCGGGGGATCATCGGCTTGCAGGAGCGCGTCGCCCTGTACGGCGGCACACTAAACGCCGGTCCGGCAGCGAATCGTGGATGGCGCGTAGCGGGCTCGATGACCTTCGTCTCGGAGCACAGCGAATGACAACGATCCGGGTGATGCTCGTCGACGACCAGGCGCTTCTGCGGGTGGGCTTCCGAATGCTGCTCGAGGCCGAAGACGACCTGTGCGTTGTCGCGGAGGCCGGTGACGGTGCCGAAGCGGTTGTGCTGGCCGCCCGCGAACAGCCCCACGTTGTTTTGATGGATGTGCGGATGCCGGGTGTCGATGGCATCGAGGCCACCGCTCGCATCACGTCGGCGTATCCCGATATTCGAGTCATCATCCTGACCACCTTTGACCTCGACGAGTACGCCTTCGGCGGGCTGCGCGCCGGTGCGAGTGGATTCCTGCTCAAGAACACGGAGCCGGGTGAGCTGATTGCGGCGATTCGCTCGGTGGCATCGGGTGAAGCATCCGTTTCACCCCGCGTCACCCAGCGGATGCTTGAACTCTTCGGTTCGAAACTTCCTGCCGCCACGGCCGAAGCGGATGCCGTGGAGAATCGCCTCAGCGTGCTGACCGGGCGCGAACGTGAAGTGTTCCTCGCGATAGCGGAAGGGCTGTCTAATCCCGAGCTCGCCTCCCGGTATTTCTTGTCGGAATCGACGGTGAAAACGCACGTGGGCAGAATCCTGCAGAAGCTCGGGCTGCGTGACCGGGTGCAGGCCGTNATTCTCGCCTACGAGCTCGACCTCGTGGGGTAATAGGCTCGGGGTATGCGCACCTTCTACCCCGAGATCGAACCGTACGAAACCGGCATGCTTGATGTCGGGGACGGGCAGACGCTGTACTGGGAGGCGTCCGGAAACCCGGACGGCAAGCCGGCGGTGTACCTGCACGGTGGTCCGGGCGGTGGGAGCAGCGCGGCGCAACGCCGCGTCTTCGACCCGCAGAAATATCGCATCATCCTGTTCGACCAGCGTGGCTGCGGGCTGAGTACCCCGCACGCCAGTGCGGCCCAGGCCGACCTGGCCACCAACACCACCTGGCACCTTGTGGCCGATCTGGAGAAGCTCCGAGAACACCTCGGCATTGACCGCTGGCTCGTTTGTGGCGGCTCGTGGGGAAGCACCCTCGGTCTGGCGTACGCCGAAACGCATCCCGACAAGGTGACGGAGCTCGTGCTGCGCGGCATCTTCACACTGCGTCCGGTTGAACTGGATTGGTTTTACGAGGGCGGTGCGGCGGCCATCTACCCGGATCTCTGGGAGGCTTTCCTCGCCCCTGTTCCGGTGAACGAGCGGGGGCACCTGATCGAGGCTTACGGTCGGCTGTTGCACGATCCAGACCAGTTCGTGCGCGAACGCGCCGGCATCGCGTGGTCCACCTGGGAGTCCTCCACCATCACCCTGCTGCAGGAACCCGACAAGATCGCGCACTTCACCGAACCCGCCTTCGCGGTGGCTTTTGCCCGCATCGAGAACCATTTCTTCCGGCACGGTGGCTGGTTCGAGCCCAACCAGCTGATCCGGGATGCCGGAAAACTGGCCCAGATCCCCGGTGTGATCGTGCAGGGTCGGTACGACATGTGCACGCCGGCGTTCACGGCCTGGGAGCTGCACAAGAACTGGCCGGAAGCCGAATTCCACATGATTNCCGATGCCGGTCACGCCTTCGATCAGCCCGGCATCCTGGATGCCATCATCACGGCCACCGACCAGTTCGCCGCCTGACGCACAGCCGGTGTTGTGGGGGCAGGTGTTGTGGGGGCCGGAATCGCTACGCCCGGGCTTCCCGGGGCACCTCGGAGAGCGCGTCCAGGGCGCGGCGAAGTGAGGTGCTTGACGTGCTGACGGTGTAGGGGAAGTACACGACCTCCACGCCGACGGCAGCGAACTCCCGTTCGAGGTGACGGCCGCGGGGAGTATCGCGCCAATCGTCGCCCTTGAAGAACACGTCGAACTTCAGCTGGGCCCAGGTCTGCATCTTGTCTTCGAGAACTTCGGCAATCGCTTCGTCCACGAACGAAATATGGTGCACGATTTGGAGGCGCTCGGCCAGCGGAACCACGGGCAGGACGCCCTTGGTGAGGAGCAGCATCTCATCTGAGACGACGCCGGCGATGAGGTAGTCGCACTGACTCTTGGCATGCTTGAGAATGTTGAGGTGGCCCACGTGGAAGAGATCAAACCCTCCCGCCGCGTAGCCCACTCGGCCGGCTTCGGATCGCCCGCCGCCGACGCTCCGGTCTTCAGCCACTGCGTGCTCAGGTTCCTCTCGGGCCGCCGGCACGTTCCCACGGAAGTGGGGGTGGCTAGGAGGCTGGTCGCGTAAACGTGCCTCTAAAAGTAGGCTCAAAAGAAAAGCGGCACTAGGGCTTGCTATCTGTGTATTTATCAGGAAAAAATCTGGCTGGAAGGTCGGAAATTCTTGACTTCAAGCAAAACATGAGTCAGGCTCGAATTAGTTCAGTGGCCCCCTACGGTTGCATAGATCAGCATGGTCCGAGCGTGCGCCATTTTGAAATCAGCTCATGCGATCTTTACTTCGCTCGGAATCCAGCTACTCGCGCGTGATTCGATCACGTCGATCCCCGTCAACAGGGCACCGATTATCGGCCATCACCGCCGCAGCTTCGGCACTTCTGCTGCTGACCATCGGGTCGGCCATATCGCCCGTTCAGGCGGCAACCGCCCCGACGCCCATCGCCCAGGACCTGTTTCAGCGCACGACAGCCGATGGCTGGGGCACCGCCCTCATCGGTGGGATTTGGACGCACACGGGCGTTCTGAACGCGTATGACACGTCAGGAACAGGGCGACAGATCGTACCCGCGGGCTCGACCAAGACCAGTTCGCTGGCGGATGTCTCCTCAAGCGACGTGGATATGCAGGTCACGATTTCGGCGGACCAGAATCCGACCGGCGGAGGCATTTTCATCTCCGAGGTCGCCCGGTCCGTCGGCGGCTCCGACTACACGGCTCGGGCCTGGCTCCAGGCGGGTGCCCCGGTTCAACTGCAGATGATGCGAGGGTCAACCGCTTTGACGTCCGTGAGCACGGGCATCACATACACCGCAGGTGCGCGGTTGCAGCTGCGCGTTCAGGTTTTCGGCACATCACCGACCACGATTCGCGGCATGGTCTGGCCCACCGGTCAGGCCGCACCAACCACGTGGCAGGGTGCCACGACCGATGCGACGGCTGGCCTTCAGGCTGTCGGCTCCGTCGGGCTCAGAACCTATCTGTCGTCCTCGGCGACCAACGCTCCGGTCACGACGCAATTCGATGGCCTCACGGTCTTCCGGGCCACTCGCGAAGTGGTTACGGCTTCCACGCCCACTCCAACGCCGGTACTGACGCCGGTCCCGGCTCCCACGCCCACGCCGGCCCCGGCGCCCACACCGGCTCCCACTCCGACGCCGATCCCGCTGCCCTCACCCGCCCCGATCATCTCGGTCACCGGAGTCCGCCACACCGTGGGTTCAGCCCCCGTCGGTTCCACGGCATACACAATCCCCAGCGGCGCCCTGTTTGTGTCNCCGACCGGGTCGGATNCGGCAACGGGTGTGCTGGCACAGCCGTTCCTCACCGTGCAGAAGGCGATCAATATTGCCCCCTCCGGTGCCACGATCGTGCTTCGCGCCGGTACCTACCACGAGACGATCGCTCTTCCCAAAGGTAAGCAGCTCACCATCCAGTCCTATCCCAAGGAGGCCGCCTGGTTTGATGGCAGCCGCGCCGTCACGAACTGGGTCGCGTCTGGTGCGGTGTGGGTCTCGAGCAACTGGAATGTTGCCTTCGACGCGAGCCCCACGTACTCGCGCGGGGCCCCTGACGGCACAGGTGCCTGGGCCTTCGTCAACCCCGCCTATCCGATGGCTGCACACCCCGACCAGCTCTGGGTGAACGGAACCGCACTCGCTCAGGTAGGTTCCCTCGCGGAGGTGACCGCCGGCAAATTCTATGTGGACTACACAGCGGACGCGCTGTACACGGGATCAGATCCCACGGGAAAGCAGGTTCGCGCCAGTGACACGGTCAAGGCAATCACGGTGAGCGGTGATGCGAGCGTGCTGCGTGGGTTCGGTGTTCGGCGCTATTCTCCGTCCGTTCCCGANATGGGCACGGTGGCCGTCTACGCAACGAACGTCACGGTGGAGAACCTGGAAATCACGGACAACTCCACNACGGGTCTGGCCCTGGGAGCGATCAACGCCACCTTCCGAAACGTCACTCTTGCCCGCAACGGCATGCTCGGCGGAACCGTCTCGTATGCCGACGGCCTCAGGGTCATCCAGATGTTGTCGGCGGATAACAACACCGAGCATTTCAATCGCGCTCCCGTCTCCGGTGGTTTGAAGATCCATCGATCGCGGGGAGTAGCTGTCACCACTAGCGCGTTCCTCCGAAATGACGGCAACGGACTATGGTTCGACGAGTCCGTCTACAACGGCACCGTGACCGGCAACGACATCATCGGTAACACCGGTAACGCCCTGGTGCTGGAGATCTCGGCGAAGTTTGAGGTGGCCGACAATGTCGTCGCCAACAACACGCTGGTCGGCATTCTCGTGAGTGACACCGCTTCGGTGCATATGTGGAACAACACCATCACCGGTGCGAGCCGCCCGATCAAGGTCGCNCAGGGCGACCGCCGTGCCAGCAACCTGGCGACACCGGGACATGACCCCCGGCAGGTGTTGCCCGACCCGACCATGACNTGGATCGTCACCGATATCGTGATCCGCAACAACATCATCGCGAACAGCACCGGCAACCTGGTACTCGGGGTTGAAGACTACGGTCACATCAGTACCGCGGAACAGATGGGCGTGACCACGAACGGCAACGTCTATCAGCGCAGTTCAGCATCGACACCGGCGTGGTTGGTCGCCTGGTCGCGTGGTGTCGGCAACCCGGCGGTGTACTTCACGGTTGCCGGATTCACGGCAGCGACCGGGCAGGAAAGCCGCAGTCTCGGCCTGGACGGCAGCGCGGCCCTGATCGGGATCTCGCAGCCCACNGCTGCCGTTATNAATGCCATCCCCTCGGTTGCCCTTCCGCTGCCGGCTGATGTCGCCGGTCTGGTCGGACGAGCGACGGGGACACTTAACCTGGGAGCGTGGCTGAACTAGACGGCTGATGACCGCGGCGGGTTACCACGGACCCGGGGAACGAGGCGGATGATTGTGACGACTCCGGCCAGATCCCGCCGGATGGGTGGGATCACCAGCCCGGCCAGGGCATAGACCGCTCCCGCGGCCAGCAGAGCACCCGCGAGCCGGGGAACGGAACCGGCGGTTCCCAGGGCCCAGGACGTCAGGCCCGCGGCGCCGGTGGCCGCCGTCACGAGGGCAAGCACTCGAAGGGCGCCGGCGTATAGTCGCCGGGTCGGGAGGGTGGTGCGACGGGACAGCCACCAGATGGAGATCGGCCACGACAGCGCCGGTGCCGCGGCGTAGCCGGCAGCGATACCGATCACGCCCCAGTNGGAGCCCAACACGATGCACAGCACCTTGATGAGNGCGCTCACGAGGGAGTACCGCAGNAGGTCGCCGGTCAACCCGCGTGACACGTAGACCCAGTAGCCCACAAAAGCCAGGATCTGAAAGATGCCGGCCAGGGCNAGCAGACGCAGGATCGGGGCAACGTCAAGCCACTGTTCACCGAGGAGAAGCCGGGTCAGCGGCTCCGCGGCGCCCGCCACGATGCCCAGCAGGGGGACTACCGTGTAGCCGAGGGCCAGCTGGCCCTGGCAGATCCAGTCGTTGAAGCGCCGGGTGTCGCTCTGGAGTCGAGCGAGAATGGGGAGGGCCACCGTGGTGAGGGGAACGCGCACCTGGTTGAGCGGAGTCATCACCAGCTGGAAGGCCCGGTTGTAGATACCCAGCGAGGTCGGGCCGAAGCGCAGCCCGACCAGGGCGGTGTCGATGTTGTTGCTGAGGTACCCCACCAGTTGGGTCGCGAGCATGTTCCAGCCGAATTTCAGGAATCCCCGGATTGATTCCTGCCGGTGGGGGCGGCCGGGAAGCCAGCGTGCCGCAATGAGCATCAGGATCATCAGCGTGAGCGTCTGCGTGAGTTGTTGTACGACCAGAGCCCAGACTCCCCAGCCGAGCAGCGCCGTCGCCAACGCCAGGATGAACGCGATCAACGGGGCCACGACGTCCGCCGTCGCGAGGAACCTGAACCTGAGCCGACGCACGAGATCGGCGCGGTACTGGGTGGCCACGCCGTTCAGCAGAAAGGTCAGGGAGAGCACCTGCACAAGGGGAACCAGTTGCGGATGTCCGTAGAGCTGCGCGACCACGCCCGCAGCGGAGAACACCAGGATGAACAGAACAGCGCCCAGGAGAGTGTTGACCCAGAACAGATTATCGCGCTGGCGGGCACTCAGCGAGGGTGCCTGAATAGCGGCGGAGGAGAGCCCGAAATCGCGAAAGATCTCACCCACTCCGATGATGACCACCACCATGGTGATGAGTCCGTAGTCAGCCGGGGTCAGGATCCGCGCGAGCACAACCACGGAGGCGAGCTGGATCAGGACTTTGCCGGCCTGGCCGCCGAGGGTGACCGCTGCACCCCGGGCGGCGCGAACACCAAGTCCGGGCACTGTTTTCTGCCCGGACAGCTGCGGACGACTCGGGCGCTTCATGCTTGTCGGCCGAGCTCGCGGCGACGGCGATACGTTCCCCGCATGGCTCGGTACGCCACACGAAGCCGGGGGGCGGCGAGCAGCGTCAAGGTGAAACCGTGAAAACGCGGGATGCGGCCCCCGGCGAGCACGGTGCCGAGCAGGCGACCGATTAAGGACTGCCGCCGTTCTCGCTGCAGCGGCTGCACTCCGGCGATCTCGGCGATATCCAGGGGCGCCAGCGTGAGCACCCCGGCTGCGGCCGCCCGCAGCACGAGATCCCGCCCGCGACCGGTTCGGGCGATCAGGGCGCTGACACCCGGGCCGGGGGTGAAGTCCGGGTAGCCACGATCGTCGGAACGCCACAGGTCGGCGGCCGTCACGTCGGCGCTTTCGCCCACGCCGTCCGGGCAGATCTTGCACCGCCACTGCACGGCAGGACCGAGGCTCGCGCCCCACGAGTCCTCGTAGCTGGTGTGCGCGGTGGAGCCGTCCGCCCGCACCACGGTGAAACGACCGGGCCAGCCTCGACCGCGAAACCACAGGTCACGAATCGGCTCCTCCGCGGGGACCCCCAGCCGGTCCGCGAGGGAATCGGTGGCATGTTGGCTGGGAGTGCCGGCACAGAAGAAGGACAGCAGCAGGCCAGTGCCGGTTGATGTCTGGCTCGGCACGGGCGGCAGCGCTCGCAGCGCCGAGACTTCGCACGGCTTCCCGATGAACGCGGTGTCGGCATCCGCTGCCCCGTCGACCGCGCAGTTGGAGGTCGGGGCATAGCGAGACCCGGCTGAGGCAAGCGCCTCCTCGCGAGTCTGAATCTGCACGCTCACCGTTCGGCGGGGATTGACACTGTCTGCGCGTGCTCCGATCACCCGGGATGCCTCGCCGGTCTCCGCCAGCCACGCGGCGAGGGCCGTGAGCGTGCCCCCGCTGCTGCCCGCGTATCGCACGGCAGGATCGGTCGCCCAGGCCCGCCAGGTCTGGATGACCGGTCCCATCGTGGGGTGTCGCCGGGATCCTGCCGGTCGTTGCGCATCAACACGGATGCCGGGGCAGGCCGCCTGAAAGCGTCCGACGGCACCGTTAGGGGCGGTCGTTGGGCCCACGCGCACCGGACGCGAGAAGCCCTGTGCGTCGAGTTTCATGTCGACGCCAGCGTCCAGAAGAGCGCAGAGCCCGCAGCCGGTGCAGTTTTCGGAGCGAACGACCCGGTCGATGGCGCGATCCAGGTCGATGGCGTGGTCCCTGGCGAGGGTCATCGCATACTCCGGAGCGTGTTCTCGGCGGTGAGCAGGGAACTGTGCGCCCGTTCGAGAACTTCGGCAACGTCGGTCGTCAGCGACCTCCCGTTTACCTGGCGCAGAACGTCGGTGACACGCACGTCGTTCCCGCGGAGGTCCACGGTGTGGCGCCACCCGAGTCCCTCCAGCAAAGGTGCGAACTTGCGTGAGTAGGAGAGGGGAACGGCCGGCACCCCGACGGAAAGACCGTTGAGGCAGGCGTGCATCCTCGAGCCGATGACGACCCGCGCCGAGGCGATCGAGGACCGCACGTCCGAGAGACCGGTGGGGATGATAATTTCGCTGTCCGGTGCCACCAGGCGTGCGAATTCCTGGATGGCCGGTATGTCGTTGTCGGAATTGCCCGAATTGCCCGAACCCGGCGTGCCTGACGGGCCCGTTGTCGTAGCGCCGACATGGGCCAGAAGAGCGACCTCTCGACCCTCGCTGACGAGAGAGCGATAAACCTGCGTCACGACATCGCGATACCGAACCGAATCCACATGCGGATTGTCGTGCCACAGCAAACCCGAGATATTGAAGATGACATCGCGAGTTTTCGTAACGCGGGGACGGTCGATCGCGAACACGACGTCCGTGGTCACCGCATCGACGGGACGCCCCAGGTGTGTCGAGCACTCGGCGCTCGCCGGATCACGCGCCATGGTGACGGTCGCCCGGGTGAGGGAGCGACGGGCGAGAACCCGCGCAGACCGGGTTGCGAACGGGCCGATGGTTTGCGGGCCCAGTACGACAGGCACGCCGGCCTGACTCGCAAATTCCGAGACCGTGCACATCACGGCGAGGCGACGGAGCCCGTACATATCGGAAAAGCTGTCACCGGACCGGGTGTCGATTACGAGGTCGAATTCGGACAGCCAGCGCTGCATGCCCAAACGTCCGGTGATCCGCTCTCTGCCGAGCGACCGAAGGCGGCCAACGGGAAGCTCCGGTGCCCGGTGCCCGTAATTTTGGAAGGTGATGTCGGCATCCGGCCACACCCGGTGCACCAGGGACGTGGTCCCGGTACCCAGGGCGCGCACGCCCAGATTGGGCGAGTTGTTGTCAGCCCATAAAACGAGTACGCGCATGGAGACTCCGGTATCGAGTGTTTCTATCATCACCGAGAGCGGGGGTGGGGCGGACCCAATCGAGGCGGGCAGAGAACGTGGGGCTGGGTGTGACATGATTTTATCCACCTGTCCCGGTCAACGGCTGCCCCCAAAGGGAGGTCATGACGGACTGATGCGGCCGTCTGATATGAATGGACCATGACTCTTCTCGGCCGCGTACGTCGGGTGACCGAACTGGCGCGCGGTTCAGTGACCGGCCATCATGGCGTGCGGATTGCGGCCGGGGTGAAGCTCGGCGGGCCCGGGCACTACCGGCTGGAACGCGGAAGTCGAATCCACCGGGGTGTGCGTATCTGGGTCGGCCCGGGGGCAACGCTGACACTGCGTCGTGGGGGCGGAATCGGGGCGCGGACGGTGATCAATGTGGAGTCGGGTCTCACCATCGGGGCGGGATCGCAGGTGTCCTGGGACGCTCAGATTCTTGACACGGACTTTCATCGCATCACCGGGGTTGACGGAGCCGTCCATCCGCACACCGCCGCGGTCGTCATCGGTCGGCACGTACTGATCGGAACGGGCGCGCTGATCCTCAAGGGCGTGACGATCGGAGACGGCGCCGTCGTGGCGGCGGGCGCCGTGGTCACCACCTCGGTTGCCGCCGCAACCATCGTTGCGGGCAACCCGGCGCGAGCCGTCTCCCGGCTCGCCAAGTGGGAC
>JGI24770J26754_10001039_pt1 | contig 19944 bp, 19 predicted proteins | sample LakOneMetagenome_FD_26754 | JGI IMG/M metagenome (IMG submission 26754) | reverse complement strand
TCATTATTGGAACGGCAGGCGCAGTTCTGCCAACCAGCCATATCGGCTTCCCTAAACGATAAAACGGCGAGTTGTCGGGCCCTGCTCTCCAACGCGATGATGGTTTATTGCGGGCAGGTGGTGATTGATCTTGATGCGCCGGACGGGCGGACGCGGGTTTTCTGGAAGCGGCGAAATTGGCTTTGACTTTCCACCGCGGGGGATGGCTTCAGAGATTTTTTCTACTAATACGGGGACCATGTGGCGCTTATGTTCGCGCCCACAAAAGCGACGCACGCACTTGCGAGGCCGCTCCGGTATGGGGCACTCATTCGCAAGTCAGCTGCCTAGATCGACCATGAGGTCGCTCAGCCGGCCTCGGACCGTGAATGCATCTGCAATTTTTAAAGTCGAATCTTGATCCGTCTGGCAATTGGTTGCAGTCGCGCTTGCTCTTTACCAGACTTTGAAATTGATGGATTTGCCGTCAGGACTGCGATGGGCGAAGAAGAACCAAACGCCGACTATCCAACAGCCGACTGGTGATCCGATCTTGAAGCCGTCGGGCAGGCCGTCCCCCAAGTCGGTGAAAAAAAGCAGGAGCAGACATATCAGGCTTGTCGCGCCTGCGCCGATGGCCGTTTCGATCAATGCGCTCCAGCGAGTTTGTGAGGCGATTTTCATTGGTTCCTCCTTTGCATTTTCTGTCATTAAACATGTGAGGTAATCACTAGAACTTGTATTCGGCACAGCGGTGCGCTGGCAGTGCATTCCTAAGAACGCCAAGCCAAATCAACTTGATTAGTTGCTAATTTATGATGCGCTTTAGATGCTGGCGGAGCTTGTCCGTCCGCAAACGTGTGATTGCGGATGATTTAGTTGCGGTTGTTGGTAGATGCTGAAAGGTTCTATGGGAGAATGCCCTTTTTCCTCTCGTCCATTCTTAATTTCATGCCAGCCTTTGAACAAAAAATTTGTACGCGCGCCGAACTGAAACAGCGGGTCGCCGCCTTGCCAAAACCTGTCGTGCTGACCAATGGCGTCTTCGACATCCTGCATCGCGGGCACGTGACGTATCTCGCGCAGGCGCGCGCGCTTGGTGCGTCGCTGGTCGTTGCGGCCAATACGGATGCATCGGTAAAGCGTTTGGGCAAAGGCGATGACCGGCCTTTGAATGCGGCACCGGATCGCATGGCGGTGCTGGCAGCGCTGGAGTCGGTCAGTCTGGTGGTCGACTTCGATGAAGATACGGCTCTGGAAGTTGTGCTGGAAGCGAAGCCCGAGATTTATGCCAAAGGCGGCGATTACGACATGACAGCAATTCCCGAAGGGCAGGCGGTGTTGGCTTACGGTGGACAGGCGGTGGCAATCGATTTCGAGCATGATCGCTCCACCACCAAACTTCTCGGGAAGATTCGCTCTTAATGGTCTACGGGCGCTGTTGTTGGCGCTTAGATTGGCATACACTATTGTCACCGTTGCATTCACGGCCAGACATCCTGTCTCGCTTGAAAACAATGGTTTGCCAGAGGGAGGAAAGATGAAAAAAGTAATCTTGTTTTCCGCAGCAATCCTGTTAGCGGCCAGTGGTTCAGCTTTTGCCGACCATCACCTCAAGGGTGAGGGTGAAGGCATGAAGATGATGGATGCCAACAAGGACGGCATGATCTCCAAGGACGAGTTCATGAAGCACCACGAAATGATGTGGGACAAAATGAAGAAGAACAGTGCAGGAAACGTCGACATGAAAGACATGGAAGCGATGCACAAGGAGTTGGCAGGGAAGCACAAAGAAATGATGAAGGACGAGAAGAAGAAATAAGCTGGTATTGCCCAAGCTTGACCTGACAGGTATCGTCAGGTCAATTCGAGCTCAGCGCTGTTCAAGACAGGTAATAAAGGGCCGAAGCCCAGGCCCGACATTCGGCAGAACGGTGATAACGGTCCCATGGTCAACCGCCCGTCCGGGTGATTGCTGCTGTGAGTGCAATCGCCAGCGGTCAAGAGCGGACGCTGATGTGCAGGCTAGGTACCGGCCTCACTGCCGTCAGCAAGGTATACGACCTCGCCTTCTGAATCCAATACATGAACTCCATGTTCTTCGGAAATTGCCCTCAGTTGGTCCAATCGTCCCTGGTTAAATTCACTGAGTTCGAAGGTCATCTCAAGGACGCATCCGCCGGGCCTGTTGTGAGTGAAATCTTCGTACCATATTTGACCCCTTGACCCGTCTTCCGGCCAAACTAGAAGAAGGTTCTCAAAGAAAGAGGCAATTTTCTCGGTTGGCGGTTCCATACTGTCTTTGTGCTGCTCGACGAATCGCACCGCCGTTGCCGCATCGGTAATGTCGGGGGCATCAATCGCGTACAAAATTGCTTCGCTCATCCCTATTCCTCGAAATCACGGTCACAAACCACAAACAGCCGGCTTCAGTCTCATCTTAGAACAGTCGCTTGCACCCACGCAAGCTCCCAACGGCGGCCGTAGGCCCACATTTGCCAAGATCCGGAGTGCAGCGTGGTTGCCGAGTACAATCGGCAGAGATCGGCCAAGAGCCGACAGTGACAAGAGAGTGGAACGTACTGGATCACATTCTGAAAAATGGCGCCAATTAGTTATTCCGAACTCATGTGGGACCTGCCTACGGCTGAACTTGCGCAGGTCTTGCGTTCAGTTGATGTAAATGAGCCAGACGAGTTCGGGGAACGCTGTTTGACTGTCGCATGCAGTAGATTGCAAGTGGAATCAGTGAGATTGCTGCTTACGTGGGGAGCCGATGTCAATGCCAGAGGTCGGGAATCAGAGACCCCCTTGCTCAGCACTATAGATGTGGTGCACCATAATCCCGGCGCTGCGCACCAGATCGTGGTGATGTTGCTCGACGCTGGTGCAAACATAGAGGCCCGAGGATATATGGACAAGACACCGTTCCTCAAAGCTTGCAGCCGTGGAAATTTGGAAATGTTGACGTTACTGGTGGATCGTGGATGCGACGTGCGAGTCGTGTCACTTGAGCTAGGAGACGATGCGCCTTTCGATGGACTCGATTTCGCCCACACGTTTCAGTTGCCGACGGAATGTATCCACTACCTTCGAGCGATTTTCAGGAAGTAGACCAAGGCGCGCACGACTCACTTGATACCGCAGGAGCGATATCTGCAAGCTTCGACTGACCGTTGTGTGGGGCACCAAGATCGGACTGCGGCGCAAACGCCGGGTACGATCGTCTGTGGTCGGCCAGCAGCGGTCATTCATTGTGGAGAGTACGAATCGTGAAGTCTGCTGATATTTTTCTCGACAGAATTGAACGCGGCGGGATAGTCGTCGCCACTAACAATGCCGATGACTTTGATCTAGGAATAATCTTCACTGAGCTTGTAAGGATTCGTGTCGAATTCGGCTCAGAATTCGCGCCCCGAACTGAAACTGAACTAATGCACACCCCGATCAATCTCCGTGTCGTTGAAGCTATTATTTTTCGAAAGCCCGTTGAGATAATCCCTCGAGGTTGGAGTGTAGGCCTTCGGCTGGAGGGCTTTGGAATGAAGGAAATTTCAGAGGCCCTTGAAGGCAAAGGGAAAGGCGAGTATCTCCATTTGCGGGCTACGAGTTCGCGTTCCAGCGAGTGAGCTCGGCGAATTTTGCCGACGACGTTGATGGCGCGACCGGGTACAATCGGCCCTATAGAAGACCTTAGAAAAAGCTCATGAACGACTCGCAAGTCACAATAGATCTCACCTATGCGAAGAATGCCTTGTTCGTCCGCCAGTCAGTGGCTGTTGCATTTGGCATTCACATTGATCGAGAGCTGACCTGGGGCTTCCTTAAGAATAGCATCTGCGGCAGTGAAGATCTGACCATGCCCAAGCGGGTCATTATTCGTGGTTTACCGAGCGATTCAGGAGTGCTGGGGGAGGAGAGTCAGATGCTTCGTGGGCTACTTCGGGCGGTTCGAACAGTTCACAATATCGAAGTTCAGATTGTCCTTCACGATTGACCAAGTAATGAAGACGCCAGAGGACTTAATCCGTCTATACGTAGAAGAGGGAATTTATACAGCTGGTGAGGTCGCGACGGTGTTCATCACGTCTGCGGGATCAAAGTGGCTTCCTGAACAATTTATTCCGATTCTGCCGCCTGAGATTTTGAAGTTCATAAGTGGCGTCATTGAGAATCCTCCTGAATCCATTCAGGAAGTTGAGTTCCTCCATGCGTCTACTGCGCAGCAGCGCTTGGATTGGTTTAATGGGGCATGGAATCTTCATCGCTACCTGCTGGGCAATGACGATCAATGAGCCCCGACCCGAATCGCAGCTAATGGGCGGCAGCATCCGAGCCGGTTGGCGCCGGCGTGCCCTCGATTACAATCGGCAGTGATCGGCCAACGGCAGTCGTTCAAATATGGGACTCAATTTGAAATGTCCCAGCCGACAGGAAAGCTCCACATGAATTCCGCAGCAGAAACCTCAAACGCGATGCAAGATCCTGTAAGCCTGGCTTTGTACAGCTTTGCATTCCGTGCCGGGCCCAAAGAGCGACACTTGACTGACGCCGTGCTTGCATTGACCAAGGACGTTCCAGCGGAAGTTGTACGCCGAAGTCTTTCTGCAATCTGGGCAGAGTTGGAAAAACCGTCACAGGTTGTGTCCAGACTGCTTCCTGGCTCAATGAAGTCAGAGGAAGAATGCCGCGAGTTCTTGGCATTAGTGGTCGACAGAATCAACTCATGAGCCCGACTACTCGAAAAGGCCAGAACCGGCCTTTCTTCGATTTTGATACCAACCTGTACCGCAGAATACCTATAGCGAATGATGATGACTATTGAAGAGTTCGAAGCGTTTAAGATTGCGAGTATTGCTGCGCGTGACCGTGGGTGGCCGTGGCGACCTCCATTCTGGATTTCCTTGGATGATGGAGAGTGGGAAGTTCATGCCGAGAGCTAATGTAAAGTTCGAATTAGTGCCCAGACTGGTGAGCTACTGCCGGAGCTTGGTGTCGTCACCCTTTGATTGCAATGGCCGCCGCCAAGGAATACGCGTTGAAGAATGAACTTCGCTGGAAGCCCGCCTTTACGCTATGTCTTACCGAAGAGGGCTGGGATGTTGGTGCATGTCAAAGCCAGTTTGGCGGCCAAATTAACATTTACGTAAACCATCATGGCGAAGTCATTCGCCATCATACCAATCCTAAATGAAGAGCAAATAGCTGCGTAACCGCAGCTGCCGTAGGCTTCTCCAATGGCCGAAAAGGGGCGGCTGGCGCCGCCCGGAAACCTACGCGTCCGTTTGCTCAGCCATCTCAAGGGCGTCGTCAACTTCGATTCCTAAATATCGTACTGTGCTCTCGAGACGAGTATGACCAAGCAATAGTTGAACCGCCCTTAGATTCTTAGTGCGACGATAAATCAGCGTAGGCTTCGTCCGGCGCATTGTATGCGTGCCATAAGCGGCGGAGTCTAAACCAATTGCCTCGAACCAGCGGTGTGCGATCCGGGCGTATTGCCTCGTCAATATGTGTGGAGAATCGTGGATGCGACTCGGGAAAAGGAAGTCGCCGGCTTTCAATTCGGCTCGCGCGATCCATACGGTCAAGCTTTGTCTCGTTCCTTTCGTCAGCTCGAACTGTACAGGCTGCTTCGTTTTCTGTTGCATGATGATGGCTCGGGCACTGACCCGCCCGCCATTGGCGACGTCGCGCAATCGAAGCTGGACAAGGTCACAGCCCCTGAGCTTGCTGTCGATAGCAAGATTGAATAACGCCAAGTCCCGGACGCGTTCGTAAATCTCCAGTCGCACTCGGATTGCCCAGATCACACTGAGCCTGAGCGGCGACTTCTGGCCAACGAGCTTTCCATTGTTCCATACGGGCCGGTCCGATGGGTTCGATACTGTTTGCATATTCATGATCACCTCCATGTTAGGAGCTTGACTATGCGCCAATGATAGGCTGGGCATCGCGCGCCAGCTCGGCCTTGCCAGTTTGTTCTGTCGCGACCGGAGATGTAGAATGTATGACATCTCCGGCTGGAACCGGTCAAGAGCAAACCCACATAAAAGGGACAGGAAGTAGGATGAGGATAAATGCCATTCGTCAGGCGTGCTGCTCAGCCGATGACCAAGTCAACAGACTCGATGCGGTGTACGAAGTTGGTGACAGCACTACGCTAGAGGAGTTACTGCGGCGAATTCTTTCATCGGGTTTCTTACAGTACTCGTCTACCCACAATCAACTAAGTGCCGAGGTCGCTGGCCGACAAATCGTAGAAGTATCTCCATCGGGTATTTCGAAATGGACAACGGGTGTTCTGCCGGCGGAGCCAGTCACGACGGCGATTGGAAGTAATACTTTATATTTTGCATTCCGCCCGAATGCGACCGGGTTGGTTGGCTGACGTCGGCCAACAGCGGTCAGTCGACGACCACTTAGACAATCACAACCAACTATGAAAACAAGTGTCGACTTCCATTCAGAAATTTTCCGGCCTTACCTTCCTGACGAAGCGCAAGTTAATCCCGGGAGGTACGGTGCTGAGCTGGCGTTTTGGCTTTCGCGACATCTCGCCGAACGCGGGGTGATGACTTCCTATCCGCAGTCCGAGGATTGGGGATGGTTTATAGAATACATCACGGACGACGGTTATGAGTATTGGCTCTGCTGCGGGAACCAGGAGCAAGGAAAAGACGAATGGCAGTGTTTCCTGCAACCAAAGGCACGCAGTTTTTTTGGACGTAACAAAGCGCCTGTTGAAGGTGCTGCCCGCTTATTGACAACGCTTCGAGAATTGTTGGAAGCCGAGCGGGGGGTTACCAATATCTCGTGGGAGTAAGCGGAAAGCAGAAGCTTTTCGATGCGCTGTGGTTCCGCGGCAGAGCCTAACGGCCCATCTTGCTGTCGAGTACAATCGACAAGGATCGGCCAGAAGCCGACATGCATCGTTCGCTTATGCCAAGATCGTAAGTCCGCTTGGCTGGTAATGATCAGTTGACGTGAATGACTTTGCAGGTTATTGCGCCGTTGGCGTATGTTTGAAGGCAAAACGAATCACGGCTCTCGTTCAACAGCAACTTGAAACGAGGCTAAGAAATTATCTTGGTATAGCTAACGTCCCGCACGTAAAGGCAGGCTGAATGGATGAGGAATCGGCAGATATGTTCTTGGCAGCGCTGAAGGAGCCGGTTGCGCTGCTGGACACGCGAGTGGACAGTGCAGATCCGCTGCTCGTCGACATTCTTGGAATGCAAGGAAACGTCTACATTTGTCGGGCGATCATCATATATTCGACACGGTTTCAAGGCCGTGCTGCATACGGCTCACCAAATTTGATGATCAGGGGCACGTCTGCCGCATGGGGCAATGTAATTCCTAAGGTAGGAGAACAGGTGCTTATCTTCGTCAACAGATCCAATGCCGACGGTAGCTATGCAATGCTTCCGTGGCGCGGGCACTTCAGCATCGAGACGATAAAGGAACGCTTGCATGCGATCGCCAACTGGCACCTCCTTAGCAAGGAGGAAACCGGCCTGTGGGGGCCTCCAAAGCTGCGCGCGGCCGCCTTCATGCCCGATCCCGCAAAGCCCTGGCGTGTCGCCATTCCATTTGATGTGCTTGAATGTCATCTGGAAGAGGTGCTGTCAGGTCACCTACAGTCCCGGTAGACGGCGTTGCGTAACGCGTGCAAGGTCAGCGTAGTGGCCTCAGCTGCCTAGGTCCGCCTCCTCCATCAACGGTCGAGCACAATCGGCAGTGACCGGCCAGAAGCTGCCGTTCAAAAGTGTAAGATCTTTTCAAAATCGAGAAGTTTATGAAATTTTCAAAGATTTTTGCTGAGGCTAAAAGATGTTGGCCTCATCAAATCGAAATATCTGACGGCGCACTGCGAGAACGCGTAGGTAGGTAAGATGAGTTTTGACACGATTCTGACGAACTTGGTGATATTAATAGAAGCCACGATCCTGGTCGCGCTTGTTACACTTTGTGTGCGATCTACTCGCTATAGGAAGTATGCAATCGTTGCATTAGGGTCTCTCGCGCCCGTCGTTTTTTTCTACATCAGCACAATAGTGACGTTCCTCCGCAACCCGATCGACCCGGCTAACAGTTTTGCGTTTGGTGCAATGTGGATCATGGGATTCTTCTTCTTTCTTTTTTGCGCTGGGACTGGCTTAGCGGTAGCGCAGTCACCACGTCCGACGGACTTAAAGTTGCGGTTCTTGCTTGGCTTAGCAGTTACGTCAGGCCTATGTACGCTCATTTCCCTGTAAAACTGGACAGATGGAAGAGCAAATTGTCTATTCCATCTTCATCGTGGCGACGGTCCGCAAAGGGGCGAAAGCCGCCCGCGGCCTTGAAATTCACTTGCGTGAGCGTACGCTGCCTACTTTGCCGATGAAGCCGCCAGCATGAGCGCTTTCTCCAGCTGCGGATCACGGCCCGCGAGGTAATCGTCGATACCCGACTCGATCACAAAGTCGGGCATCACGCCGCGGCCCACAGCGTGCTCCGATCCAACAGCCAACGTGTACGTGATCAACGGGATCCCAACGTGTAGCCCACTGTTCGGCAGTGCCAGCACCGCATCGCGGCCCGATGTATTACCGTGGTACGCGCCCGCCGATTCTTCTCCTACGAATACCGCACGCTTCTTGTCGTGCAGCTGGGTGAGCAGCTCCGCCGTGGTCGAAAACGATCCACCGTTGATCAGCGCGATCACCTTGCCGCCGAACGCCGGTTTGCGCGGCTGCTGCAAGCCCAGATTCGGATGCGAGCGCAGGTCGTACAAACCGTCGGCGCGCGCTTCCAGCGATCCCGCCGTGACACCGGCTCCGCCTTCGACCACATTGGCCGCAAAGCTCAAACCTGGCCGCTGCGCCGTCAGCGATTGGTAGTAGTCGAAGGGTTTGTCGACCAGGTGCGCGTAGACCATCTTGCCTAATGCGTCCTCGCCCCCACCGTTGTTACGCAGGTCGAGGATCAGCGCTTTGCTACCCTTGGCCGCGATTTTTTCGAACGCCTGCTTGAGCAGCGTGCCGCCGTCATCCTCCTCTTCGCTGTCGATAAAGTTGAAGATGGTGAGGCGCGCGATGCGGCCATCATCGAGGAAGGACAGCTCCATGAAGTGCGGATTGCGCTGGTCTTGCGGATAGCGCTTGGCCGATAGCTCCTTCAAGGCGGCCAAGGTCTGCCCGTGCAATTCGACCTTGGACGCACTATCCGCGAGCGTCACCGCAAAGCTGCCGCTCATGCCGAAATAGCGGAACAGTCCCTCCTTGAAGGTGCGGCCGGCGCGCCGTATGCGGCCGGTCTGAATGAAGCCGTCGCCGGGCGATGCCGCCACCAGGGTCTCCAACAGCGTTGCGGCGGGCACGCCGTTGATGGCCGCAATTGTGCGGCCGGCGAGCTTGCCGTCGGTTTCAAAGTCGCGCAGAATGTAGATGCGCCCGCCGATCACTTTTACGTCCAGCGGCAGCAGCAATGCCTGGTCCAGCTGCGCCATGGTCTCGCCCGCGAGCTGCACCGCTGTATGCCCGCAGCGTACGGCCGCAACGGCGGTCGATAGAACCCGCTGGAACTCCATCGCGCTCATGGGATGATCGAGCCGCGCCGCCGCCGCGTCGAACACCCGGTCCATTTCCTTTTTCGGCGTGTAGCGATAGATGCCGCCGTGCGCTTCTTCGAGTGCGCGGCGGGTCAGCTGAAAGTCCTCGCGCATCTGCTGCACGCTCAGCGCCGGCGCGGCGCCGGCATGGGCTGCACCGCACAGCGCCACCGACAGCAGCAGGCAGCGCATGAAGAACGCACGGTGCGCGCTCATCGTGCCGCGATCTCGGCTGCGAAGGCGGCCAGCTCGCCCTTGCTGCGGCGGGCCAGGGCTTCATCCATCTTCGGCGAACGGCTGCCCGGATCTTTGGCGACGAGCGTCTCGTATGCGGCCAGTACGCCTTCCAGGCCGGCCAGATTTACGGCGCTCACGTCTTCCGGCTTTTGAGGATCCGGCAGATTGTGTTCGATCTGGTAGGCGAGGGCGCTGGTGCCGAACTGGAACTGGATCACCTTGCGCATTTCGCCTTTGGCGCTGCGCATGCACCAGTTGGCAACCGCCAGCGGCTTGAACATGTAATCGGGGACGTCGCTGATCCATTGTTCGAACCAGGCTTCATTGGCTGCGCGCACGGCGATCGGATCTTTTTGCGATTCGGCGGCCAGCTTGACGACGCGGGCGCGCTCTTCGGCGGTCGACGGGCCGCGCGGCGCCGGTGCGGCGGTGACGTGCAAGGCGGTGGAGAGGGCTGCGAGGGTCAGCAGGGCTTTGGCGGAGTGGATCAGTGTATGCATGTGAGGTTTCCCGTTTTGGTCAATGTCGGAAGCGACATCACCTGGCTATGCAAACGCTGTGCCACGTCACCATGCCCCGCGCATACCCGCTCTGACCGTTCGGATGCGGTCAGCAGTGCCCGCTTCCGAACACTGCGGGCCTACGCCTGCATCCAGGCCGCATGCGCATCGACCAGGCCTGCGCCGGTCGCACCGTCGACACCAGGACCGGCTTCGATACCCACGCCGGCCGGATCGCTCGCCGGATTGGCCTTGCCCTCGCGGACATCGACCGCCGTGCGCGTCAGCAGCGCCTTGACTTCGGCGGGCGTGAGCTTGGGATTTTTTTGCAGCAGCAGCGCGCACACCGCCGCGATCTGCGGCGCCGACGCCGACGTGCCGCTGAAGACGGCCCAGCCATCGCCAGGCTGGGTGCCGTCGTGGGCGGCGTTGGCGGTATCGATTTCGCCGCCGGGCGGCACGGGCAGCATGATGTAGTCGCCATACGGCAGCAATCCCACCAGCCCGCACACGTCCGGTACATGACGGCCCGAATAGATCGTGCTGGTAAAGGCCGACGCGTAATCCGACGCACGCATGCTGCCGTCTTCGGCGACAAAGGCGCCGCCCACGCTGAGTACTTCCGGCATCGATGCGGGGAATGCATAGTGCCCGTTCCCGGCTGCGAACACCACCACGATGCCGGCCGCAATGGCCGCCTGGATCTCCGCTTCCAGCGGCTTCAAGCCATTCGGCAGCTCGCCCAGTTCGATCCGGCCATCGAGGTCGCGCAGGTCGTAGCACATGCTGACCGTGATCACGTGCGGCTTGTGCTTGAGCGCTTCCTGGAATCCTTCCAGAATGCTTGCGCCGCCGAACGGATCTTCATCGTCGCCGAGTTTCACGCCGATGAAAGTGACCTTCGGCGCAATCGCGAACACATTGGCCGATTCGCCCGTGCCATGGCTGCCCGGATCGGTGGCGCGGTTGGTGGCCGACGGCGCCAGCACCACCGACGACGTAAAGCCGTTCCGCACAAAAAACGGGTGCGAGTGATCGAAGCCGGTGTCGATCATCGCCACTCGGATCCCTTCCCCCTGATTGCGCTCGCGATGAATCGGCGGCACATTGAGCCGCGCCGGCACGTCTTCCAGCACGTCGAGGTGAAAATAATTGACCTCAGGCGGGCGCGCATTGATGGCCGGGTCGGACAGATAAATATGCGGCCACTGAATATACGCGTCGTCGATCAGCTGAATCAGCACCGGATCGGGATTCCACGGCGCCCCGTCGGGCGGGTAATACACGCACGGGCTCGAATAGCACAGCGACTTGTCGAGCGCGATGGTGGTCAAATGGGTGCCGAACACTTGCTCGAACAGCGCCGCCGTGCCGCGCACCGAGACCGTCATGCGGCCCTGCCCGGAAACCACAAAGCCATGCTTGCGCAGCGCCTCGATCGCCGTTTCCATTTCACCCGGTTCGGGTTCAAAGCTCATGATGCTGGCCGACGACAGGCGCGCCGCTATCTTGGTCGGTCCGGTCCTGGCCCGTCCCTTGAAGGTGACGGCGATGCGCAGCATGGCGTCGGCGGGGGCGGGAGTTCCTTGTGGCGGATAGCGGTGACTGAGCTTAAATGGCTGCATTTTTTCCTTTCGGCGTAGAGGGGAGGACGCAATGTTTGGGCGGGCACGTGATCAGCGTGACAGCATCCTGCAGATCGGCCGGCACCGGCAGCGACGTCACGTCGGGCGACGCGCCGAACAGGCGCGCGAATTGGTCCGCCGCGATTTGCACCGAGACCGACGCGCGCCCGCAGCCCGTCACCTGCAGGCCGTGTGCAGCCAGTGCGGCGCGCAATGCCTCGTCGATGCCGGGTTCGGTGCCTGGGTGACGCAGCAGAAGTTGGAGCTTGATCATGGCGGAGCCTCGGTTGCTCCGATGATAAAGCCTGGCGGAAAATCGCGCACGCTCCGCCTGGCGTGTGGCGCTAATTCTGGCGCCGGGTTCCCGGCCGTTTCGGCACCACGTGCAGGTGGCGTCCGCCATTGCCGTTGCCAAACACGCCTTCGAGGATGGCGCACATGGCGCTGATGCGGTTGCTCTTGCCGGCCGTGATCATGGCCTCGGCCGCCTGGCGGAAGGCCAGCATGCCGATCCGGTAGCCCAGCGCGCGGTAGCTTTCGAACTGGGTTTCGTCGAACCACTGGTCGCCCGTGGTCTGGTGCGGGAAATCTTTGTTGCTCTTGCGATAGTTCAAGACGTCGGCCGTTTCGGTGCCCAGCAGGGATGGTTTGATATACATCAAGGTGCCGTCGACGACCTTGTCGTTCAGTTCGCCGTCGGGCAGCAGCTTGTCGGTCTGGCTGTAGCGGATCTTGCCGATCGCATAGTGGGCGCTGCTGAAGTCGCCCGTCTTGACCAGGTCCACCTTGCTGACATCGATATCGATCTGGATGTTGAGGTCGGTTGCGCATTTGCGCACCGCATTGCCCAGGTCTTCGAAGCGCAGATTGCCGTCGGCGCTGGCGTCGACCACCACGATCAGGCGGCAGCGGCGCCGCACCAGTTCGTAGATGCCCAGGTTTTCGAAGTGGCCGCCGTCGGACAGGCTCAGGTAGTGCGCGCCGGAATCGCTCATGCCGAACATTTCGGCCAGCAGGTGGACCAGGCCGAAGCGCGGCGAGCGCTTCTTCCAGTTGGTCCACAGCGGATTGGCGAACCAGCGCCCGAGCCGCACGTTGAACAGCGTCAGCAAAAACGACAGGGCCGGCGCCGAGTGGTAGCCCATGTTGGGGCTGACTGCCGCGCCCGACACGGCCATCGCCATGCCCAGCTTGATGCCGCCATCGTCGTCGCCGGGCGTGCTGCCGCCGGTGTCGTAGTCGGCCGTGCGCCGGTAGCAGCCGCGCGCCGCTTCGCCGGGCGCCGTGCGTCCGCTCGGGGTTGGCATGGCGGGTAGCTCGAAGCCGACAAAAGCGGGCGTGAACGCAAAGCCGCTCGCGCGCCGTGTCTGCCAGGCCAGTTCGGTGCCGCTCACCATGTTGAGCGTGGTGTTGACGATGTGGAAGGGCCGTTGCATCTGCCCTGCGGGATTGGCGAGCAGTTTCGAGAGCAGGATGTCGTCATGCTCGTCGAAGCCGGTGAACGGATGTGGCGTGCGGCCCTTATTGTGGGCGCCGAGGAAGGCGCGGGTCAGGCGGTTGCGGTACATCATGTAAAGCGAGAACTTGTTGATATCAACCCGGCGCGCCAGCAGGAAGCCGCCGATCAGCAAGGCCACCAGAATGGCGGTCGTGATGCTTGGAGGAATGAGCTCGGTGCGCGCGTAATAGCCACTCATGATTCCGTCCGGAACGACGACCCCGGCCCGGTGTGGCGTGAGCGCCAGCGCGACCCGGAACGATAGGGCCGACACCAGCACCATCATGCCGGCAGCAAACACGATCGGCGCCAGCGCGGCGATCACCCCGAAAATCGGCTTGGTGCCTTTCTTGCCGCTCAGGTCGCCGCGACCGAGCAGCAAGCCGGCCAGGGTGGCGCCGATCCAGGTGCTGGCCATGATCTTGCTGGTCCAGCCGCCGGCGCTGGCCAGCAGCCAGTCCGCCAGCGGCGGGCCGTACAAGCTCATCACGCACAAGCCCAGCCAGGCCAGCGACAGGATGATGGTCCAGGCGCCCTGGCGCGCCCACCATTCGCGGTTCGCTTCCGAATACAGGCGCCCGACCAGGCCGATGCACAGGATCATGGTGATGCCGAACAGGCATAGCATGGTGGGCATGCCGAGCGCGACCAGGTGGATCGGCATGCCGCCCGCATGCTCGGCGTCGCTGAACACGGGCAGGTGGTGGGTGGCCTTGAGCGTGCCCAGCAGGATCAGCATGCCGACCGCGTAAGCGCAGGCCGCGCAGGCGAAGTGGCCGGGCCACTCGCGGCGGGCGGCGGCCCAGTCGATGCCGCACAGGGAGCCCGCATTGAGCGCCTGGGCAGCGGTCCAGCCGGAGGTCCAGGCGACAAAATACAGCGTGCCGGGCAGGAATACCCACAAGGGGCTGAGGGAGTCGAAGGTGCCCAGGTGGCGCCAGATCGGCAGCAAATTGTCCTGGCTGTACCAGACGGCGATGCCGCCGGCAAAGCCAGCCACCATCAGCGGGATCACGACGAAGGCGATCACATTGCCCTGGCTCTGGCCGCGCAGCCAGTCGGCATTGCCCTTGCACGGCTTGATCGAGATGCTGAGCGCGATGCAGAACACGGTCCACAGCGCGGCGGTCCAGCCGATGGCGGCAAAGCCGCTCTGAAAGCCCGGGCCCAGCCAGGCCACCATCGCCACCAACAGGCGCGGCAGCATCATGGCCACCGCCAGCAGCGCCACCAGCATGCTCAGGTTGAGCAGGGTATTGCGCACATAGATCGACAGCATGGACCAGGTATCGGCGCTGAACATGCCGGCCTTGGGCGTGAGGAAATTGCTGTGCTGGCGCAGGAAGGTGATCTGGGCCGCCTCGCGCACGGCGCCCGGCACATCGGGCTGGGGCGCGAGCTTGCTTTCGACCATGCCGATGTCGGTTTCCTTGTTCAGCCAGCGCGACAGCCACGAGCCGATGTAGCCGCCGCCGGACACCGTCGACAGGTAGTCGAAGTCGCGCAGCATGTGGTTGGCGGCCAGCGCCTGCAGGATGCCCAGGTTAAAGGTGGCGCTGCGGATGCCGCCGCCCGAAAACGCCAGCCCGGCCAGTTCGGCGCGGTGGGCCGCGCTGATAACGCCGGCTTCGTCGGCCGGCCGCACGGCCGCCGGGGGCGCGCCCTTGCGGATGCCGTCGAGCTCGAACTGCCAGACTTCGTTCTGGACGCTGCCGGCCACGTCGTTGAGCTTGTGCCAGACTTGCTGGTCGTAATCGGATGCGCCGGCCGGCACGGGTGTGCCGAACTGGTCGTTGAACAGGGCCAGCGTGGTGCGCAGGATCAGGCTGTCGGCGCAGGCGCAGGGACCGCCCAGGAAGGCCGCGATGTCCGGGGCGAGCGGTTGCTTGAATTGGCCGGCGATGCTGGCCAGCTTGCGGTGCATGTCGGCGGCCTGGCTGCCCGTGTAAATGGCGTTCATGGCGTGGCTCCTGCGTCTGGATCAAAATCGTCCGGGTGGTGCTTCTGCCACGCGTGTTATTTTGATAACGATTTAGGATAGGCCAAAAATCGCCCTGGAAACTATTGAATTGTCACTCCAGGCCGCTTCGCCTCAGGCGCCGCCGGCGTAACCGTTCTGACGCCAAGCCTCGAACACTACGACCGCCACGGTATTGGAGAGGTTGAGGCTGCGGTTGTCCGGGCGCATCGGCAGGCGGATGCGCTGGGCCGGCGGGAAGCTTTCGCGGAAGGCGGGGGCCAGGCCGCGCGTTTCGGAGCCGAACACGAACACGTCGCCCGGACGGAAGGCGGCGTCGGCGAACGGGGAGGAGCCGTGGGTGGTCATGGCGAACATGCGGGTGGAATCCGGCTGGCAATCGGCCAGGAAGGCGTCCCAGTTCTTGTGGACCTTCATGTTGGCGAACTCGTGGTAGTCGAGGCCGGCGCGCTTCATCTTGGTGTCGTCCAGCGGAAAGCCGAGCGGCTCGATCAGATGCAGCTGGGCGCCCGTGTTGGCGCACAGGCGGATGACGTTGCCGGTATTGGGCGGGATCTCGGGTTCAACCAGTACGACGTGGAACAATTTATTCTCTCCTGTAGTTAATCTGTGCGCGGCGGCGTGCGTGCGAACACGAAGTTGCTCACCCGCGCGGCCCCCGCGCGCTTGAGGGTGGCCGCCAGTTCGTGCAGCGTGGCGCCGCTGGTCATCACATCGTCGACCACGCCGATGTGACGCCCGCGCACCATGTCTTGTGCGCCCGGCGCCAGTGTGAAGGCGCGCCGGATATTGCGTTTGCGCTCGGCCGGACCGACGCCGGACTGGGCCGCCGTGTCGCGCGCCCGCAGCGCCAGCGCTGCACGCAAGGGAATGCCGAGCGTGCGCGATAGCGGACGGGCGATCTCGAGCGCCTGGTTGAAACCGCGCTCGACCAGCCGCGACGGTCCCAAAGGAACCGGGCACAGCAGATCGGGCAGGGCTGCCGGCGGCCGCGCCAGCACCGCTTGCCCCAGCACCGTTCCCATCCACGGCGCCAGCGCCAGGCGCCCGCCGAACTTGAGCTGCAGTACCAGCTGGTCGAGCGGGCTGGCGTAGTCGCCGGCCGCAACCGTTGCATCGTAGGCCGGCGGCGCCCTTTGGCACACCGCGCACGGCCAGCACGCGTCGCGCCAGGCGAGCGGATTGGCGCAGCAGCGGCAGCGCGCGCCGGACCCGGCCAGAAAGCGGGCATGGCAGGGCGCGCACACGGCCCCCTCGCTATCGAGCCCGCACAGGGCGCAGCTGGACGGCAGCAGGGAGGCGGCCAGGCCGCGCACCAGCCGCAGCGGCCAGCGCGCCGGCCACAGGCGCAGGCGGTGGCTCATCGGCTCAAGTTCCAACAAACGGGTACACTGCTGCCATTATCGCATTTCAGGGCGCGCGCCAGCGTGCGCCGACCGACCATGTCTTCTCCAGCCACCCCTTCCAAAATGAGCGCGCCGATCGACCTGGCGCGCGTGCGCGCCTTGTTCGCCCGTCCCGACCGCATCGCCGGCGCCGATTTCCTGCGGCGCGAGATCGCCGCCCGCATGCACGACCGGCTCGAGCTGGTCAAGGTGGCGCCCTCGCGCGTGCTCGACGCCGGCTGCGGCGCCGGCCATGACCTGGCCCAGCTGCAACAGGATTATCCGGCCGCCCAGGTGCTGGGCATCGACGCGTCGCACGCCATGGCGCGCACGGCCCAGGCGGCGGCGCCGGCCGCCGGCGCGCTCAATCAATTGCTCGGTCGCTTGCTGCCGGCCAAGACCGGCATCGATCTGTTGTGCGCCGACTTCGGCGATCTGCCGCTCGGGCCGAACTCGGTCGATTTGGTGTGGTCGAACCTGGCATTGCACTGGCATCCGCAGCCGGACCGCGTATTTACCGAGTGGCGCCGGGTGCTGCGGGTCGATGGCTTGCTCATGTTCTCCAATTTCGGGCCGGATACCTTGCGCGAGCTGCGCGCGGCCTTCGCGGCGGTCGACGAGTCGCCGCACGCGCTGCCGTTTGTCGACATGCACGATTTCGGCGATCAATTGGTCGAAGCGGGCTTTTCGACCCCGGTCATGGACATGGAGGTCATCACCGTCACCTACGACACGCCGGCGGCGCTGCTGGCCGATGCGCGCGCGCTGGGCGGCAACCCGCTTTCCACGCGCAACCGGGGCCTGATGGGGCGCGCCGCCTACCAGCGCCTGCTGCAAGCCCTGGAAGCCCAGCGCCGCCCGGACGGCAAGCTGGCGCTGTCCTTCGAAGTCATTTACGGCCACGCTTTCCGGCCCGCGCCGCGCGTCACCCGCGCAGGGGAAGCCATCATCCGCTTCCAGCCCCGCAACTGAGCCGGGCGGCAACGTGGGGCCGCTGTGTGCAATTGCAAGGGCCGCACCCATGGAAAGCCGCATTTGTCCTTGATGCATATTGTGTTCCCTGAGTATAATCAACGACTAATTTTGTCGACTGTGTCCGTAGCTGTCTATTTTTTGAGCAGCCATCTCGGATGAGCAATAAGTCGGAAGCGATAGCAAGCAGTAGTCGGGGTGTGCAACATTGCCTGACGCTGTCATGGTTCCAGCCGGATTGGCCGTTTTGCGGCAAGTCGGCCACGGAGCCTTTTTGTGCGATGGTTTCGGAGCGGGAGTCAGTTCGACAGAACCGGCCGACGTTGAAAAAGTATTCTTATTTTTTTGGGTGGTTGGGGAAAACATGACATATGCAAAGCGACTTCACGCCTTGATGCTCGGCCTGGCAATTTCGGCCAGCATCCCGGCCCTGGCACAGGGAGTAGAGGGGCGTCCGGTAGCCAATCAGTTGAATCTTCAGATGCCGGTCACCAAGATCGCGACCGAAATCGACGTTCTGCACACCTGGATGATGATCGTCTGCCTGGTGATCTTCGTCGCCGTGTTCGGCGTGATGTTCTACTCGGTCTTCAAGCACCGCCGCTCGCTGGGCCACAAGCCCGCCACCTTCCATGAATCGACCGCGGTCGAAATCGCCTGGACCCTGGTCCCCTTCCTGATCGTGATCGGCATGGCGCTGCCAGCGACCAAGACCGTGGTGGCCATGAAAGACACCTCCAACGCCGACATCACCATCAAAGCCACCGGCATGCAGTGGAAATGGAGCTATGACTACCTGAACGGCGAAGGCGCCGGCATCGGTTTCTACTCCGTCCTGTCGACCCCGCGTGAACAAGTCGGCTCGCCTGGCGTTGCCCCGGTCGGCACCCGCAGCGAAAACTACCTGATGGAAGTCGACAATGAAGTCGTCGTTCCGGTCAACAAGAAAGTCCGTATCGTCCTCACCGCCAACGACGTCATCCACGCCTGGATGATCCCGGCCTTCGGCGTCAAGCAGGATGCGATCCCCGGTTTCGTGCGCGACACCTGGTTCAAGGCAGAAAAAATCGGTACCTACCGCGGCCAGTGCGCCGAGCTGTGCGGCAAGGAACACGCCTTCATGCCAATCGTCGTCAAAGTCGTCAGCGATGCCGATTACAGCGCCTGGGTAGCCGTGAAACAGAAAGAAATGGCAGCGCAAGCCGACGATCCATCCAAAGTGTGGACCATCGACGAACTGAAAACCAAGGGCGAAAAAGTGTACGCCGCCAATTGCGTCGCCTGTCACCAGGCCAACGGCAAGGGTGTGCCGGGCGCCTTCGCGGCCCTGGACGGCTCCCCGGTCGTGACCGGCCCGAAAGCCGATCAAATCCACGTTCTGCTGAACGGCAAGAAGAGCGGCAAGTTCCCTTCGGAAATGCCAGCTTGGAAGCAACTGTCGGATTCGGATATCGCCGCCGTGATCACCTACACCCGCAACAGCTGGTCGAACAAGGCTGAAGAAAACATCGTTCAACCAGCCGAAGTTCTGGCTGCACGCAAGTAATCGGGAGCACATACTATGAGCACAACTACTTTGGATCACGCACACGGTCACGACGACCACCACGGCCATCCGCATGGCCTGGGGCGCTGGCTGTTCGCCACCAACCACAAGGATATCGGTACCCTGTACCTGTGGTTCTCCCTGATCATGCTGATGTCCGGCGGCGTGCTGGCGCTGATGATCCGCTCGGAACTGTTCCAGCCTGGCCTGCAATTCTTCCAGCCTGAATTCTTCAACCAGCTGACCACGATGCACGGTCTGGTGATGGTGTTCGGCGCCATCATGCCGGCGTTCGTCGGTTTCGCCAACTGGATGATCCCGCTGCAAGTGGGCGCCTCCGACATGGCGTTCGCGCGCATGAACAACTTCTCGTTCTGGCTGCTGCCGCCTGCGGCGCTGCTGCTGGCCGGTTCCTTCTTCGTTCCCGGCGGCGCCACCGCGGCCGGCTGGACCCTGTACGCACCGCTGTCGACCCAGATGGGCCCCGGCATGGACATGGGTATTTTCGCGATGCACCTGATGGGCGCTTCGTCGATCATGGGTTCGATCAACATCATCGTCACCATCCTGAACATGCGCGCCCCTGGCATGACCCTGATGAAAATGCCGATGTTCTGCTGGACCTGGCT
>JGI24770J26754_10001035_pt1 | contig 19968 bp, 20 predicted proteins | sample LakOneMetagenome_FD_26754 | JGI IMG/M metagenome (IMG submission 26754) | reverse complement strand
GCCGGTTGAGTGGCCAGCATTTGCTCCAGTATTTTTAAAGCGTTTAATAAGTAGCGAAGCCCTTTTCGTTCATGATTTAAAAAATAAGCGCCGAAGAAAATAATTTTTTTATTTACAGGTATCCCGTATTTTTTCCTGCTGATCTCTTTTTGTACCGGCGCAAAGATCTCCGGGTTGATAGAAATAAATATCTTATGGATCGGCCGGTCTTTAAACAGGGCGCTGTTCCTCGCCTGCAGGTTTTGCCATTCCGATGCCAGCACAATGCTGATATCTGTTTTTTCCAGGTATTCTTTTTTGTATTGCAGGTTTTTATAGGTGCTGTCGTGCGGATCTTTGGAGAACAGCCCGGGGCAATTGCCGCAACTATATTGGTAACCCGTACAATCCCAGGAGTAATGGCAGCCGCCTGTTAAGGGAGATGTATCGTACATCATCCAGTAAACAGGCGCATTTGTCCTTTTATTTAATTCGTATATATTTTTTGAGTTGACGAAATTCTTTGCAAACAGGATGATAATGGCATCCGGTTTCTTACCGGCTTTTTTTAAGATGCTGCTTGTTGAATAGAATACCCGTTCTTCATCTACTTCGTGGAAATGATATTTTGGGTCGGTGATATTCTTTTCCTGCAGGCGGAATATGCGTTTGAATTTATTTATTGCCCTTGTCTTCCAGAATAGAAAAGCGGTTTCCATGCTGATGATCCCTTCGGGGTAACCGGCATTATATTTATTGACCAACATGGTAACATGATGGCCCTTTTTTTTAAATTCATCAAACAGGTCTATCGTAACAGCGCCTGATGTTTCAAGCGGGTTATTTCGAAAGATCATCAATATATTCATGCTATCTTATCCTTTACCGATCGGCTTAAAGCCATATATGATAAATATTCTCCGTTTTGATACCGGCAAACCCAACCTTTTTGTAAAAATTGCAGGCGTCTTCATTGTCAATTTGGGTGGCAACATCCAGGTCGGGGATATTTTTTTCAAACAAAATATTCATTACCGCCGCAATTAATTTCTTCCCGATCGATTTGCCTCTTGAATTTTCATCCACAGCTATCAGTCCAATCTGCCCGGTATTATTCCTTGCCTTTAGTGTAACAAATCCTAGTACCTGGTCATTTTCCTTATACACAAATGTATGGTCGGCTATTTTTTTATTCACAGAATTTTCTATCCAGGCCAGGTAAAGCCTTTCAAATTCATTGTTCTTAAATCCCGGGTCGATCTTATACCTCGAGTACAAGCCACTTTGCATGGAGAGGCTTATCAATTGTTCTGAAGGAACGGGGGCTTCATATTGTTCGATGTGACTGTCAACTGTAACGGCAGCATTTATCTTAGTATGAAAAGTTATTTTCTGGTCAACCAGTTTGGCAGCGTTGGCTGTTGCTGCACCGGTTGAAGTTGCATCAGCGGAATCCGTGAAAAGGTATAACAGTTTTATATGCTGATTTTTTGCGGCTGTTATCAATGCAGCGAGCTCTGTTGTTGTAATGGCAGATGCAGTTATCTTACCAACAGGATAACCAAAAAATGAACTGTCCCATTCTAATATCTCTAATGAATTAGCCATATCTGTGATGATCTCAAAAAAATTATTGGTTTGAAAATGTGCAGGTGATCTTCTTAAGGTATGGCAATTTACTTATTTTGCCCAAATACCTTCAGCACGGTTATTAATGATCTTGTTATATTGAACAGGAGAAATGACCGCTGTAACTATACTGATGATCGTAGTTGATAAGACCACCCCATAGATACCGAAATTCTTTGCCAGGAAAATTGCCAGCGGAATGTTGATCATACTGCCACCCAGTGCAAGGTAGAGTTGCAGTTTTATTTTTCCAACGCCGTTTACGAACTGGCTATAGATCACGTTCCATGAATTGATGATGACATAAGAAGCAATGGATGCCGAAAGAGTTAAGGGTACAATTATTTTATTACCCACCCAAAGCTTATATACAAAAGCTGAGCAGGCAAGCATGAGCAATGTTATAATGCTGAGGACCACCCACAGTGTTTGCAGGCGTTTTACCGTATTCCTGATCCATTGAATATCCTTATTGACCCATGCTTCTGTAAAAGCGCTCCAGAAAGGTGTCATAAGAATACTCATTACCATCGGTATGATACTAAAATATTTGTACGCAATATTATAAGAGGTTACATGCTCAGCGCCGAATATTCTTGCGATAATAAGATTACTTGTTTCATAAAAAATGATGGAGGCGATCTGTATAATGAAGAATTTAAGCCCGAGGCTCATCAGGTCTTTCGCATAACTGAACCTTACAAATTTCATAGAAGGTGCATATATTTTATATTCATGCGTATAGAACCAAAGGCTTGAAGCTGCCAATACCAAAACAGGCGTAGCACCCAGGCTCAGGCCTAAATAGATCAGGCTGCCTGAAGTTGTTTTCGTAAGAATAAAAATAATGATTAATGAAAATAAGCTTCCCAGGAAGTTAAAAAAAGAAGCTTTTGCAGGTTGTTGGTTTGCAGTAATGATCGTAGTTACCAATTGCAATACGAACTGCAGGCAAAAGAAAACAAAAACCAACAGCGCTAAAGTGCTTAGCTCTGCAGACATACTTGCAGGGTGATTACCCTTGGGATCAAGTATGGAAGACCAGTCGAGGAACGGATTGATACAAAAGAACACTACCAATACAATTGTAATGATATGCTTAAGATGGCATAAGTTGTACTTAAGTAAATACGGGCCAGTTCGTGTTCGCCTTTTGCGATTGCTTCGGCAAACTTATTTCGCAACCCATTGCCAAAGCCGATATCAAAAAAACCGAACCAGCCGATGATGGAACTCAGCGTAAGCCAAATACCATATTGGGTCGGGTTTACATAATGTATGGTCAGGGGGACCAGCACAAGGCTGATCGCTATGTTGCAGCCCCTGATAATAAAGGATGCTAAAATATTTTTTTTTGCCTTAACGCTGCGCTGATGGCCTTTATTGATGCTATTTTTTAGAACCGAGAATCCAGCTAAAACCTTTGATTTCATTAATCCATTTTTAATTGATGTTCCGGTTTTTTTCTATGCAGGACTTTTACTGGATATAATTTGTTTTATAGTAAAGTAAATGATGGATACTATGTAAATTATTTTTTTTGCAATCCTTGTTTGAAAGTCTCCAGGTCTTTTGCAACCATTTCTTTTACCAAGCCTTCGAGGTTGTATTTAGGTTCCCAGCCCAGTTTTTGTTTGGCCTTTGTTGCATCGCCGATCAGGAGTTCTACTTCTGTCGGGCGGAAGTATGCCGGGTCAACAGCAACGATCTCTTTACCCACCGGCAATTGGTATTCGGGATTGCTGCATGCAACCACGGAACCTTTTTCATTTACGCCTTCGCCTGAAAAACCGATCTCTATGCCTACTTCTGCAAATGCCATTTTCACAAACTCCCTTACCCTTGTTGTAACGCCGGTGGCGATCACGAAATCTTCCGGCTCATCCTGTTGTAATATACGCCACATGGCTTCAACGTAATCTTTTGCATGGCCCCAATCCCTCTCTGCATTCATATTACCAAGGTATAAAGTATCCTGTTTGCCATGTGCAATTGCTGCAACAGCCCTGGTGATCTTACGGGTAACAAAGGTTTCGCCACGCAACGGGCTTTCGTGATTGAACAATATACCATTGCAGGCATACATATTATAAGCTTCCCTGTAATTTACCACGATCCAGAATGCATATAATTTAGCTACTGCATAAGGGCTTCTTGGATAAAAGGGAGTTTTTTCACTTTGAGGTACTTCCTGTACGAGGCCATATAATTCGGAAGTAGATGCCTGGTAGATACGTGTTTTTTTCTCCAGGCCAAGTATTCTCACCGCTTCCATCAATCTCAATGTACCGATACCATCTGCGTTTGCAGTATATTCCGGTGTATCGAAACTTACTTTAACATGGCTCATGGCTGCCAGGTTATAGATCTCGTCGGGTTGTGTTTCCTGGACGATACGGATCAGGTTTGTGCTATCGGTCATATCGCCGTAATGAAGTGAAAAGCGTACATTCTTTTCATGCGGATCCATATACAAATGGTCAATGCGGTCCGTGTTGATCAGCGATGAACGCCTTTTGATGCCATGTACCATATAGCCTTTTTCAAGCAGTAGTTCTGCAAGATAGGCTCCATCCTGGCCGGTAATACCAGTTATTAATGCAGTCTTCATAACTTATTTGTGTAAATTTTGGAATGAAACGTTTAAGATGCAACCTGTAGTATCTGCTGTTTCTTTAAAAAGTCCTGGTAAGCAATTTTCATTCCGTCTTTGAGTGAAGTTTTATGTTGCCATCCTAAGCTGTGAATCTTAGATACGTCTAATAATTTCCGCGGAGTGCCATCAGGCCTGCTGGTATCATAAACAAGATTGCCTGTGAACCCAACAACTTCTTTAACTATTTCTGCAAGTTCTTTTATGGTTACATCCTGGCCGCAACCGATGTTGATGATCTCTTTTTCATTGTAATGCTCCATCAAAAATAAACAGGCATCGGCCAGGTCATCAGCAAACAGGAATTCTCTCCTGGGTGTTCCGGAGCCCCAGATCTGAACATCTGTAGAGCCACTTTCCTTTGCTTCATGGAATTTCCGCAGGAGTGCCGGTAATACATGGCTGTTTTCGGGATGGTAATTATCATTTATGCCATAAAGGTTTGTTGGCATTACGCTGATATAATTTGCAGCATACTGATCCCTGAAATTCTCACATAATTTAATGCCGGCGATTTTGGCAATAGCATAAGGTTCATTGGTATGTTCCAACGGGCCGGTTAGAAGATATTCTTCTTTAATTGGTTGGGGAGCCAGCTTGGGATAAATGCAGGAACTTCCGAGGAAGAGTAATTTGGTGACATTGTTCCTGTAAGCTGCGTGAACGATATTTGAAACGATCATGAGGTTATCGTACAAAAAATCGGCCCTGTAAATATTATTGGCTACTATACCGCCTACTTTGGCGGCTGCTAAAAATACGAATTGGGGTTTTTCTGCCTGGAAGAATTCTTCTACTGCAGCCTGGTTCCGGAGGTCTAACTCTTTTGAGGTACGATAAATAAGATTTGTAAACCCGACTGATCTTAAGGCCCTGACGATTGCAGAACCTACCAGCCCGTTATGCCCTGCAATGTAGATCTTATCCGTTGCGTTCATCATGAATGTACAAATGAATTTGCCTGCAAGATAGAATCATTTCTGCCAAAAACGCTTTCATCTTCTACTTTTGCAATCATGGTATAACCCAATGAAGGGAGGCTTACTTTAAGCAATTTGTTCTTTATTGTAACAAGTTTGCCCTCGATCGCATACGAGGAGGCGCTTAGGTTTCTTGCAGTTTCGCTTAAGTTAACAACCGTTCTTTCCAGTTTTATATTCCGGTGGTCACTTGTAAATTCTTTAATAGCTGCGATCTCTTCGTCTTTGATAATTGCCGGTTTACCTAACCAATATAATATGTTTAAGATGCCGTCAGTTTGTTTTAAAAGGTTTAATTCTTCCGAAGTAACATGTACAAACACGTAAGATTTAAATAAGGGTTTGAAAACCAATTTTAGTTTCCGGAAATTTTGCGTCTCAACACAAGCTAACGGACAAAAACTGTCGATCTTCTTTTTACCTAACAAAGCAGCAACTTTCTTCTCATGTTGCGGTTTTGTATAAACGGCGTACCAATTTTTCTGCATAATCATGTTTTTAATCAAGTTATAATTTGCAGTTTATTCAAGGATGGAACTAATTTGGAAGGTAAGGCTTCGCCTCTCTCAGTCACAGTTAAATGATTTGAGATAATTGATTTTCATGGTATTTAAGATTTAGGATTTAACGGTTTTTTTATTTCCTACTTTACCTTTTTTCTCTCCGTAAACGTAGTTATAACCATAACCATAATTGGTTTTGAATAAGCCCCTTGTCTTCACCCCATTGAATACGATAGCGGGGTTATGAATGGGATTTATTTCACAATTCTCGTCAATTCTTTTTACAAGCATCTTAGGTGTATACCCGTGCCTCATTACATATAAAGTGGCATCGCAAAGCTCAGACAAAATATAAGCGTCTGTAATCAATACGATCGGTGATGTATCAATGATAACCAGATCAAAACTGTTGTCCAGGTAATCAATGATCTCATTCACTTTTCCATTTAGTAAGAGTTCTGAAGGATTTTCACTCAATTCGCCTGCAGAAATAAAGAACAGGTTCTCGTGTCCCTGAACCGGCTTAATGATCTCTTCGGGGTATTTTTTCCCTTTAAGAAAATCAGTAATTCCAAATTCATGATCAACATTCAATATCTTGGATAAGGTCGGCATGTTAAGATCCATGTCTACCAACACAACCTTCTTACCTGTAGCGGCAATACTCACTGCCAGGTTAGAAGCAATAAAACTTTTTCCTTCGCCCGAAATACTGGAAGTAACCAATATTTTTTTCTGTGCATTGTTAATCCCTAAAAAAGATAAAGAAGTTCTTAGCTTGCGGAATTCTTCAACAATGAAACTTCTTTTTCCCGATTCAACAACGATCGGTTTTTTAGATTTCTCAAAAGAAACCTCCCCGATCACAGGTATTGCTGTGAGGGCTTCGATTTCATGACGGTAAAGCACTTTTCCTGTGAAGGATTCTTTGATGGTGATAAATACAAAACAAACACCCATTGCTGCGAGTATTGCAATTGCATAGATCAGCTTCTTATTGGGGCTAACTGGTGATGATCCGGCCTGGGCATTATCAACTACCCGGCTATTTGACACGGCTGATGCATAGGAAAGAGCGCTTTCTTCTTTCTTTTGAAGCAGGAAAGAATAGATATTGCTCTTAATATTTTGTTCACGACTGATATCAAGTAACTGACGTTCCTTTTGGGGAACGGAATTTAAGATGGAATTGTAATTACTGTTTGTTACGTTCAGGTTTTGTTTTGCTGCCATGAGGCCTGAACGCTGGCTTTGTATATTCGACATAATACTTGGCCGCATCCTGCTGATCTGGTCACTCAAAGAAACCAATTTGGGGTTATTCTCCCCAACTGTTGTTTTTAATTTTTCGTATTCAAGTTCAGTTCCATAAAGTTTATTCACCAGGTCAGATAACATCGGGTCGCTTACGCCGAATGATGATGGAACAATTCCACCAGCACCTTCCTTCGAAGAAACGAATTTCTCTACCTGGTCCAGAACAGAAAGCTGCATGTTAACCTCACTTAATTTTTGGTCATTGGCACTTACATTCTGCAGGTAAAGTTGTCCTTGCGTACTGATATCAACTGCACTTTTCCCGGATTTGTATTGCTGAACTTTTTGTTCAATGGCAGCCAGATCGCTTGCAACAATATTCAGCCTGTCTTCCACGAATGAAAGGGTATTCCTAGCCAATGCATTTTTATCAAGTATCGCAGATTCTTCATAAGCCTGGATCAAACCATTCAGTATATCTTCTGCTCTTTTAGGAACTTCATCCCTGTATTTAAGATTGACAACCGTTGATAATTTGCTTGAAGCTGCCACATTAAGCCCGGACAATAAGCCCATCGCTACATTCCTGGGATCAGCAATTGAAAAATACAATTGTTTGTTGGGAGATGAATTGTTCCCGTTGTAATTTTTATTGGGTATGAACCTTAAAATGCCATAAGATGTTTGCAGGAACTGGTTAACAGGGCAACTAAACTTGTTATTTAAAATAACAGTGTTGTTCTTCTTGTCATAACTAAAATTGACCCTTCCAACTTCATGTAAAGAATCCGGGTTTTTTATTTCTACCAATACAGGCGAAGCAATATATGCAGAAATAGCTTTTACTTTTCCTTTTTCATATACAGGAGCATACAATAAAAGCTTCTTTACCACATTTTCCATTAATGTACGGGACTGGATAACTTCAATTTCGTTTTCAACGATCTTCTTTGAAGAGATAAGATCTAATGATTCTGTTAGTTTAGAATCTTCATTCCCTTTTTTCTCATCTTTGATGATGAGCACTGCAGAAGCTTCGTAAATCGGTGTGGTATAATAGCGAAGGTACCCAAAAGCAGCCGCTGCTGCTATAACAGCAAACACTAAAAACAACGGCCAGTAAGGAAGGAATTTTGAAACCATCTGCTGGCTTAAATTCTCCTTTCTTTCATTTTTTGCGCTATGTTTATTCTTTTGCATATTTATTTTTACAAAATCCTATTTTATTAAACTTGTTACAACAACTACAATTATCGATAAGCTGCTCAGGATAATAGGTACAACTTGCTGAGACCTGCTTGAACTTGCCACTTTAGTTTTATTGGGTTCTACATATATTACGTCATTAGGCTGCAAATAGTAATATGGAGAATTAAGAAATTCACTTGAATTAAGATCGATATGCCTGGTTATCCTTTGGCCATTTTCCTCCCTTATCAATAAAACATTGTCTCTTCTTCCATAAATAGTAAGGTCTCCTGCAAGGCCCAAAGCTTTGATCAATGATATTTTTTCACTTGGAACTGTTATAACTGTCGGCTTGCCTACTTCTCCTATTACGGTAACTTCAAAATTGAGGTAGCGAATGTCAACAATTGGATCTATCAGGAGTTTTTTAGTCAAAATAATATTGGTAATGCTTTCTTTCAGCTGCTTTTTGGTCAATCCTGCAGCGGTTACTGTACCAATGATCGGCAATTGGATATTACCGTCTTCACTTACCAGGTATCCACCTGCAAGTACATCTGAGCCTGAAGAGGTTGCAACTTTATTAATAGCATTACTGGCTGGGTTAAAAACAGCAGAGGCTTCTGCATTCAAACTACTGATGCTGATGGTAAGAATATCATTTTTCTGTATAGGAGCTTCCACTGTTGCCAATGTTGATTTAAAAGAAGCATCCTTAACATTCTCAAAATACGCTACTTTATTTGTGGCTCCACATGAGATCAATGTGATTGAAATGAAAAGGAAACCTATAATTCTGCTTGCCATAATATAATACCATTAGGGTTAATGTATTTATAAACATAAATATTGGGAAGCTTTTAGATAGGGTTGGAGGTAAGGTTTTGAATAGGCTAAAGGCAGAGGTATTTTGGTAGGATAGTAGAGGTAAGTAAAGCTAAATCAGAGTGGATCTAGTCAGTAGCTATATCCTGACGGTAAAAGTACTACTAAAAATATAAATTCCAAATTTAACTTAGGTTATTTTAGGGTTAAGAGGAGATTTTTTTTAACTGATTTTTAGTAAAATTTTAATTTTAACTGCCTGATAGTCAATTTATAAAATAAAGATTGTCTTTTAACACTATGGATTCCCTGCGGATCTTATTTGAATAATATCCGTAAAAATAAAATTTCTGCAGGGTGCAAAATTTGCTTACAAGGAAAAATTAACAGGCAATACATTAATTATTAGCGCACTATAAGAAATCCCCGCCCGGTATCAGGCAGGGATATTTACTCCAAAACCAACCCCGCTATTTTTTTATCCTTTTTTCGATGTATATCTGCCCATCTGAAAAACATTTCAGTTTCAGGGTCTTGGAAATTCCTTCTGCCCTGGCATAATAGAATGTTTGTCCCTCATAAAGCATTTCTGTAACGCTGTTGAGGATGGTATAGTCGGCAAACTGGGTTCTTAATGCCTGGGAAACATTCATGGGTATTTCAGATAACTGGAGTTTTCTTGAAATACCTACCAGTTCGCCCGATTGGTTGTAGGCCGCATTTACTATTTTCTTGTTAAGTTCAAATGAAACAAAATAAAAATCTTCAGATGCTTCCCAGCTGACATTCACCGCCCCGGAAAAATCTTTTTCAAATGCAGTTTGTACTGCCTTGTTTACGTTGTCGCCTGTGTTGGCGAATGCAGAACTACTGATCATAAGCACCAGTACTGCAACAATGGTCATTAACTTTTTCATGTCTATACTTTTTTTAGTTTTTAAATGCTGCTGCATGGCTTACAGCAGCTTTGACAAAACAAAACTATACAGCTGCTGTTTAAAAAGAAGCCCTATATGACCGGGAACATTCATGAAAGTTAATGCAGTATATAAACGGCAAACCAAATCCTTTCAGCAAAATGCCGGGGCTGGTTAAAACCCAATGCAGGAGGGCATTTGCTGCTATTTCTTAAGAAAAATATAAAACAGGTAACTGTGCTGTTAAAAAGTGAAAACGGCAATCATTCCATTTAGCAAGTATCTTTAAGCATGAATTATTTAGCACATGCTCATTTGTCTTTTGGTCATCCCGGCATTTTAATTGGAAATATGATCAGTGATTTCGTTAAAGGCAAAAAACAGTTTGATTATTCCCTTCCCATACAAAAAGGTATCAGGCTTCATCGCTCCATAGATAGTTTTACAGATGAACATTCCATTACAAAAGAAATGAAACAGGTATTCAGGCCTGTATATGGCTTATATGCCGGTGCATTTACAGATATTGTATATGATTATTTCCTGGCTAACGACAGCAATGAATTCATTTCAGCGAATGATTTGGAACATTTCAGTTATGAAGTATATGCTGTACTTGAAAGCAATTTGGCAGGACTCCCACCGGTCTTCCGGCAAATATTTCCATATATGAAATCTCACAACTGGCTTTATAATTACAGGAATCTGTCTGGCATACAAAAAAGTTTTGAAGGAATGGTACACAGGGCAAAATACATGACTGAATCAGGCCCTGCTTTCAGGATCTTTGAAGACAATTTACCTGCAATGAAAAATTACTACAATGAATTTTTCCCCTTATTAAAAAATCATGCCGCCTATACATTACAACAGCTATTAATGACCGATTAATATATCTTTGAACAAACATCCATTTCAGCATCATATTTTAAGAAGATTAACATGCAAACCACCCGTCTTTTAATTGTTATATTATTTTTCATTTCCGGCCTCCTATCGTGTAATAACAATCAACCCCGGCCCAAAACAAATAACATCATTAAAGACACGCTTAGAAATAATGAGATCGTAAACCCCTATGCNACACACGACCAGTCACCAATGGATATGAGTTATTATCCCGCTGATTATCCNGTATTACGCATGAACGGCACAGACTCCGACAAATTAGTCGCCAGGGTAATTTACAGCAGGCCACAAAAAAAGGGCAGGATCATTTTTGGCAATACAGAAAAAAGCCTTCGCCCCTATGGAAAAGAATGGAGGCTCGGTGCTAATGAAGCAACGGAAATTGAATTTTTTAAACCAGTTACCATTGACGGCAAAAAAATCGATAAGGGACGTTATATTATTTATTGTATTCCTTTCCCCGATACCTGGACCATTGTATTAAACAGTAATCTCTATACCTGGGGATTGCACATGGACCCTACAAAAGATATTTTCAAAACGGTGATACCTGTTAAAGAACAGGTACCTGCAGTGGAAGATTTCACCATGGTATTTGAACCTGCCTCTTATGGCACCAACCTGGTGATGGCATGGGATAATGTAAAAACAGTTTTGCCTGTTTCATTTTCCAAATAAATTTTGGCTTTACTTATTGGAATCAGGATATTTACAATATGTGTGGCATAGCTGGAATCATTTCTCCCGATAAAAATATTTTGAACAACAGCATATTGAAAAATATGTCGGATTCACTGGCTCACCGGGGACCTGACGGAGAGGGGTTTTGGATAAATGAAGACCATACCGTAGGATTTTCACACAGGAGGCTTTCCATCATTGACCTTTCTGAAGCTGCTGCCCAGCCCATGCATTATATGCAGCAATACAGTATTGTTTACAACGGGGAGATCTACAATTATATTGAACTGAAAAAGGAACTGAAAAAATCAGGATACCATTTCAATACGAACAGCGATACCGAGGTAATACTCGCCGCTTATGATTGTTACAAAGAAAGATGCCTGCAATATTTTGACGGCATGTTTGCTTTTGCCATCTGGGATGAAAAGGAACAATGCTTATTTGCTGCAAGAGACCGGTTTGGAGAAAAACCCTTCTATTATTTTGCAGAAAAAAATGTATTTGCTTTCGCAAGCGAGATGAAAGCTTTATGGGCAGCAGGATTTGACAAGACCATAGAAAATAAAATGATATTGAATTTTATCACGCTGGGCTATGTTCAAAATCCTGCAAATAAATCCCAGACATTCTATAAGAATATTTTTTCATTGCCCCCCGCACATTTTGTAAAATTTTATCCGGGAGATGAACATTATAAGATCGAACATTATTGGGATATAGATAAACAGGCCCAGGTTAAAATAAGTGAAGATGCAGCCATAAAAACCTTCGACACTTTTTTGTACACTTCTGTTAACCGCCGGCTAAGAAGCGATGTGCCGGTGGGNGCCAGCCTNAGCGGCGGCCTCGACAGTTCTTCCATTGTTTACTACATCAAAAAACAATNAGAAACAAACTCAANCAATTTAAAAACATTCTCCGCCGTTTTNCCTGGCTTTGAAAAAGATGANCAAAAATACATCAGGCAGGTATCATCCCAATTCAATATAGAGAANTTTACGATCATTCCTTCNGCCGANAGCCTGATAAAAGATTTCGAAAAACTATGCTACCACCAGGAAGAACCCTTTCCTTCTTCCAGCATATATGCACAATACAAAGTGTTTGAACTGGCTAAAACCAAGAATATAAAAGTGTTGCTGGATGGGCAGGGCGCTGATGAGATCCTCGCAGGCTATCATAAATATGTTCACTGGTACTTACAGGAGATGATAAGCCGCAATAAATTTTCCGGCGTGGCAAAGGAAAGACACCTCCTGCATAAAAACCATGTAGACTTTCACTGGAATGTAAAAAATATCATGGCTGCCTTTCTTCCGTCACATGCATCTATTGCGCTGGAAAAAAAAGAGTACAATAAGATCATTCATAACAATGATGTAACAAGAAGCCTGATGGGCCTTTTGAAAGGAAGGGAATGGGAAGGCATTCATAAACCCGTTGTTACAAAACTCAATGATATACTTTACTTCAATACCGTTCAAAACGGGCTGGAAGAATTATTAAGATACAGCGACCGCAATGCCATGGCGCATGGCAGGGAAGTAAGGCTTCCCTTTTTATACGACGAAATGGTAAAATTCGTATTCTCTTTACCATCCCGTTTTAAAATAAAGAACGGCTATACAAAGTCGCTCTTAAGAAAACTGATGGAAAATAAACTTCCCCAGAACATTGTCTGGCGTACCGATAAGATCGGTTATGAGCCACCTCAAAAACAATGGATGGAAACACCCCTGATGAAAGACTTTATTTACGAAGCAAAAGCCAGGCTGGTAAAGGAAGATATACTTAAGCCGCATGTGCTGGCCAAAAGAACAAAATCTCACCATGCACATGATGCAGATAACTTCGACTGGCGTTATTTATCCGTTGCACAAATGATGCACAAATAACTTTTAGTTGAACTTATATTAAGTAATTTTGCCCCTCAATAATTATTTATACGATGAGCGATAACAACCTTGCCAATAAAAAAATTGCTACCAGGATCATTCACGCCGGCGCAGAACCAGACCCGAGTACCGGTGCCATCATGACCCCCATTTATCAAACTTCTACCTATGTTCAATCAGCACCCGGTGTAAACAAAGGCTATGAATACGCCCGTTCCCAAAACCCAACAAGGTTTGCATTGGAAAGGGCATTGGCAATTATAGAAAACGGCAAATTCGGGCTCGCATTCAGCAGTGGCGTTGCGGCAACAGATGCAGTTATAAAATTATTATCACCCGGCGATGAAGTGATCGCAGCCAATGATATGTATGGCGGCACCTATCGTTTATTTTCAAAAGTGTTTGAAAAATTCGGCATTAAATTTATTTATGTTGACACAACCAACACCGCAAATATCGAAGCCGTTGTTTCTAAAAATACAAAACTGATCTGGATCGAAACCCCTACCAATCCTTTAATGAATATTACAGATATCCATGCGGTATCAAAGATCTCCAGGAAAGCAGGGGCATTGCTCTGTGTTGACAATACTTTTGCATCACCCTATTTACAGAACCCATTGGACCTGGGCGCCGATATCGTCATGCATTCCTCCACGAAATATTTAGGCGGGCACAGCGATGTGATACAAGGTGCATTGATCATGAACGATCAAACATTAAGAGACCAACTGTATTTTATACAAAAAAGTTGTGGTGCGGTTCCCGGCCCCATGGATTGCTTTTTAGTATTGCGTGGAATTAAAACTTTGCACGTGCGCATGAAACAACATTGTGAGAACGGTTACATGATCGCCCATTTTTTACGCAAGCACCCGAGTGTTGATAAGGTTTATTGGTGTGGCTTTGCAGACCATCCCAATTATGAGATCGCAAAGATACAGATGCGTGCTTTCGGCGGCATGATGAGCTTTACACTGAAAGACGACAGTATAGAAGCTGCCAACAAAGTACTGTCATCCACAAAATTATTTTCACTTGCAGAAAGCCTGGGCGGTGTTGAATCACTGATCAACCATCCTTCCAGCATGACACACGCCAGTATACCACGTGAAGAAAGGATAAAGAACGGATTGGTAGATGGCCTGATCCGCCTGAGCGTTGGTATTGAAGATGCCGATGACCTGGTAGAAGACCTGAAGCAGGCAATTGGTTAATTTAAAACCGTTATTGTGGAAATGCAGGATAACTTAAAAGAATTCTTAAACAAGAAGGTTGATGAATACGATCAACCTTCTTTTATTTTAGCCGATCCCATTTGTATACCGCATTTATTCAGCAAAAAACAGGACATAGAGATCGCCGGTTTCTTCGCTTCCATCTTTGCCTGGGGAAACCGCACCACCATCATCAACAAATCAAAAGAACTGATGCAGTTGATGGACAATGCACCGCATGCGTTTTGCCTGCAGCACAGCGATCATGACCTGAAGCAATTACTTTCCTTCAAACACCGCACTTTCAACCCCACCGACCTGCTGTATTTCATTTCTTTTTTTAAAATGCATTATGAAAAGAACAATTCTTTGGAATCAGCATTTACAAGATGGATGCATCCAAACGATCCCAATATTGAAAATGCGCTCAACGGGTTTTACCGGTATTTTTTTTCGCTCGAAGATGTTCCCCGCCGTACCATGAAACACATTGCATGCCCCGCTAAAAAAGCTTCCTGCAAAAGGCTCAATATGTATCTCCGCTGGATGGTAAGAAAAGATAAACGCCAGGTGGATTTTGGCCTTTGGAAAAAAATATCTCCCTCGCAATTGGTCATACCTTTGGATGTGCACGTAACCCGTGTGGCCCGGCATTTTAAACTGATCAGCCGTAAACAAACCGATTGGCAAACTGCGCTGGAATTGACAAGTGAATTAAAAAAAATGGACCCCAAAGATCCTGCAAAATATGATTTCGCCTTATTTGCATTGGGCGTACTGGAAAATTTTTAAACAATGGAAACAGGCATCATAAAATATTTGAACGAAAAATTTGACATTAGCATTCCTTCCGCAACCACTGCTGAAGAAATGGAATTGTTTCTTGCAGAAAGGATCAATCGCCTCATTGCAACTGATTTTACCCAACTCGTACAGGTGCTTTACCGGATCGATGTAAGTGAAGCAAAATTAAGATCGATGCTAAAAGAACATCCCGATGCAGATGCAGGAAGGATCATTGCAGCATTGGTCATTCAGCGCCAACTGGAAAAAATAAGATCGAGAGAACAATTCAGGAAGGCCGATGATACTATTGATGAAGAAGAGAAATGGTAATGAATAGCCCCGGTTTTAAAACCCGGCTATTCATTTATTTTTTTTCAAACATGAGTGATTTAACTTTCTCCTTGTCTTCCTTTTCTTTTTTAAGATCGAACATTGTGCCGAAGACATGATCCCATAATGTGCTGCTGACACCAAAACCGCGTTCATCATTTTTGTAATGATGCAGGTGATGGTTGCGCCACAACCCTTTCATCCATTTGAACGGCGGGTTCCATGCATGAATGGCATAATGCATGCTTCCATAGATCAGGTAACCAAATATGAAACCCGGGAAAAAAGGAAATACATTTTTCCTTAATACCGCGTACATCAGTAAAAATAAAGTGGAGGCTATGATCAGGCTGGGTGCTGCTGGCATGAACAATCTTTCTTTATCCCTGGGATACTCATGGTGATTGCCATGTAATATATAATTCAGTTTTTTTCCACGTTCGGTTTCTGCATGGTAATGAAATGCGAACCGGTGAAGTATATACTCCGTAAGACTCCAGAAAAACATTCCTCCAATAAAAAATAAAAAAACGGAAGTACTGTTGAAATTTAAAATATGGACTGAGTAATATGGAAGCAGGATAAGTACCGGTGTATACATTCCCCAGATCACCAGCGGATGGGTTTTGGTGAGATATTCTACATATTGGTTTTTAAAAAGCTGTGCCTGCCCTTTGTTATATATTTTCTCAAATTCCATTAATACGGCTTTAAAACACAAATATACTAAATCATTTTTTTTACATGCAAGGGGTAATACTAAATTTGCCTACTTAACAAATTTATATGAAACTGGTTACCTATATCAAGGATGAGCATGAACAACTGGCATTATTGTACAATGGATCGTTGTATGATACGGATCAATTGCACCCCGATCTCCCCATCAGTATGTCTATGTTCTTAAATTATTGGGATGATGTTATGCCCCTCGCCCTGGCAGTTGAACAACGGTTAAAAGACGGCCAGGGGAGAACGATCATGTCAACCCCTTTTGAAGAAGTTGAATTGCTGGCACCGGTACCACATCCCAGCAGTTGCAGGGACGGGTATGCTTTCAGGCAGCACGTTGCAGCAGCCAGGCGAAACCGTGCAGTGGATATGATCCCGGAATTTGACCAGTTCCCCATCTTTTATTTTACCAATCACAACAGCATACAGGGGCCCGGCAATATTTATTGCATGCCCGATCATTTTGATAAACTTGATTTTGAACTGGAAGCTGCGATCGTCATCAACCGGGCCGGGAGAAATATCAAAGCCGCCGATGCTGATGAATATATTGCCGGCCTGATGATCATGAATGACATGAGTGCAAGAACACTCCAGATGGATGAGATGAAATTAAATCTTGGCCCGGCTAAAGGGAAAGATTTTTCAACCGTGATAGGCCCCATGCTGGTAACATTAGATGAATTGCAACCCTATGAAGTGCCCTGCAAGGAAGGCCATACGGGTAAGGCATGGAACCTCGGCATGAAATGCCGGGTGAACGGTATACAGGTGAGTGAAGGGAATGTAAGTGATATGGACTGGACCTTTGCAGAGATCATCGAACGTGCCAGCTATGGCGTAAATCTTTTTCCCGGCGATGTGATCGGGAGCGGCACCGTTGGAACGGGTTGTTTCCTCGAACTCAACGGAACGGGTAAATTAAACGATCCCAATTACCAGGCTCAGTGGCTGCAGGAAGGCGATGTGATGGAAATGGAAATAGACGGATTGGGAAAACTAAGTAATACCATCGTTAAGGAGGAAGATGATTTTTCTATCCTGGCGCTGAAGAAAAATTAGTTCCAAAGAGCTAAATAAATATCATAAAGTAATGGAATAAAGTTAATNGTTATTGTANAACATTGAAAGGTAGATAACCGCGGAGAACAGGAGAACGGGNGTTTACGCAGCGTTATGCAAAATGAGCGATACAATGAATTAGGGGGAATCATACTTGATGCATGCATTACAGTACACCGGCAACTCGGCCCAGGNNTATTAGAATCTGCGTATGAAATTGCATTAGTAAGAGAACTGCAATTAAGAGGGCTTAAATTGAAAAGGCAAGTAGTTGTTCNATTCATTTATAAAGGGGTGGCTCTTGGAAAGATTTATGTAATGGATATTCTGGTTGAGAACGAAATCATTTTGGAAATTAAAGCTGTAGATAATTATCAACCGATTTTTGATGCGCAGTTGATTACTTATTTAAAGCTTGCAAATAAAAAATTAGGTTATATAATAAATTTCAATGTGCCATTGCTTAAGAACGGATTTAAAAGAATAGTTTATAATTTTTAATTTCTCTGCNCAAACTCTATTTCTCTGTTCTCTGCGTTTAAGAAAATTATATGTTAACACTCAATCTTAAAGACCTAAAACCCGCCGACGTTCAAAACTACCTGCAACATGCTATTGCGCCCAGGCCGATATGCTTTGCATCTACCATCGACAAGGCCGGCAATGTAAACCTCAGCCCCTTTAGTTTTTTTAACCTGTTTTCCTCCAACCCACCCATTGTGATCTTTTCTCCTGCCCGCAGGGTAAGGGACAATACTACCAAGCACAGTTTACAAAACGTACAGGAAGTAGCGGAAGTGGTCATCAATATGGTAGATTATGATATGGTGCAGCAAACCTCCCTGGCAAGCTGCGATTTCCCGAAGGGAACAAATGAATTTATCAAAGCCGGGTTCACAGAAGAAAAAGCAACATTGGTTTCGCCACCCATGGTAAAAGAAAGCAAGATCAAACTGGAATGTAAAGTGATCGAAATAAAACCACTCGGAACGGAAGGCGGCGCCGGCAACCTCGTGATATGTGAAGTGCTCTGCATGCATATTGATGAAAGCATCCTGGATGAAAATAACCGGATCGATCAAACTAAAATTCATCATGTGGCCAGGCTTGGCGGCGATTGGTATGCCAAAGTAGACGAGACAAACCTGTTTAAAGTTGCCAAACCAAACATAGCTTTAGGCATTGGTGTAGATGCCTTACCGGAAAGTATCCGGGAAAGCACGATCCTCACCGGCAATAACCTGGGCCAGCTCGCTAATTTGAATGAAATGCCTTTTGTTGACCCTGGCTTTAATGATGACAAGCTGAAAAATATCATCCAGTATTATTCCATCAACCCCGAAGAGATGGAAAAAGAGCTGCACCGGTATGCAAAGGAATTATTGGATAACCAGCAGGTGAATGAGGCCTGGCAGGTATTGCTTGCAGCAAATTGATTTTCGTTACGCAAAAAGCAAGGCTTGCAATTTATACCGATTCTGTTTAACTTGTAAGAGCAACAATCGCATTCATAAACTAAACACTTAGGATATGAAAAATCTAATTGCCATTTCAATAACGATGTTCTTCTGCATGACTGCCATTGCGCAGGATGACAACGCAAAGGCAGGCAAGATACCTGTTACATCTGCGGATTACATATTGCTGAAGAATTTTTTAAGCCTAGAAAAAAATAACCCCGGTATCTTTTCTCCTAAAATAAATCCACACTGGAATTCTAAACTATACCAGCAACAATACCAGCAACTGCTCGCCATCAATAAGAAAACAACATTCTATCCCGAATTTACTTTCGACAGCAGGTTTGTATCCCATGCCATCCCTGCAAGATATGGTTCACAAAACTATATATGGGTATCAACCCAACCGGAATACAAAAACCTGGGAGAGCAGGTGACCAGTGATGTAATAAGTGGTGTAGTAAATGGTTTCCTGAATGCTAATAAAAAAAAGCGCTTTAATATCAACAATAAACAAGGATACTATACAACAACCGGCCTTAAATATTAAAATCATCCTCAACCAGTTTTTTAACTTTTACTGCAGCAGCAATTTTCTATTTTCACCGGATGAAAAGAATTTTTATCCTCCTGCTGCTCCCCTGCTGTTGCCTTGCCCAAAAAAAATATGATTATAAGAATCTCGTACTCGAGGGCGGGGGTGTTCGGGGGCTCGCTTATGCAGGCGTGTTCAGTGTATTGGAAGAAAGGGGCATCCTTCAACAGATAGAAAATGTAGGCGGCTCGTCAGCCGGTTCCATTGCAGGGATGCTTATCAGCATTGGTTATACTGCAGCAGAAATTGACAGCCTGATGATGGAACTGCCCTTACAGAAATTCAACGACGGCTATGGTGGCCTGATCGGTAAATACGCACGCTTCAAAAAAGATTTCGGCATTTATAAAGGAGAGGCATTTGAAAA
>JGI24770J26754_10001031_pt1 | contig 20021 bp, 17 predicted proteins | sample LakOneMetagenome_FD_26754 | JGI IMG/M metagenome (IMG submission 26754) | reverse complement strand
CCATCGAGGTGATTCCGCGCGCCGGCTCTGGCAGCTCCGGCAGCTCCGGCAGTGCGGGCGCCACCGGCTCGAGCGGCGCAGCCGGCGCCACCGGCTCGAACAGCTACCGCGTCACCGTGCGCATGGACGACGGCAGCAGCCAGGTCATCACCCAGGACACGACGCCCGATTTTCGCAGCGGCGACCGGGTCAACGTGAGCAGCGGCGTCATCCAGCGCTGAGCCGGGCACGGCGTTTTCGCTGTCCGGCCAGCTCCACCCCACCGCCGGCATCGCAGGCAAGGCCCAAGAAAAACGCGCACCGGAGGGTGCGCGCATGTGGCGGCATGCCGCCGCCCTTCCCTGCCCTGTTGGCCTCAAGGCATGCCGGTTCCACCCGGAAGACCGTCGCCTTCCGTCTCGATGTCCTTCCTCTGCTGGGCCACGTTGCGCGTGGCGGCGCTGATGACGTCCAGCGGCAGCTTCGGCGTACGGTCGGCATTGAGCAGGCCGTTGGCTTCCTGGAAGGTATCGGTGAACTGCGTGTAGCAGAAGCCACTGAACATGAAGGTCTCGTTCACGACTTTCAGCAGCCTGCGGTACAGCGACAGGTAGCTTTCGGCCGAGTGCGCCCGCGAATAGCCCCAGGTCGTCTTGTCGGCGTCCGGGTCCTGCTTCGGATCGTAGGCGATGCCGCCGAACTCGGTCAGCACGATCGGCTGGCCGCGGTGCGGGAAACCGTCCAGGGTCAGGATGCGGCCGCCCGGGCGCCGTTGATCGAACAGGGTCCGCACCGGGTCGGTCACCGCGTAGCGGGCCTCCAGCTTGACCGGATCGCAGTCGTAGTCGTGGATGCCGAGGATGTCGGTGGCCGAGGCTTCCCAGCCGTCGTTACCGATCACCGGACGGGTCGAGTCTAAGGTCCGGGTCAGGTGGTACAGGGCCTCGACCGCATTGCGGTGGGCCTGCGTCAGCGTCAGGTTCGGCACGCCCCAGGATTCATTGAAGGCCACCCACACGATGATGCAGGGGTGGCTGTAGTCGCGCTGGATGGCTTCTGTCCACTCGCTCACCATGCGGCTGATGGCGCGCGAGCTGAAGCGGTAGGCCGAGGGCATCTCTTCCCAAACAAGCAGGCCCAGCCTGTCGGCCCAGTACAGGAAGCGTGGATCCTCGATCTTCTGGTGCTTGCGCACGCCGTTGAAGCCCATCAATTTCACCAGCTCGACGTCGCGCCGGAGGTGCTCGTCCGAGGGCGCGGTCATGAAGGATTCCGGCCAGTAGCCCTGGTCCAGCACCAGGCGCAGCTGGTAGGGACGGCCATTGAGCATGAAGCGGTCGCGGTTGATCGACACCGAGCGCAGCGCCGTGTAGGAGCGGATGCGGTCGAGCACGCGGTCGCCGCAGCGCAAGGTCACTTCGGCGTCCAGCAGGGTCGGACGCTCCGGGCTCCACAGGATTTCGTTGCGCGAATCGTCNATGCCGGGGTCGGACAGGGCGATCTTGCGGTTCGCCTCGCCTTGCAGCAGCTTGTAGTAGTCGTCCGCCAGCAGTTGCTCGCCGTGCCAGATCTTGACCTCGACGAACAGTTCCTGCTGGGTGTGACCTGCCGCGAACACTTCGCAGCCGATCTCGTAGGTTTCGAAGATCGGGGTCCAGCGCAGCGAAGCGATATAGGTGTCCTCGACCTGCTCCACCCACACGGTCTGCCAGATGCCGGTGGTGCGCGGGTACCAGATCGAGTGCGGTTCCAGCAGCCAGTCCTGCTTGCCGCGCGGCTTGGCGAGGTCGGCCGGATCGTCCTCGACGAATACCGTGATCACCTGCTTGCCATCCGCGTTCATGGCGCCGCTGATGTCGGCCTGGAAAGGCGTGTGCCCACCCTCGTGCTCCGCCACCAGCTGGCCATTCACCCATACCCGCGCCGCGTAGTCGACCGCGCCGAAGTGCAGGATGGTGCGCTTGCCATTCGGGGCCAGCTCGAATTCGCGCTCGTACCAGACGGCGCGGTGGAAACCGGTGTCCTCGATGCCGCTCATTTCCGTCTCGGGGGCGAAGGGCACGGTGATCTCGTGGGTCCATTCGCCGACGCCCTCCGGCATCGTGTACTTCAGCTCGTCGTCGAAGCAGAAGCGCCAGGTGCCGTTGAGGTTGATCCAGTTGTCGCGCACCAGTTGGGGACGGGGATATTCAAACTGATTCATTGTTGTCCTTTCTCTTCAGTCGGAACCGGAACCGGGATGAGGATCCGGCCCTGTCGTCCATTCTTGTTGTAGGCCGCCAGTGCGCCGGCGGCCGCTTGCCCTGCCTGCCCTGCCCGGCACAGGGCCACGCAGGCGCCGCCGAAGCCGGCGCCGGTCAGGCGTGCCCCCAGCACGCCGGGCTGCTCGCGCAGGTGGGCGCACAGCGCGTCGAGTTCGGGAATCGAGACTTCGTAATCGTCGCGCAGGCTGAAGTGCGANGCGTTCATCAGCTCGCCGAAGCGGTCGGCGCTCACGCCGCCGGCCGCTTCCAGCACGCGCAGGTTTTCCTGCACCACGTGGCGGGCGCGCTCGCGCATCGGCGACGGCAGGGTTTCCACCGATGCCGGGTCGGTCACGTCGCGCAGCGCCTGCACGCCCAGCTTGCGCGACGCTTCCTCGCACTCGGCGCGGCGCTCGTTGTACTTGCTGGCCGCCAGCGTGCGCGCCACGCCCGAGTCGATCACGATCAGCTCGGTCCCTTCGGGCATCTGCACCAGGCGGTGCTCGAGCGTGCGCGCGTCGATGAACAGCATATTGTTCTCGTCGCACAGGCTGGACGCCATCTGGTCCATGATCCCGCAGTTCACGTGCGCGTACTCGATCTCGGCGCGCTGGGCGATCCGGGCCAGCTTCACGTCATCGAGCTCGACGCCGAGCAGGGTGCGCAGCGCCCGTAGCGTCGCCACTTCCAGTGCGGCCGAGGACGACAGGCCGGAGCCGACCGGCAGGTTGGTCGTGATGTAGGCGCGCACCGGCGGCACCTTGACGCCTTCGGCCTGCAGCAGGCGGATGCAGCCCTCGATGTAGCTGCCGAAGCCCTGCGGCGCGCTGCCGTCGGCAGCGAAGGTGACGGTGTTGTCGAAGGTGGGCGAGTAGAAATGGAAGTGGTCGTCGCCGCTGCGGCTGATCGCCACTAGCGTGCGCTGGGGCGTGGCCACCGGCAGCATGAAGCCGTCGTTGTAGTCGGTGTGCTCGCCGAGCAGGTTGACGCGTCCCGGCGCCGACGCGTTCACTTCCGGCGCGCCGCCAAAGAAGGTGTCGGTGTTCAGCATGATTGCGCCTCCAGCCAAAGGGGCCGCATGCGGCCATGCACGTCCGCCGCCGGCCAGCCGGGGTCGAACGTCAGGTTCTCGAGCCCGTCGGGCCCGAGCAGGAAAGTGTCTTCGATCTTGACGCCGGCGAAGCTGGGATTGAAGGCGACGGCCATGCCCTCTTCCAGCTGGGTCGCGGTGCTCGGGCTGGCCACGATCTCGCGCGCCCGGTAGCCGGTGATGCCGCCCTGGTGGTGCTCGCGGATCGCGTCTTCGCGGTCGGCGTGCTTATAGGCCGCAGCCAGCGTGTGATACACGGCCGACAGCGACTTGCCCGGCCTGACGTCGGCCAGGCCGGTGGCCTCGACTTCCATCAGGGCGCGCTGTTCGTCGATGGGGGCGGCGCCGAAGGTGACGAAACGCGTCAGGTTGGCGAACAGGCCGTGGCGGCGCGCGCAGAACACCAGCATGGCGCGGCCGCCGACCGGCGCGCCTGACGGCGTCGGATGGCGATAGGCCGGCAGGCGGCGTTCGCCCGCGGCCAGCACCAGCGCCGGATGGATGCCACGCCGCCACAGGGCCTCGGCGCCGGCGCCGGCCAGCTGGTGCTCGGTCCATTCGGGCCGCGCGCGGCGCAGCACCTCGCTCATCGCCTCGGCCGCTTCGCGTCCCAGCACGCGGTAGCGTTCGCGCTCGCCCGCGCCCAGCACCAGGCGGCGCAGCTTCAGGGTGTTGGGCAGCGGCTGCTCTCCATTCGCGGGGCGATCCGACAGGATGCTGCGGCCGCTGGCCGCGCCCTGCACATAGCGTTCGCGCAGCTCGGGCTCGGCCCAGGGTTCGACGTGGAAGGTAAAGCCTTCCGGGATCTCCTCGAGGCGCAGGCGCTCGGCCTCGATCTCGTCGGTCAGGATGCAGGCCTCCTCCGGCATCACCAGCACCTCGGCCACCCCGGCGTCGGTGGCGTGCAGCACGGCGCTCGAGCCGCCCGCCGTGACCCAGGCGAACCAGTCGATGCCGCGCAGACGGATCGCGCCGGCGCTGGCCGCCTGCAGGTGGGCACGCAGCAGGGTCAGCTTGTCCGCGACCTCGGCCGCGCGCGATTGCCGTGTGTCCGACAGCGCTGCGGTCATGCGCGATCCTCCAACGTCACCTCGACCTGCTGCAGCTCGTAGGCAGTGGTCTCGGGCAGCACGTCCATCGCGAACATGCCGGCCGCCAGCTCGGTGCCGGCCAGGTACTTCAGGCGGTCCCTGGTGCGGTATGGCGGGTAGAACTGCGCGTGCAGCTGGGTCTCCGGGTGCTCGGCGCCGTCGGTGGGCGCCTGGTACCAGGCCATCAGGTAGGGGAAAGGCCGGTTCCACAGCGCCTCGAACTTGAGCAGCACGGTCTTCAATGCGCGCGCCAGGCCTGCGCGCTGCGGCGGCGTCAGCGCGGCGAAGTCCTTGCAGGGCGCGGTCGGCATCACCCACACCTCGTAGGGATAGCGCGCGCAGGCCGGCACGAAGGCGATCGCATGGTCGTCCTGGTAGAGCACGCGCTTGCCGTCGGCGGCCTCGTCGCGCGCCATGTCGCACAGCAGGCTGGTGCCGTGCTGGAGGAAATATTCGCGTTCCTGCGCCAGCTGGCGCGCCGGCACCGCCGGCACGAAGGGATAGGAATAGATCTGCCCGTGCGGATGGTGCAGGGTCACGCCCACTTCCGCGCCGCGGTTCTCGAAAGGCAGCACGTAATGGATGTTCGGATGGGCGCCGATACGGGTGGTGCGGTCGCCCCATACCCACAGCAGCAGCTCGATGCGCGACAGCGGCAGCGAGGCCAGCGAGGAATTCGGGTCCTGGGTAAACACCACCACTTCGCAGTGGCCGTTGGCAGGCGCGGTCGGCACCGTCACCGTGGGCGGGTCGTGCGACTCCAGCGCCAGCGAGGGGAAGCGGTTGTCGAACACCGCGATCTCGTAGTCGCCGGCCGGCATCTCGGTCGGGTGCTCGGGGTCGCTGATCGGCGCCAGCGGGTTGTATTGCGGCGGCGGCTGGTAGGTGCGGTTCTGGCGGAACGCCGCGTAGGTCACCCATTCGCCGCGCAGCGGATGCCAGCGCAGGTGCGGATTGGCGTGCTGCGGGTCGGGAAACGGGCTGGGCGCGATGAGGCCTTCCGGAATCGGCCCGTTGCTGTACAGGGTGATGTTGCGTCCGTCCGGCTTCTTGAGATCTTTGCTGTGCATGGCATCCAAAAAATGTCGGGCATGGTTGAGCGAATGCGCGCGAGCCGACACCGGCNATGCCGGGGTCCTCGCGTTCTGAAAAATGATCCTAACATGCTGTTTTCACCACATTTTCTTCCCGGCANTGACGCATTTTCCGGTCGTCAATACCCTGCTCCGGGAAGGAATATGCCCTTGCAGCATAGGTGCTTGTCGCGCCAAGGGAAAGCCCATTTAAGCCATAGCAGGAAGGCCTCTTTTGTAGGCTCAGTCCTACGATATCATGAGATTTTCTACTAGGTAGCGGCGAGAAATGCGCCTACAAGCCCAGCACGAGCGAGTCTGGACACATGGACGCAAAAAAACGAAGCCCCGGTCTGGCCGGGGCTCTGTGGATCGCGGAAGGGATGGGCTTACCTGGCCAGTTCGACCAGCACCGCCGTATACATCTGCAGGTTCAGCAGCAACTGCTTCTCGGTGATGAACTCGTGCTCCGAGTGGCCGGTGTAGACCTTGCCCGGCATCGCCGGACCGAAGCTGACTGCGCTCGGGAACAGGCGCGAGTTGGTGCCGCCGCCCACCGACACCGGCTGCGGGTCCTTCATGCCGGTGAAGTACGAGAACACGCCCATCAGGGTCGGCAGCTGCGGCGCATTCTTCTGCAGCCAGGGGTCGCTGATGCGCACCGTGACGTTCGCCAGCGGCAGCTGGCGGCTCTGCCACTGGGCCAGCGCGGCGTTCACCTCGTCGGTCAGCTGGGCGATGGTCTTGCCCTGCGGGCGGCGCATATTGATCGACACCTCGATGCCATCGTCACGCTGCTTGATGACGGTGGGCGCGAAGGTCATCGGGCCCATGAAGCTGTCGCGGTAGGCGATGTTGCCGAACTTCTCGCCGTAGATGCCGGTGCCGACCATCTCGTTCAGGTAGTTCACCACGCCACCGGCGGTCGTGTTGGCCCAGGGGCGCACGCTGAGTGCGTCGGCCAGCATGCTGACGGCGTTGACGCCGTCTTCCGGCTTGGACGAGTGGGCCGAGATGCCCTTGGCCTTGATGGCCAGGCTGCTGCCCTCCCAGGAGAAGGTGTACTGCATGCCTTCCTGCTTGGCGCCCCGCGCGCGTATCTGTTTCTCGAGTTCCGGCGTTGCGTTCGCGATCGTCGCGGTCGCGTCTTCCGGGATCTGGCTGCCGAAGAAGCCGCCGCCGAATGCCGCCACATGGGGCTCGCCAGTGGGCGGGACGACCGCGCCTGCCTTCGGCACCGTCACGGCCACGACGCCGTAGCCCTTCTCCGCCGTCACCGCCGGGTACTCGGCATCGAGCGTGATGTTCATCGAGGGCGGCTGGTGGGTCTTGAGGAATTCGACCAGCGGCTGCCAGTCCGATTCCTCGCCCATGTACACGTACAGTTCGATACGCTTGGACAGCGGCACCTGGCGGTCGCGGATCGACTTCATCGCGTACAGCGCGGTGGCGATCGGGCCCTTGTCGTCCTCGGCGCCGCGCGCCAGCAGCTTGCCCGGCTCGCTGGTGCGGTCCAGCACGAAGGGCGACTTCTTCCACTTGCTCGGGTCGACCGGCTGCACGTCGCCGTGGGTGATGACGCCCACGCGCTCGCTGCCCTGCCCCAGGCCGATGATCACGGTCCAGCCATGGTCGGCGTAGTCCAGGCCCAGGCGCGCGGCTTCCGCCTTCAGTGCTTCCTTGAAGGCGATGTGAACCGGGTTCTTGTCAGACGGGACGTCCTTGTCCGCCACCGTGTTGAAGCTGACCAGCTTGGCCAGGGTGTCGACGATGTCCTTGCGGTAGGTCGTGACCGCATGCTTGGCAGTCTTGACGGCGACGTCGCTCGGCGCGTTCTTGATCGCAGGCGCGGCGGCTGCTGCGGCAGCGTGGCCAGGGACCGGCGCAGCGCCGGCGAAGGTGGCCAGCAAGAGGCTGGCAAGCAGGGTTTTCCGATTCATGGGTGGCCGTCTCCAGTTTGCAAAAGCGCAACAAGTCTAGCACAGGGTCGTGCGCCCGGCAGGAGGCCTTCGCGGTATCGTAGGCCCCATTCCCGCCAACGAAAACCTGGAGCATTCGCCATGAGCGACAGAAGCGTCCACCGGCTGCACCCCGCGATGCGCGACGACATCGGCGACCTGATCACGCAGCGGCCCCTGCCCGGCCCCCACCTCGAGCAGCTCGATCCCTTCCTCTTCCTCAATCACCACGGCCCGCAGACCTACCCGCCGCACAACCGCGGCCTGCCCTTCGGCCCGCATCCGCACCGCGGCTTCGAGACCGTCACCTTCATCCTCGAGGGCGAACTGGCGCACCGCGACAACGCCGGCCACGAAAGCATCATCGGGGCCGGCGGCATCCAGTGGATGACGGCCGGGCGCGGCATCGTGCATGCGGAAGTGTCGCCGCGCGCCTTCCTCGAACGCGGCGGCGCGGTCGAGATCCTGCAGCTGTGGCTCAACCTGCCCTCGCGCCTGAAGATGAGCGAGCCCGCCTACACGGGCCTGCAGCGCGCCGACATTCCCGAGCTGCGCCTGGACGGCGGCAAGGTGGCGCTGGACCTGATCGCGGGGGAGTACGAAGGGAATGCCGGGCCGGTGCGCTCGCTGACCGGTGTCTTCATGAGCACGGTGCGCATGCAGGCCGGCGGCAGCATCCGCTTCACGGGCCTGGTGGGGCGCAGCGTCTTCCTGTACGTGGCGCGCGGGGTGGTCCAGGTGGGCAAGAACGCCGACCTGGTCAGCCCCATGCACCTGGTGGAACTCGACGACGAGGGCGATGCGGTGGAGATCCGCGCCGAGCGCGATGCCTTCGTCGTCTTCGGCCATGCCGCGCCGATCCGGGAACCGGTGGTCGCGCATGGCCCCTTCGTGATGACCACGCGCGAAGAGATCACGCAGGCCATCCTCGATTACCAGGCCGGGCGCTTCGGCGCGACCCTGGCATGAGCCGGGTCAGCCGCGCGTCGGGGCGGTCACCCGTACCGCTTCCGGGTGCTTGCCGCCGGCGGCGTCGAAGCTGATGCGCACGTCCTTGTCCGCACCTACGAAGCGGTGCTTGCCGACGTGGACGATCTCGACCGGGCCGTCGCCGAGGTCGGAGTACAGCTTGCGTTCCTTGCCGGCGCCCTTGCCGGTCACGCTCAGCACGCGGCCGTCGCCCAGCTGGTAGTCGCCCTGGACGCGGTCGAACGCGAGCTGCGCCAGGTGGACCTGTTTCGGCTGGGCGCCGACGACGTTCACGCGTCCGGCGCCGACATCGTGGGCGCTGGCGTTCAGGGTAAAGAGGGCGGCGCTGGCGGCCAGCAGGAGTTTGGTGCGCATGGTGGAGCTTCCTTTCGGGTCGAAATCGAAGAAGTGGACCGATGCGCCGGCATGGGCGCGGCGCGGTCCCCGGTGCTGTTCGTTTCGCCAGCGTCGTGTGTCTGTTCCTGGCGATGGAGGCAGTCTAGCGGCGCGCCCCGGCCCCGCAAGCGCACCGCGCTGGACTGCACGAAACGCACGATAAACTGCATGAATCCCGGACTGGACGGGAGGTGCATATCCATGTCTGCATGCCTGCGGAACGTGCGTCGGNCATATGTGCATATCGCTTACAGTAGGGCTTTCCCTTTGCCCTTCACGCCATGCAAGCCATCCCTCTCGTCGCCACCACGCGCGGCTATCCCGACACCGGCAAGGTCGTCGAAAACGTGCACGCCGGCTCGGTGGCCGTCGTCGACGCCGAAGGCCGCCTCCTGTACTCGGCCGGCGATCCGCACTACCCCACGTTCACCCGCTCGGCACTCAAGCCCTTCCAGGCCCTGCCCTTCCTGCTGGCGGACGGCCCGGCGCGCTTCGGCCTGTCGCAGGACGAACTGGCGCTGCTGTGCGCCAGCCATTCGGGCGAGGACAAGCACTTGCTGGGGGTATCGTCGATCCTGAACAAGATCGGCCTCGATCCCGCCCACCTCGAATGCGGCTGCGCGACGCCGCTGTTCTACGAATTCACCGGCCAGCAAGCGCCCCCTGGCGCGCACTGGACGCCGCTGCACCACAACTGTTCGGGCAAGCACAGCGGCTTCCTGGCCTGGTGCCGCCTGCACGGTACGGCGACCAGGGGCTATGTGGACCGCCAGCACCCGCTGCAGCAAGCGATCTGCTCCACCCTGGCCGACGCCGTCGGGATGCCCGCCGACGCCATGCCCACCGGGATCGACGGCTGCTCGGCCCCCAACTATGCGATGCCGCTGTCGAAGCTCGCCCACCTGTACGCGCGCCTGGCCCAGGGAAGTCGCGACCCTGCGCTGGGAGGCGCCATGGGCATGCTGTTCGACGCGATGACGGGCCGGCCCGACATGGTGTCGGGCACCGCGCGCACCGACCTGCACTGGATGACGGCGGGCGGCGGCGACTGGGTCGCCAAGATCGGCGCCGACGCGGTGCAGGCGATCGGCGTGCGCTCGGCCGGGATCGGAATCGCGATCAAGATCGCCAACGGCAACAGCCGCGCCCTGCACCCGGCCGTCCACGCGGCCCTCGACCAGCTCGGCCTGCTCGCCGGGCTGGATGCTGGGCAGCGCGCCGCGATCGAGGCGTATCGCCAGCCCCCGATCCGCAATGCACGCGGCGCCGAGGCGGGCGATATCCGCCCGGTCTTCACGCTGGTGCCTTAGGTGGCCAGGCGGCGCAGCATCGCGGCGATGGTGTTGACCACGGCCGCGTCGTCCCAGTAGCTGTTGTGGGCGAAGGGGTTCCAGCTGCGCAGCAGCAGGCTGGCCACGCCGCCGCTGGCGTTGATGGCGCGGTCTTCCACCAGCACCCGGTAGCCGCTCGAGAGCGGCTGCAGCGGCCAGCCCAGCACGTCGTCGGGGTCGTAGAAGTTGATCCACTTGAACAGCGCGTGGGCGGCGCGATCGGGATGATGTGCATCTCCTTGTGCGCGGCCACGAAGATCGGGATGTTGCAGCCCGTCGTGACCAGGCCGGCGCAGGTGCCGGCGGACAGGAAGGTCTTTTCGCTCGCCGTCAGCGGGCGCGTGAAATGGGCCTCCGCCCAGGCGTCGATGTTGCGCCAGATGCCGGCGCCGACCGGACGCCCCGCCATCGCCTTCTGGGCGTCGTAGATGTAGCTCGACAGGACCTGGCAGCCGAGCGACTGGGCCACGAAGACCACGGGCATGCCGGGCCGCACCGCGTGCGCCGACAGCAGCGCCTTGGCGATCTCGCCCTGCGCCTCTTCGTAGACCGAGCCGGGGATTTCCTTGCGGTTCTCCAGCCCGGCCGCATCGCCGAAACCGTAGAGCACGAACTTGCGCAGGTCGGCATAGCGCAGCGTGGCCCGCCCCTGCATCCTGCGCCAGACCTCGGCCTGGTTGTCTTGCAGGATCTTCTGGTAGTAGGCCGAGCGCATCACCACCTTGCCGGAAGTCGCCCCCAGCAATCCGCGCAGGCGCGCCAATAGAACGTCGGCATAATCCTCCGGGGTTTCCCCCATCCCGTGCACCGTGATCAAAGCCACTTCAGCCATGACGTCCTCCCCTGATACGGCCGACGCGGGAACCGAAGCCGCGGCCGTTTTTTATGTGGACAGCGTACCAGTTTTCGCGTCCGCGCAGGTGTTCGGTCCGCGCGCTACCATGGCGGTTTTCATCCGCACAGGAACCACGATGACCGAGGTGCTTTTCAGACGCTACCGGGAGGCGATCCGCGGCCTCGACCTGGCGTCGATTGCCACACCCGCCCGGATTCCCGCCGCCTTCCTGCTCGGCCGCGAGGGCCGCTACAGCGCTCACTACATTCCCTTCGAATCGATCCACGAGGAGGCCCGCGTGGTGGTGGTCGGCATCACGCCGGGCTTCGTGCAATGGAAGAATGCGATGCGCGAGGCCCAGGGCCAGCTGGCGCTCGGCCACGACGACGCCGCGGTGCTGCGCGCGGCGCGGCTGGCCGGCGCCTTCAGCGGCGCGATCCGGCCCAACTTCGTGGCCCTGCTGGACGCGATCGGCGTACAGCGCTGGCTCGGCATCGCCAGCTGCGCCACCCTGTTCGACGAGCATGCCGGCCTGGTGCAGGTGAGCGGGATCCTGCGCCATCCGATTTTTGTCGACGACAAGAACTACAGCGGCTCGCCGCCGATGACCAGGAATGCGTTCCTGCGCGAGCAGGTGCTGCGCTACTTTGCGCAAGAAGCGCGGCAGCTGCCGGACGCGCTCTACATTCCGATGGGCGGGAGCGTCAGCGCCGGGTTGGACTGGCTGGCGGAGGAAGGGGTGATCCGGCGCGAGCGGATCCTGCATGGGCTGCCGCATCCGTCGGGGGCGAATGCGGAGCGGGTGGCCTATTTTTTGGGGAAGAAAGAGAAAAGCGCGCTATCGGCGAAGACCAATGGGGCGCAGATCGATGCGGCGCGCGCGGCATTGTTGGCGCAGATGGCGCAGTTGTAGGGTGGGCCGGGGCGCGCAGCCGGTCTCCCGCCCACGCGTTCAACCAGCTCATGATCAGCCGCGCCATTATCCGTGGGGGAGCTGAACGCGTGGGCGGAGGACCGCCCACCCTACGCGATGGACAGTGCGAACTGCGCCACCCCATCCACGCCGCCGCGCAGCTGGTCACCCGGCTTCAGGGCGGCCACGCCGGCCGGCGTGCCGGTGTAGATCAGGTCTCCCGGCGCCAGGGTCACCAGCCGCGACAGGGACGCAATCACATCCGGAATCGGCCAGATCATCTCGTTCAGGTTCCCCTGCTGCTTCACCTCGCCATTCACCTCCAGCCAGATGCGCGCTTCCTGCGGATGGCCGAGTCCTGACGCCGGCACCAGCTCGCTGCAGGGCGCCGAGGCGTCGAATCCCTTGGCCATGTCCCAGGGGCGCCCGCTGTCCTTGGCGAGAGCCTGCAGGTCGCGCCGGGTCAGGTCCAGGCCCACGCCATAGCCCCATACCAGCTCCAGCGCCCGGGCCGGGTCGATGTCTGCGCCGCCCGCGCCCAGCGCCACCACCAGCTCGACCTCGTGGTGCAGGTCTTGGGTGGCGGGCGGATAGGGCACGGCGCCGCTGGCCGGCACCACGGCGTCGGCCGGCTTGGTGAAGAAGAAGGGTGGCTCGCGGTTCGGGTCGCTCCCCATCTCGCGCGCATGGGCGCCGTAGTTGCGGCCGACGCAGAACACGCGGCGGATCGGGAAGCGTTGTGCGGAGTTCGCCACGCCCAGCGAGGGCTGGACGGGCGCCTGGATGACGTAGGAAGACATGCGGATCCTTTCATGGAACGACGAGCGTCCATGATAACCGTCCCTGGCCGTTCTAGCCGGCGCCCTGCCGCGCAGCGCTGGCGGCGATCGCTTCCAGCACCCGTCCCAGCGCCGTCATGTCCACCGGCTTGACCAGGTGGTGGGCGAAGCCGGCCTGGATGGCGCGCTCGCGGTCGCGCGCCTGGCCGTAGCCGGTGATCGCCACCAGCACCGTGGCGCTGGTCTCGGGCATGGCGCGCAGCTGCTGCGCCAGCTGGTAGCCGTCGATGTCGGGCAGGCCGATGTCGACCAGCATGGCGTCCGGGCGCTCGGCGCGCGCGCGCCGCAGTCCCGAGCGGGCGTCGTACTCGACCGCGGTCTGGTAGCCCTGCACGTTCAGCAAGGTGGACAGGCTGTCGGCCGCGTCGGCGTTGTCGTCCACCAGCACCAGGCGCAGCGGCCGCGCAAGCGCTGCGGCGTCGACACCTTCCGCCTGGCCGCCAGGACCGGGGACGGCGTCGACGCCCGCTTCCACGCAGGGCAGCGCCAGGGTAAAGACGCTGCCCTGCCCCACTCCCTTGCTTTCGGCGCCGACTTCGCCCCCGTGCAGCTCGACGAGGCGCTTGACGAGGGTGAGCCCGAGGCCGAGGCCGCCCTGCGAGCGCGCCAGCGTGCGGGCGCCCTGGGTGAACAGGTCGAACACGTTCGGCACCAGTTCGGGCGGCATNCCGGAGCCGTTGTCCGCGACCGACAGCACCATGCGGCCCTCGCCGCTGGCGAGGCGCAGCGTGATGCGGCCGGTCTTCTGGGTGTACTTGGCGGCGTTGTTCAGGATGTTGGCCACGCTCTGCACCAGGCGGGTCTGGTCGCCGCGCACATGGACCGGGGTCTCCGGCAGCTGCAGCTCGACGGCGTGCTCCTTTTCCTGCAGCAGCGGGCGCGCCTGGTCGAGCGCGCCGGAGACGATGTCGCGGAAGTCCACCACGCCGAGCTTGAGCTTGACCAGGCCGCGGGTCACGCGCGAGACGTCCAGCAGGTCGTCGATCAGGCGGCTCATGTGGCGCACCTGGCGGCTGATGATGGTGCTGGTCTGGCGGATGCGCGGCTCGTCCTTGAACTGCATCGACAGCAGGCTGGCCGAGCTGCTGATCGGCGCCAGCGGGTTGCGCAGCTCGTGCGCCAGCATCGCCAGGAACTCGTCCTTGGTGTGGCTCAGGCGCTCNGCCTGCACGCGCGCCGCACGCTCGCTCTGCANCAGCGCGTCGCGCTCGCGCGCCGACTTCTGCGCCACCTCGTACAGGCGCGCATTGTCCATCGCGATCGCCGCCTGCGCCGCGACGCCGGCGACGATGCGCTCGGTGCGTCCGGTGAACATGCCGGGTTCCGGATGGCCGAACAGCAGGCCGCCCAGCACCGTGCCGGAACGCGACACCACCGGCACCGCCAGGTAGCTGCGCACCGCCATGTGGCCGGGCGGCATGCCGCTCCCAAAGCCCTGCGCCGCGTAGCGCGGATCGCGGCTGATGTCGTCGCTCCTCACCGGCCCCTCGTTCTCGAAGGTAGGCCGGAACACAGCGGTGGCGCGCGGCATGCCGAGCTGCTCGACTTCCTCGCGGGCGGCGCCGGACAGCGTATAGAGCTGCAGCGTCTGCCCGTGCTCGTCCTCGGCGTGATAGAAGAAGGCGCCGAAGCGCGCCCCGGCCAGCTCGGTGCCGGCATCGGTGATCGCCTGCAGCAGCGTCTCCAGGTCGAGCGTCGAGGCAAGCGCCTGGCCGGTGCGGTTGACCATCTCGAGCACCCGCGTCTCGTCGCGCAGCGATTCCTCCACGCGCGCGCGGCGCACTACTTCGCGGGTATGGCGCGCCACGTCCTCGGACAGCGCCACTTCCTGGTCGGTCCAGTGGCGCGGCTGGGGCTCGTGCAGGTAGAAGATGGCCGCCATCCGCCCGTCTTCGATCAGCGGCACGATCACCATCGCGTGCGCCCCGATGCTGGCATAGCCGCTCGCATAGGGCGCGGCGCGCGCATCCAGGGCGATGTCGTCCAGGCGCAGGGTGCGCCCGCTGCGCAGCTGGGCGATGATGCCCGGCCCGAAGGAGTCGAGCGGGCGCGATTCGCCGGCCAGGCTGGCGACGGTGCCGTCGGTCCAGTCGCGGTCGACGCTGACGCTGCGCTCGAGCAGGTTCACTTCGCCGTAGCCGACCCGCGCCACGCCGAGGTAGTCGCCGGTCAGGCTGCTCGCCGCTTCCATGATGGCGGCGGTGTCCACCAGCCCGCGCAGGGTGTCGGTCAGTTTCAGGTGGAAGGCATGGCGCTGCTCGGCCAGCACGCGCGAGGTGGTGTCGGACAGGACGAAATAGATGCCGATCACGTCGCCGTTGTGGCGCACCGGCGTGATCGAGGCCGAAAAATAGCGCCGCTCGAGCCGCCCGTTGCAGATCAGGTTGGTCAGCGAGTTTTCGAGGTGCACCGGATTTCCGGCCATCGCATCGAGGAAGTGGGACTGGAGCTGGGGCCACAGTTCCGGCCGCACCAGCGGGAAAGGCTGGCCCATCGCTTCCGGATGCTTCTCGCCCAGCAGCTCGGCATAGGCGTCGTTGTAGAACAGGCGCAGTTCGGGGCCCCAGGCGATGAACATCGGGAAGTGCGAGGCGACGATCAGGTCGGCGATGGCCTGCATGCCCTCGGGCCAGCTGTCCGGCTTCACGGCGGGAAAGACCGGACAGGGAAGCTCGGTCTGGGCCGCAGCCACGTTGGCGGCAGCCGCCGCGCCTTCCGACGGGCAGGAAAAACTGCGTTGGATACTCATCAGGATGCCCCAGTTCGATTCAGCACGGCGCCGGTCGCAGGTATGGGAGAACCTTGTCGCCGTCGTTTATTGTATTGCCGTCAACTTTTTGTAATCGGAAATTATAGCGATCAATCACAAGAGGCCGCGCCCGATACGGTTGCGTGAACAATTCGCCATGACATATGCATGCAGCATGATCGGAGCAGACCCGGCGGTTTTTCCGCCAAGGGCGGGCACGCCTGGGCTACTATATTTCCACTAAACAACATTTGGAGACCTGATGGGTGGCCGCAAACGCGGAAGCAAGAAACAGGGCCTGATCGCGCTTCCATGGCAGTTCAGTGCAGGCCTGGCCGTCGCGTCCTACATCGGGCTGCGGTGGCTGCTGCCCGCCTTCCTGCCCTCGAGCGGGAGCTTGGCGGCGGTCGGGCCGAGCCTGGCGCAGCTGGCCTGGCTTCCCCTCTGTGCCTTCGGCAGCATGGCACTGCTGTCGAAGTTGCGCAGCCTGGTCCAGGCTAAAAGCGGCAAGCCGACCCGCATCGGCAATGTCGCACCGGCGCCCGTCTTCACCGCGCCGGCTCCGGCCGCTCCCTCGCACTGGTCCCTGGACGCCCTGCGCAGTTTGGAATGGAAGCGCTTCGAGCTCCTGTGCGCGCGCTATTACGAGGCCGTCGGCTTCGGCACCGCGACCCTGGCGGCGGGCGCTGACGGCGGCATCGACGTCAAGCTGTTCAGGATCGATCCATCGACACCGCTCGCCATCGTGCAGTGCAAGGCCTGGAACAGCCGCCAGGTGGGTGTCAAGGAAATCCGCGAGTTGCTGGGGGTGATGGTGCATGAGAAAGTCGCGCGCGGCATCTTCATCACCACCGGGACCTATAGCGCGGATGCGCTGGCCTTTGGCGCGGCCAACCCGATCCAGCTGCTCGACGGCGCGGCTTTCCTGGGCAGGGTGCTCGACCTGCCGCCGGAACAACAGGCGGCCCTGCTGGCCTGCGCCTTCGAGGGAGATTTCTACTCGCCGACCTGCGCCTCCTGCGGCGTCAAGATGGTGGCGCGCGACAGCAGGCGCGGCGCCTTCTGGGGCTGCGTGCACTACCCGCGCTGCAAGACGACCTTGCCGATGCGCCGGGACAGCGTAGCGGCCCAAGCCTGACTGCACGGTTCAGCAGGCGCCGGCGCTGAGAAAGCGCGCTTCCGGCAAACCGCGCACATCGAGCTCGCGCCGGAACAGCGCCCCGGACAGGGGCGCGGCCGCGCGATCGTTGTGCGTCATGCCCTGGTGCGCCGTGCTCACGAACAAGGTCGACAGGCCCGGTCCGCCGAAGGCCGGGCAGCTCGGCTGCGGCGCGTCGAGCGCCACCACGCGATCGATGCTGCCGTCGGGGGCGAAACGGATCACCTGGCCCGCGCCCCAGCGCGTGCTCCACAGGAAGCCATCCGCATCGATGCAGGAACCATCCGGCGCGCCGGGCGCCGCCTCGCCCGCGACGAAAGTGCGCGGCTCACCCACGTCGCCGCTGCAGGGGTCGTAGGGCGCATGGCGGATCTCGCGTGTCGCCGAATCGGCGAAGTACATGCGCCGGCCGTCCGGGCTGAAGCAGATGCTGTTGGCGATCGCGGCGGTCCCGATCGGCAGGCGCTCGAGCGAGAGGTCGAGGTTAAGGCGGTAGAAGCCGCCCAGCGCCGGCTTGGGATCGTCCTGGTTGAACATGCCGAACACGAAGCGCCCCTGGCGGTCGCAGCGGCCGTCGTTCAGGCGGGTGGACGGCAGATGGGCCTCGACCTCGCAGATGCGCCTGATGGCGCCGGTCGAGAAGGTGAAGAAGGCNAGGCCCGAGGCCAGGCCGAGCAGCAGGCGNTCGTCGCTGCCGGTCAGGGCNAAGCAGCAGAGGCGCTCCGGCATCGGCCAGCTGCGGGTCTCACCAAGGGCGGGCGTGTGNGCCCACAGGCGGGCGGCCGGGATGTCGGTCCACAACAAGCGTCCGCTGCGCTCGCACCACAGCACGCACTCGCCCAGCTCGTGCCGGTTAGCGAGGAAGGCCTCCATCAGGCGTCGACCGAGAAGCGGAAACGCGACTCGGTCCGGTACTCCTCGCCCGGGCGCAGGATCACGTTCGGGAAGCCCGGCTGGTTGGGCGAATCCGGGAAGTGCTGGGGTTCGAGGCAGAAGCCGCTGCGGTGCCGGCAAGGGCCGTTCTTGCCCTGCAGCGAGCCGTCGAGGAAGTTCCCGCTGTAGAACTGCACGCCCGGCTCCTCGGTGAACAGTTCCAGCACCCGGCCCGAGACAGGGTCGACCACGCGCGCCGCCCGCGTCATTGCTATTGCCGCGGGCTTGTTCAGGACGAAGTTGTGGTCATAGCCCTGGCCATTGCGCAGCTGTTCGTCGGTTTCGCCGATGCGCGCGCCGATCGGGCGCGGGCTGCGGAAGTCGAAGGGCGTGCCCGCAACAAGAGCCAGTTCGCCCGTGGGGATCGATTCGGCGTCGATGGCGACAAAGACATCGGCGTCGATCTGCAGGAGGTGGCCGAGGATGTCGCCGCTGCCCGCCAGGTTGAAGTAGCTGTGCTGGGTCAGGTTGACCGGGGTGGCGCGGTCGCACACGGCGTGAAAGCGCACCACCAGCTCATTGTCGTTTGTGAGGGTGTAGGTGACGGTGGCGTCGAGGTTGCCGGGATAGCCCTGTTCGCCGTCGCGGCTGCGGTAGGACAGGCGCAGGCTGCCGCCGTCGATGGCGGCCTGCCATTTCACCTTGTCGAAACCGGGGTCGCCGCCGTGCAGGTGGTTGTTGCCGTTGTTGGTCGGAAGCTGGAATGCCTGGCCGTCGAGGGTAAAGCGGCCGTGCGCGATGCGGTTGCCGTAGCGGCCGATCAGGGCGCCNAAATAGGGACTGTCGCTGCGGTAGGGTTCGAGCGTGTCGAAGCCGAGCACCACGTCCGCCAGCCGGCCCTCGCGGTCGGGCGCATGCAGTTCGGTGATGATGCCGCCGAAGTCGATGATCTTCGCCACCAGGCCATTGGCGTTGGCGAGCCTGAACTGGGTGATGGCGCTGCCGTCCGGCAGCTGGCCGAAGGGAGCTTGNGTGATGTCGGGTCGCACGTGCTGTCGTCCTCGCGAGAGTCGGCCGAAAGGGCCGCGNTGATCAGGATGACAAGATGCTAGCACGCGCCTTCGATGGCCCGCGCGAGGGAGCGCGGGCCCGGATTTGTTACATAAACACAACACCACTACGTACTTACACGTATTTCTTGTTCNAGATCGTGCGGCTTTTTAACCACACGCACATGCTTCTCAAAAAACGTGTAAGGAAATTGCAAATGTTTATTGGCATCATTTCCATGGTGCTGGTAACGTGACTGTCTGACAAAGCTGCTGTTTTGACCAATACCACTCCCGCACCACGTCCTCGAAGACGCACACACACTACTGGAGACCATCAATGAAGAAAACTAGCCTGGCCATCGCCCTCTTGTCCCTCCTGCCGCTGGCGGCCCACGCACAGACCAGCGTGACGATCTACGGCATCGCCGACGCCTCGGTCGGCATCGAAGACACCGACGCACCGGGCGAAGGCCACCGCACCGTGATCAGCTCCGGCACGCAGTCGACCAGCCGCATCGGTTTCCGCGGCACCGAGGACCTGGGCAACGGCCTGAAGGCGCTCTTCAACATCGAAGCCGGCGTCGCCCTCGACAGCGGCGCCCAGGACGCGGCCGGCACCTTCCAGCGCCGCGCCGTGGTCGGCCTGCAAGGCTCCTTCGGCACCATCACCATCGGCCGCGAATACGGTCCGATCGCCGCGGTGGCGCAGTCGGCCGACCCGCTGGGCCACGGTTTCTACGGTTCGACCCTGACCAGCTTCGGCACCAACCGCCTGACCCGCCGCCTGTCGAACTCGGTCAACTACAAGAGCGAGAGCCTGAGCGGCTTCACCGTGCTGGCCGCCTACAGCGCCGGCGAGCGCAACGTCGATCCCTCGAACGACCTGTGGGGCGCCGCCGTCGAGTACAAGAACGGCCCGGTCTACCTCGGCGCAGGCTACCAGGAAACCGAAGCCCAGATCGGCCCGAACAACAAGGAATACGCGCTCGGCGCAGGCTTCACCGCCGGCGCCTTCGACTTCCGTGCGGCCTACCTGGAAGCCGACCCGGCCGGCGTGAACAACGAGTACAAGTACACGACCGTGGGCGGTGTCTACACCGCCGGCCCGAACAAGTTCTACGCTTCGGTGCACCAGCAGAAGCTGGAAACCGGCGCCAAGGGCAACGGCTTCTCGCTGGCCTACAGCTACACCCTGTCCAAGCGCACCAACCTGTACACCAGCTACGCGAAACTGCGCAACAACGGACGCGGCGTCTTCGGCCTGGCTTCGGCAGGCGGCACCTTCGCCCCGCCGACCACCGCCCTCGGTTCGGACCCGTCGGTGTTCAACGTGGGTGTGCGCCACTCGTTCTGAGTCCGCACCGCACAAACAAGAACGGCGAGCCTTGCGGCTCGCCGTTTTTGCTTCATGGGGCCTGCGCCCCGCGCCTTACGCCAGCAGCGCCTGCCCGGCGCGCTGCGCGGTCCCCAC
>JGI24770J26754_10001028_pt1 | contig 20057 bp, 17 predicted proteins | sample LakOneMetagenome_FD_26754 | JGI IMG/M metagenome (IMG submission 26754) | reverse complement strand
CGCAACGCCACGGCCAAGCCGTTCTGGCGCGGGTAGCTGCCGAGTTTGCGCAGCATCAGCGAAGCCGTTACCGTGCCTTGCTTGATGGAGGTGGCCAGCCGCAGAATTTCATCCCAATGGGCGCGTATTTGCTTGATGTTCAGCCTGTCGCTGCTAATCATCGGCTTGAGCGCGTCATAGGCGGCATCGCCCTTGGGGATGAATAGCTTGGTTTCGCCCAAGTCACGGATACGCGGCGCGAAGCGAAATCCCAGCAAATGCATCAAGCCAAACACGTGATCGGTGAAGCCTGCCGTGTCGGTGTAGTGTTCCTCGATGCGCAAGTCCGACTCGTGGTACAGCAGGCCATCAAGCACGTAAGTTGAATCACGAATGCCCACGTTGACCACCTTGGCACTGAAGGGCGCGTACTGGTCGGAGATATGGGTGTAGAAAGTCCGTCCTGGACTGCTTCCATACTTCGGGTTGATATGACCAGTGCTTTCTGCTTTGCTGCCGGTTCTGAAGTTCTGGCCGTCCGACGATGACGTGGTGCCGTCACCCCAGTTGCCGGCGAAGGGTTGCCGAAACTGCGCATTCACCAGCTCGGCCAGCGCCGTCGAATAGGTTTCATCGCGGATGTGCCAGGCTTGCAGCCAAGACAGCTTGGCGTAGGTGGTGCCAGGGCAGGACTCGGCCATTTTGGTCAGACCCAGGTTGATCGCGTCGGCCAGGATCGTCGTCAACAGCAAGGTTTTGTCCTTGGCCGTGTCGCTGGTCTTCAGGTGTGTGAAGTGGCGGGTGAAGCCCGTCCATTCATCGACCTCCATCAGCAACTCGGTGATTTTGAGGTGCGGCAGCAGCATAGCTGTCTGGTCGATCATGGCTTGCGCGGCGTCTGGTACTGCCGCGTCCAGCGGCGTGATCTTCAGGCCTGACGCGGTGGTGATGATGGCATCCGGTAAGTCGTTGGCCGCAGCCATGCGGTTGACTGTGGCGAGTTGCGCCTCCAACAATTCCAACCGGTCATGCAGGTATTGGTCGCAGTCGGTGGCCACTGCCAGCGGCAATTCGCTGGCCAGCTTCAAAGTGGCGAACTTCTCGACCGGCACCAGGTATTCGTCGAAGTCCTTGAACTGGCGAGAACCCTGCACCCAGACATCACCGGAGCGCAGCGCGTTCTTCAGCTCCGACAGGGCGCATAACTCGTAGTAACGCCGGTCGATGCCGTCGTCGGTCAGAACCAGCTTTGCCCAGCGCGGCTTGATGAATGCGGTTGGCGCATCGGCGGGCACCTTGCGCGCGCTGTCGCTGTTCATGCCGCGCAGCATGTCGATGGCATCGAGCACACCCTTGGCGGCGGGCGCAGCCCGCAATTTGAGCACGCCCAGGAACTGCGGCGCGTAGCGGCGTAGCGTGGCATAGCTTTCACCGATGTGGTGCAGGAAATCAAAGTCGGCAGGCCGCGCCAATGTTTGCGCTTCGGTGACGCTGGCGGCGAAGGTGTCCCAGGGCATAACGGCCTCGATGGCGGCGAACGGATCGCTGCCGCTTTGCTTGGCCTCAATCAACGCTTGACCGATGCGCCCATACATCCGCACCTTGTCGTTGATCGCCTTGCCGGAAGCCTGGAACTGCTGCTGATGCTTGTTCTTGGCCGCGTTGAACAGCTTGCCGATGATGCGATCGTGAAGGTCGATGATTTCATCGGTGACGGTGGCCATGCCTTCGATGGCCAGCGCTACCAGCGTGGCATAGCGTCGTTGCACCTCGAACTTTGCCAGATCAGCAGGCGTCATCTGGCCACCTTCACGAGCGATTTTGAGCAGGCGGTTCTGGTGAACCTGCCGCTCGATGCCTGCGGGCAGATCAAGTGCTTGCCAGGATTTCAGGCGCTCAATATGTTCGAGCATGTGGCGAGAGTTCGGTTTGGCAGGCGACTGGCGCAGCCATGCCAGCCACGTCACTTTACTGCCGTCCTTGCGCTTGAGAAGTTCGTCCAGGCGCTGACGGTGGGGTGATAACAAAGAATCGGTCAGCGCCGCGTAAATGCGTCGGTTGGCACGGGTGATGGCCTCGGCGCTTGCGCGCTCGATGGCATTCATGGCGGGCAGGATAATGCTCTGCCGCCGCAGATTCTCGACAAGTGCGCTCGCCAGCACGATGCCTTTGTCGGTCTGCAAGGCCAGCACGATGCCTTTGTCGGTCTGCAAGGCCAGCTCGGTCAATGTATGCGCGGCTTGCCGATAGTGGCTCATGGTGAAGGGCTTGAACCCAAAAACCGTTTGCAGCTCGACCAAGTGCTCCCGCCGTGTCTGTTCGCGCTGGCCGTACTCGCTCCAACTTTCCACTGGCATCTTGACTTGCGCGGCCACCATGCGCAACAGGGGCGGAAACGGAGGCTCATCGACGCCCAAAAAGGTGCCAGGGAATCGCAAGTAGCAAAGCTGCACAGCGAAGCCCAATCGATTCGCGGCGCCGCGACGCTGACGGATCACCGACAGGTCGGTTTCGTTGAACGTGTAGTGCCGTATCAGTTCGTCTTTGGCATCTGGCAGTGCCAGCAGGCTTTCGCGCTCGGTGGCGGACAGGATTGAGCGGCGTGGCATGGTCAGTCTTCCCGCAGGTACTGGTACAAGGTTTCGCGGCTGATGCCGAAGTCACGGGCCACCAAGGTTTTTTGGTCGCCTGCCGCAACTCGCCGTTTCAACTCGGCAATTTGTTCGCTGTTCAGCGATTTCTTTCGTCCCCGGTAGGCACCGCGCTGCTTGGCCAGCACGATTCCCTCGCGCTGACGTTCGCGGATGAGGGCGCGCTCGAACTCAGCGAAGGCTCCCATGACCGACAGCATCAGATTGGCCATCGGTGAGTCCTCGCCGGTGAACTTCAGCCCTTCGTTGACGAACTCCATGCGCACGCCCCGTTGTGTCAGCCCTTGGACGATGCGGCGCAGGTCATCAAGGTTGCGTGCCAGCCTGTCCATGCTATGCACCACCACGGTGTCGCCCTCGCGGACGAAGGCCAGCACCCTTTCCAGCTCGGGACGCTGGGTGTCCTTGCCAGAAGCCTTGTCGGTGAACACCCGCGCCACCTGAACACCCTCCAATTGCCGTTCCGGGTTCTGGTCGAAGCTGCTGACGCGGACATAGCCGATGCGTTGACCTTGCAAGATGCCTCCAAAGGCAAAAGTGTCAGGATGAAATCTATTACCTTTGACGGAATATGTCAATCAATAGGAAATTTAACTCTATTCTGACATCGTTTGCACATGGCATCTGACATCAAGTTAGGGTATGCCTCAATCTGACGGCTGCGAACCGCCAGGGACAGGCGCAATGTCAGATTCTGTCGCGGCCTTGGCGCGTGCCTGGAAGCGTTCATAGCAATCCAGCCCGCAGAAATGTTCGACGTATTCCGCGCCTTCCGGGGTGAAGGCGGCATCGAGCGGAATTTCTTTGCAGCATACGCAGCAGGTGGTGCAACTGGCAGTGTTCGGGGCGTTTGCGTTCATGGTGGTACTCCTCCAGATTGGTAGCGAAGCTCAAAGCTGCCCACTCTCGGCTGGCTGGGAAGCGGTCATGATCTTCCCTTGAAGGCCCGCAGCAGCCGCGTCACAGACAGGACAAACAAGCCGGTCAGCGTGAGGGCTGCAATACCCCAGTGCTCCCCGATGAACGCGCCGGCCGTCGTGCCGGCTAGCACAATGGCGAGAATCGGCAAATGGCAGGGACAGGTGAGCACGGCCAGCGCGCCCCACAAGTAGCCGGTGATCGGTTTGTGCGTCTCAGACGGCAAGTGCTCTGGGCTGTTCATGGCAGACTCTCCGCGTGCTGTGCCGGTTCGGTTGGCATGGCGGCCAGTTGCATTTCGAGGCTGGCCAGGGCCTCGCGCCGACGCTCGACGAGTTGCCGCAACACGGCAAGCTGCGCAGACGCACCGTCACCGTCCGCAGCATCCAGCGCCCGGCACAGCGGCGCCAGTGCGTCCAGGCCGATACCCGCTTCGAAGGCAGCCCGTACAAAGCGCAGCCGTTGCAACGCGGTGTCATCGAACAAGCCGTAGCCGCCCGTGGTGCACGCGACCGGCCGTAGCAATCCGCGCAGCAGGTAGTCGCGCACGATATGCACGCTCACCCCGGCATCAAGGGCCAGCCGGGACACTGTGTAGGCGCTCATTGAACACCTCCTTTTCCTCATCCGGCGCAGCACGAAAGCTGCTTCACGTCCTTGCTGAAGGTCTGCGCCGCGAGCTTCAGCCCTTCGACCATGGTCAGGTAGGGGAACAATTGGTCGGCCAGTTCCTGCACGGTCATACGGTTGCGAATGGCGAGCACCGCCGTCTGGATCAGTTCACCCGCTTCCGGGGCCACCGCTTGCACGCCGATGAGCCGTCCGCTACCTTCCTCGATGACCAGCTTGATGAAGCCGCGTGTGTCGAAGTTGGCAAGCGCACGCGGCACGTTGTCCAAGGTCAAGGTGCGACTGTCGGTCTCGATCCCGTCGTGATGTGCTTCCGCCTCGCTGTAGCCCACGGTGGCGACCTGCGGGTCGGTGAACACCACGGCCGGCATTGCGGTCAGGTCCAGGGCCGCATCGCCGCCAGTCATGTTGATCGCAGCACGGGTGCCGGCCGCTGCCGCCACATAGACGAACTGAGGCTGGTCGGTGCAGTCGCCAGCCGCATAAATGTGTGGCGTACTGGTGCGCATGCCCTTGTCGATGACGATGGCCCCCTGCGCATTGGCAGCGACTCCCGCCGCTTCCAATGCCAGGCTGCGCGTGTTCGGTGCCCTGCCAGTGGCGACCAGCAGCTGGTCGGCGCGTATTTCACCGTACCCGGTGGTCAGCACGAATTCGCCGTCCACATGCGCGACCTGGCTGGCTTGCGTGTGTTCCAATACCTTGATCCCTTCGGCACGGAACGCGGCTGTAACGGCCTCGCCGATGGCCGGGTCTTCGCGGAAGAACAGCGTGCTGCGTGCCAGGATCGTCACTTTGCTGCCCAGCCGGGCAAAGGCTTGCGCCAGTTCCAGCGCCACCACAGACGAGCCGATCACGGCCAGGCGCTCGGGAATGGTGTCGCTGACCAGGGCCTCGGTGGAAGTCCAGTAGGGTGACTCTTTCAGGCCCGGAATCGGCGGCACGGCCGGGCTGGCACCCGTGGCGACCAGGCAGCGGTCGAACGCCACCACACGCTCGCCGCCATCGTTTAAACGGACGGCAAGGCTCTGGTCGTTCTTGAAACGCGCTTCACCATGCAGCACGGTGATGGCCGGGTTGCTGTCCAGGATGCCTTCGTACTTGGCGTGGCGCAGCTCATCGACGCGCGCCTGCTGCTGGGCCAGTAGTTTGCTGCGATCAATCGCAGGCACAGTCGCCGCGATGCCACTGTCGAATGGGCTTTCACGGCGCAAATGGGCGATATGGGCAGCGCGGATCATGATCTTGGACGGCACGCAGCCGACATTGACGCAAGTACCGCCGATGGTGCCGCGCTCGATCAGCGTGACGTTCGCACCTTGCTCGACGGCCTTCAGCGCCGCCGCCATCGCGGCTCCGCCGCTGCCAATAACGGCGACGTGCAGTCCGTCCCCATCACCACCAGCCTTGTCGCCACCGCCCAGCCATCCCAGCGCCTTGCCAAGCAGTCTGCCCCGCGCTGAAGTGGATGGGGCATCGGCGGGTGTGGCCTTGTAGCCGAGGCCGGCCACAGCGGCGGTCAGCGCCTCTGGCGAGGTGCCGGGATCGGTGGCGAGTTGCGCGGAGCCTTTCGGGTAGGACACGAGCGCCGACAGCACGCCCGGCACTTTCTCCAGGGCGTCCTTGACATGTGTCGCGCACGAGTCGCAGGTCATTCCGGTGATATTCAAATACATTGCATCGTTCCTTTTCGTTTCGGCAACTGCCAATGCAGTTAGCCGTGTTTGGGTGGTAGTTCGCAGCGGCGGTTGGCCGGTGAGAGCAGATCCCAGATCGACACCCCGATCATCAAGGCCAGACCGACATAGAGGAGGTTCGCCGTCCACCAATTGCCAAAAAACAAGAGCATGGCCGCCAGCACGATGGCTGGGCCGACCATCCCGAGCAGGCTGCGGTACCATTGCCGATGACTCAGCCAGCCCAGTGCATTCGCCAGCAAAGCCACGACTGCGAACAGCGGCAGCAGCTTGGAGATAAACAACCCTTCGTATTCCTGTAGAAAGCCAAGGCCGATGGCCGCGCCCAGGCTGGCGATAGCCGGGAAACAGGCAGCGCATCCCATCGCGGAAACAACGCTGCCAAGCGCGCCAGCCTTGTCGGCAATGCGTGTAATCAGTCCCATGATCGCCCCAGGTTCGGGTTCAGTGGCTCACTGCTTGACGCTGGACGGATAGCCCGCGTCTCCGGTTGCCTTGGTCAGCTTCTGCACGCTGGTCTTGGCATCATCGAACGTGACAACCGCTTCGCGTGTCTCGAAGGTCACGTCAATTTTGCTGACGCCTTCGACCTTGGAAATCGCCTTCTTGACGGTGATCGGGCAGGTGGAGCAGGTCATGCCCGGTACGGACAGCGTGACGGTCTGGGTGGCGGCCCACACGGGGGCAACAACGGCAGCGAGGGCGAGGGCGGCAAACAGTTTTTTCATGATGAACTCCTGTGATTAATAGAAAAATGGCATGACGTAGGGAAATCCGAGCGCGACCAGGACCAGCGCGGCCACGATCCAGAAAATGAGCTTGTAAGTAGCTCGCACTTGGGGAATCGCGCAGACCTCACCCGGTTTGCAGGCTTGCGCCGGGCGGTAGATGCGCCGCCAGGCGAAAAACAGCGCGACCAGCGCTGCGCCGATGAAGATCGGGCGATAGGGTTCCAGCACCGTCAGGTTGCCGATCCATGCCCCGCTGAACCCCAAGGCGATCAAAACCAGCGGCCCCAGGCAGCAGGCCGACGCAAGAATGGCGGCCAGCCCACCGGCGAAGAGCGCGCCGCGCCCGTTTTGTGGTTCAGACATACGCTTGTCCTTTCAAATTTGGTTTGGATAGCTTAAGCTTACTTCCGTAGTTATGTACGGAGTCAAGCGATATGCAAATTAATTTTGAGAATCTGACCATTGGCGTTTTTGCCAAGGCGGCCGGGGTCAATGTGGAGACCATCCGGTTCTACCAGCGCAAGGGCCTGCTGCCGGAGCCAGACAAGCCCTATGGCAGCATTCGCCGCTATGGCGAGGCGGATGTAACACGAGTGCGGTTCGTGAAATCGGCCCAGCGGCTGGGCTTTAGCCTGGACGAAATCGCCGAGCTACTGCGGCTGGAGGATGGCACCCATTGCGAGGAAGCCAGCGGCCTGGCCGAGCACAAGCTCAAGGATGTGCGCGAGAAGATGGCCGACTTGGCACGCATGGAGGCCGTGCTGTCTGAACTGGTGTGCGCCTGCCATGCGCGGAAAGGGAACGTTTCCTGCCCGCTGATTGCGTCACTGCAAGACGGAACGAAGCTCGCTGCATCGGCGCGGGGGAGTCACGGGGTGACTACGCCTTAGCGTGCTTTATTTTCCGAATTCTGAGACGACCCCAACCAGGCTGCAAACGTAAGAGCGGCGGCGATCATGACACTTGGGACAAACCACAGCGTCACCTTGTCGACCACGGCCTGGATAGGCAGCTTGGAGCCTTGAGCCTGCTCGACCAGGCGGATGATCTGGGCCAGCATGGTCTGCGTTCCGACCGCGGTGGCGCATATCCTGAGGCTCCCTTGTTGGTTTACGGTCCCGCCCACGACGTTGCTGCCGGCGATCTTCTCAACCGGGATGGGTTCGCCGGTGATCATCGACTCGTCAACGTAGCTGCGGCCTTCGATCACCTCTCCGTCGACCGGCACGCGCTCGCCTGGGCGCACTTCGACAATTTCGCCCAGACCGACTTCGGCCACCGGGATGTCGACGACAAGGCCATTACGCAAGACGTGCGCGTCCTTGGGCTGCAGCGTGACGAGGCGCGTAATGGCTTCCGATGTGCGGCCCTTCGCGCGAGCCTCGAGATAGCGGCCCAGGAGGATCAGTGCCACGATGACGGCCGCCGCTTCGTAATACACGTTGATGGTTCCGACGGGCAAAATGCCGGGGACGAAAGTGGCAACAACAGAGTAGCCGAATGCCGCTGCGGTACCGACAGCAACCAGCGTGTTCATGTCTGGCGCCAAGCGCAGCAAGGCAGGTATGCCTTTCTGGAAGAAGCGCCTGCCCGGAAGGGCAAGAATAAGCGAAGTCAGGACAAACTGAAGATACCAACTGGTTTGCATGCCAATTGTTGCCATAATCCACTCGTGCACCTGTGGAATCAGGTGTGAGCCCATTTCTGCAGCGAAGACGGGCAGGGCGAGTATGCTAGCCGTTCTCAGATCTCGTTTCAGGGCGGCCTGTTCGGCGTCTTTCTTCCTTGCGGTATCATCGTCCGCACGCGTAGCGATATCGATGGGCCGCGATGCGTAACCGGCCTTGTCGATTGCCGCGATCAGGTTCTCGACGCTCGCAGTGCCACGCACTGTGGCGCGTTCGGTAGCAAGGTTCACCGATGCCTGTGCGACGCCTGGCACTGTCGTAAGTGCACGCTCGACGCGGCCGACGCAGGAAGCGCATGTCATCCCGCTCACCGCCAGTTCTACCGTGTTGAGGGGTACGTCATAGCCAACCTTCTCGACGGCCTGGACAAGCGCCAACCGGTCCAGGCTACCGGCAGTTCGGATTTCGGCCCGTTCGGTAGCGAGGTTGACAGAAACGTGTTCGACACCAGGCACTTTTGCAAGGGCCGCCTCCACTCGCCCCACGCAGCTTGCGCAGGTCATTCCCGCAATAGGCAGGCTGATCGATGTTTTGCCGCGTGCACTCATCGTGTTGGACAAGCTCATGGTTCGCTCCAGACTCAGTTCACATGAGATCAGTCTAGAGCTTGCCATCGTTGGAAGGTCAAGTGAATGCGACGAGACGAAACCAAAAACTGCCTACAGCGCATCTTCTCGCGGCGCGTTCTAAGCAACCTAAATACTGTTGACATTTCCATCGTTGGAAGGTTTACAGTGGGCTGACTCATTGTTCGCGAGGTCCATCATGTACGACCCAATCAGTGGGAAGCCCACTCCTGCAGAGCATCAGCCAGTCACGCCAGACTACACGCACAACGCGGTTTCATCACCGCCCTCTTTGCGTACTGAGGTAACGCCAACAATCCGACCTGGCAGGTCCTGCCTGTTCTGTCGCTACCGCCAGGTCAACCCGCAGAGCATGGAGCAGAATGATGCCTAAGATGTTTGTCCTGCCTCACCCCGACTGTGCGCCGAACGGTGCAGAGCTGGACGTTGCCCCGGGTAAGAGCATCTGTGACGCCCTGCTAGACAATAATATCGACATCGAACATGCCTGCGGCAAAGTTGGGGCGTGTACGACCTGCCACGTAATCGTGCGCGAGGGCGCGCAGTCTCTTCGCCCACCGAGCGAGAACGAGGAAGACATGCTTGACCGCGCTTGGGGCGTCGAACAGCATTCGCGGCTTTCCTGCCAGGCTATCGTCGCCGGCGCCGAACTCATTGTCGAAATCCCCAGGTATTCACTGAACCACGCAAAGGAAGCTAGCTAGCCTCGCCCGGAGTAGCGGCATGGGCCGACTGAAGAACACGCATTTCTGAAGGGAGTCACTATGAAACACGATGCACACGAGCAATCAGGTCACCAGCATGGAAATGGTCACTGTCATCATGGGCATTCAGCGGCCGCTCCTGCAGGCGTAGCCGGCGCCACCATGGCGTCTGGGTCCGGCGAGGTAACGAGCGCTGCCGACAAAGCGTTCACCGATCCCGTCTGCGGAATGAAGGTTGCTGACAAGCCTGACCGAAGGATCGAGCATGAAGGAAGTATCTACCATTTCTGCAGCGTGAAATGCATGGACAAATTCCGGACTACCCCATCCGCCTACGTGGGAAAAGTGACGAGCAGCCCGCCGCCAATTGCGCCTGCCGGCACCATCTACACTTGTCCGATGCACCCGGAGATCCAGCAGCCCGGTCCAGGGAATTGTCCAATATGCGGGATGTCCCTTGAGCCGATGATGCCTACTCTGGAAGAGGATGAGAATCCAGAGTTGAGTGACTTCCGCCGCAGGTTCTGGTGGACGTTGCCATTGACCGTGATTGTCACCGTCCTGGCGATGGTCGGCCACCGCATGTTCAGCGGCGGACTGGCTTACCAGAGCTGGATCGAATTGGCGCTCAGCACACCGGTCGTCTTGTGGGCAGGCTGGCCATTCTTCGTGCGCGGGGCGCAATCGATCCGCAACCGCAGCCCGAACATGTGGACCCTGATCAGCCTCGGTGTATCCGCCGCGTACGGGTACAGCGTGGTGGCCACTGTTGCTCCCGGCCTGTTCCCTGCGACGTTTGAAATGCACGGACGCATCGGTGTCTACTATGAAGCCGCGGCCGTAATCATCTCGCTGACGTTGCTCGGCCAGATCCTGGAGCTACGTGCACGTTCGCAGACGTCGGCCGCGATCAAGTCTTTGCTCGGCTTGGCGCCCAAGACCGCCCGCCGCATCCGCGCCGATGGAAGCGAGGAAGACGTAGAGCTGTCGCATGTGCATGTTGGCGACCAGCTGCGCGTACGGCCTGGCGAAAAGGTTCCAGTGGACGGCACCGTCCTCGAGGGCGAAAGCGCAATCGATGAAAGTATGCTCACTGGCGAGCCGCTCCCCGTGACGAAGCGCGTCGGTGACAAAGTCATTGGCGCAACGATCAATACCAGCGGCAGTCTCATCATCCAGTCCGAACGCGTGGGCTCGCAGACGATGCTGTCGCAGATCGTGCAGATGGTCGCAAGCGCCCAGCGTTCGCGCGCACCGATGCAGCGTCTGGCCGACGTGGTGGCCGGCTACTTTGTTTCGGTCGTGGTTCTGGTTGCGTTGGCAACCCTCGTTGGCTGGGGACTCGTTGGACCGAATCCGAGCTGGGTATATGGCTTCGTCAACGCGGTGGCGGTTCTGATCATCGCCTGTCCGTGTGCGCTGGGCCTGGCCACGCCGATGTCGATCATGGCGGCTACGGGCCGCGCCGCGACGCAGGGTGTACTCTTCCGCGACGCCGCGGCAATCGAAGCCATGAGAAAGGTCGACACGCTTATCGTCGACAAGACGGGTACCCTCACGGAAGGGAAACCAGCGTTCGACCGGGTCGTCGCCGCGGCCGGACTTGAGGAATCCGAGGTGCTGCGTGTCGCAGCAAGTCTCGACCAGGGCAGCGAGCATCCGCTCGCGCACGCCATCGTGGCCGAGGCCAGGAAGCGCGAACTCAAGCTCGACAAGCCAGAGACGTTCGAATCGTCGAGCGGGATCGGCGTACGCGGTATCGTCCAAGGCCAAAGGGTGGCCCTTGGGAATACGGCGCTGATGGAGAGCGAAGGAATCGATTGGACGCCCATGCAGCACACTGCGGAGGAACTGCGCCAGGTGGGGGGCAGCGTGATGTACCTGGCGATGGAAGGGCGCCTGATGGGACTTGTAGCGGTCTCGGACCCGGTGAAGGAAACGACACCGGAGGCCCTGGCGGCGCTGCGTGACGCCGGCCTCAGGGTCGTCATGGCGACGGGCGACGGGGTCACCACCGCCAGGGCGGTGGCAACGCGCCTCGGGATCGAGGACGTGCACGGCGAGGTCAAACCGCAGGACAAGCTGGCACTGGTCGAGCGGTTGCAGAAAGAAGGCCGCGTCGTCGCGATGGCTGGGGACGGGATCAACGATGCCCCGGCCCTGGCCAAGGCGGATGTCGGCATCGCCATGGGAACTGGTACGGACGTCGCGATCAACTCGGCGCATCTAACCCTGATCAAGGGCGATTTGCGGGCGATCGCCAGGTCACGGCTGCTTTCGCTCCAGACGGTGCGCAACATGCGGCAGAACCTCGGGTTTGCCTTCATCTACAATGCGATGGGTATCCCGCTGGCGGCCGGCGCACTTTACCCCTTTACCGGCCAATTGCTGTCGCCGATGATCGCGGCACTAGCGATGAGCTTGAGCTCGGTTTCGGTCATTGCTAACGCGCTTCGGTTGCGACATGCGCGGCCCTGAATGATTTTGTGATCTCGGCCTCGAGGTAGGTCGCCGGTGCGTGCAGCGCGGTAGCATGGACAGTATAGTGGTGTACGATATTGGTGATTGTTGTCATCTCAGCAAGTATATTTAATACTCCAGAGAACCGCGCACCTTAAATGAACTTCGTAGTCACCGATCACCTGTACGACGTTGTGGTCATAGGAGGCGTCGTCATGGCGTTAGCAGCCGCAATCTTCATGGCGATCAGCGCACATCAGCGCCGCAAGCAGCGCGGGAAGAAGATCCGCACGGCCAAGCCATCCAGGCGCAGGGCAAAGCGCGCAGGATAGCTGGCAGCGTACAGGAACTTGGGGCATCCCGACCTTACGGCATTCCGGCGCCGTTTTGAATGCGGACTTCCTGACGGACTTCGACTGGCTGGAGGGTCTGGTATCGCTGCCGGATGTTGTTATATACGCCAGGCGTGTCTTCGACCGCGATCGTCACCACCATGGCGTAGGGCAGCGGCGGCAACGATTCGTTATCAACGCTTTGTCCATCTTCGCGGGCCCCGTAGGTAATATCGAACATGGGATCGTCGAGGGTGGCGACGTTAAAGCGCTGCTCGTGCTTGAGCGTCGTCTCCCACTTCTGGTCGTCCATGCGCGCCTCTAACTCAGTCGTGTACATTTTCGACGAGGAGAAGAAAGGAATGGGTTTTTTCTGCGATTTCTTTGGTCGCAGCATGACCGTCAAGCCGGCGCGCGTGTAGTTCACGGCATGTTCCGGGTCGGTGTGGCTGGCAAAGCACAGCGTTGCCCGCAGCGTCACCTTGCCATTCAGTGGTAAGGTAGGAAATGGAATCAGGGCGCGCAAATTCTGTCCGGCCTTCAAGGTGCCCTGGTAGATCACCCTGACCTCGTTGTCGTCGCAGGTGAGCACCTCATCGACGCTCTGCGGGAAGCGGCCGTGCCCGACGTGGCTCATCAACATTTCCTTCGGTCGGCTCGCGTGGTGCGACATCAGGGCCCGGACCGCAAGCAAGCTCAGTGGCGAATTAAGCGAAACCTTGACGCCGATGGCCGTGCGCAGGGTCGCTGGCGAGCTGAAACTTGTGCCGCTTGTATGTGCGTACTGGCCGGTGAGCGCATTGTAGACGACAAAGGGTTGCTGGGCCGAGCCCCCAAACGCCACACCGTCGGGTTTGACCATACCCGGGCTGCGTCCAGGTCCATGCGAGCTGTAGGGGGCACGCTCCCAGTTTGCAGCGGTGACGTCGCAAGCCCCTACCGCCAATGCGTTGACCATGTCCGACGGCGGCTGAACGCGCGACTCAGGCCACTGCTTTTCCCCGTCGTTGCCGACGGCCACGGCGGCAAGCGTCTGCCCGAAGGCGAGGTGGCTGTCGATCAATGCCGTCCAGGGATGGACTTCATCGTCGTTCATGGGCATGTACGGCCCGATGCTCAGGTTGACGAACTCGGGCTTCTCGCTCTTGAGCACATTGTCGATGTGTTTGAGCACGTCGTAGAGGTCCGCGTCGGGGATACCGTCAGGCGATGCCAGCGCCGGACTGATGCAGCGGTAGTGATGCACGTTCGCGTAAGGACGGGGAAAACTTTCGGCCTTCTCGTCAATCGGGCCGAACAGGACCGAGCTGGTCACGCCGTTTCCATGGTTGAGGTAAGCCGCGGACGTCGACTCGGCTCCCGGCAAGACAGTCTCCTGCACCCACTGGCTCAGGTCGGAATGACCGATTCCACCGTCGAAGACCGCGACCTTGAGCGACGTGTCGATCGCCGGCTGGGCGGGCAGGGCAGGGGCCGCAATGCTCGATGCGCGCATTTCCCTTCCACCGATACGTAGTGAGGGCATGACCCGTACGGCACGGACGAAGTGAAATGCGGACAAGCTATGTGCTTTTGACGCAGGCAGGCGTACCGGGACAAAGGTCAATCCGGAGACGGTCAACGCACGTGTGATATCGGCCACGCCGCCAAGCGATTCGGCGTAGCGGCCGAATGCCTTGACGATGTCGCCGTCCTGCGCCGACGCGTGAAGCACGACCTCGAGTGTCGGACGATTGAAGATCGTCTCGTCGACATAATTCTTGTCGGAAGCCGCAAATGGCTGCATCAATTCGAAGCGGCAAAACGCCTTCTGGTGCGTCTGTGGGATCCTGGGCGAAAACAGCATGTCCGCCAAACGGAGGAAGGCGTCGTCCGAGCCAGCCACGTACAGCGCGGCCGTAAACAGCGATTCGCCACTGCGCTGTCGAGTGCTCGCGACCTTGCGTGGCACAACGTAGGCCGAGCGGCTGCCAACGCAGCGCAGGCCGCTCGCCTTCAGAAGGCCGTTTGGGTGATGTGTTTTGGCCAGGAAGGCAGGATGGAGCGTGAACCTGGCAACGGACTCACCGCGGGGTTTTGTGATGGCTGGCTGCGCCTGTTGCTCCTGCATGAGCCGCCCGAGCTGCTTGCCCAGCGACTCACGCTGCTCCGCGATGTGATACGGGTAGATTTTGTCGCCCGATCCGCGATTGAGCTTGAATGGCTGCGTCAGTGTTTCGCCATATCCCAAGATGATGTTCGTTGCCGCCATTCTTAATTACTCCCCGAGGTAACGCTTGATGACACTGCTAACTGTTGGATGGGTCTTGCCCATGCTTGTCGCAATTTCCCTGCGCGAGTGACCGGCCAAATACATAAGCAGCATTTCGCCCTCCTGGGGCTTGGCCATATCCCCCTTGCTCATTCGCAGACGCACGGCGTTCTTGACCAGCGTAGGCACGAGGTCGGCTTTTTCCAGCAATGCCGTCTTGCGGGCCGAGTTCACCAGCTGACCAATCCCGCTGAACGATTCTCCGTGGAGCAGCGCGGCAAGGTTCTTGCGAACCTTATCTTCCATGGCCAGGTCCGCCAAGTAAGTTTCGATGAGATCGACGGAAGGCGGCTCAAACTGGATGACGTGGTCAAACCGGCGCCAGACGGCCGGGTCAAGCAACTCGCCGTGATTGGTAGCGGCAATGAGCAGGGCGTTGGCCGGCCAGTCATCCAGTGCCTGCAGCAGCACATTGACCAAGCGCTTCAATTCACCGACATCGGTGTCATCATCTCGCCGCTTGGCAATTGCGTCGAATTCGTCGAGCAGCAACACACATGGCCTGGACATGGCGTGGTCGAACACCGCACGCACGTTGTTTCCGGTCTTTCCAAGGAAGCTGCTCATAACGGTCGCAAGGTTCAGGGTGAGCAAGGGGAGCCTGAGCTCCTGGGCAAGCCAGTACGCAGCCAAGGTCTTGCCGACCCCTGGCTGGCCGCAAAACAGCAGCATGCGAGCCGGAGCCAGTCCTTCCTGGATGAGCACGTCGAGGCTACGCCATTCCTTGAGCACATCGTCGAGCACATCTTGCACGGTACCGTTGAAAACCGGCTTCTTTGGCACGACGACCGGATAGACGGTTTCGACCAATTCCATGCGGGAGTCAGCGTCGACCGGCGCCGGCACGAAGTCGCCTGCGCCACGCATGACGTTTTCGGTAGAGAGGAACTGTGCGATTTCCTGCGCCAGGGACAGGTCGGTTTGTTTGAGCTTGGTCGCGAACCGACCGACAGCGAGCGCGAATGCGCTACGCGAGCCCGTCATGCCGGACTGAACAACATTAACAAGCTCTTTTCGCGGGAATCTTTCCACGACAATCCTTTTAAAACAATGATATAGCGTTGCTGGTAAATTCTTCCGTGTTGATTTTAACTGAACTTTACCACGTGAGCTAGCGATATCGCTGCGGATTTGTGGAGAGGATGACGGTCACCGCGCACGCGCCCGGCAATCCGACATAATGGTAATAATGTCAGAATTCAGGAGCAGAGCGCCAATATACCTATGGTTTACGTAGTATTACCGTACCGATTAGGAGGTGCTCATGCTCGACAATCCCCAGAACACGGCCGCGATGCAGGCCGACATCGACGCCTTACGTGAGCGCTTCCCGCGCACGGCGGATTTGTACCGGGAAGCTTGCGGCATCATGTTCTTCAGGTACGGTCGGACCCCTACGACGAACTCGCTTTACCAGCTCGTTCGCAAGGGAAGCATGTCGGTGCCGGCGGAAGCATTAAGTAAGTTCTGGAGCGAACTGCGGGAACGAGCGAGGGTCGACCTGCAGCACGCTGACTTGCCAGACCAGTTGAAGCAGTCGGCGGGCCAGCTGATTGGGGAAATATGGTCGCTGGCCCGTGCGGCGGCTGACGAGTCTTTCGCGTCTCTGCGGCAGAGCACGGCGGCCGAGCGCGAAGCAGTGCTGGCCGAGAAAACCGTCCTGGAGGAACAAGCGGCTCACCTAGCGTCGGAACTCGAAGCCGCTCGCATCCGGATCGCGTCGATCGAGGAGACCGTTGCGCAGCAACGAGAAGAACTCAGCGCCGCAGCGGCAATCGAGCGGGAGACCCAGAAGCGGCTTGCCGAGTCGCGGACGGAGATTGAACGGCTGCAAGATCTGATAAATTCAATGTCCACGGCGCACGCGGCTGAGATCGACAAGATAACGGCGCGCGTTCTCCAGGCCGAACAACGCTACTCTGACCTGGAGAAGCATGCACTCATTGACTTGGACCGCGAGCGAACAGCTGCGGCCGAATTGCAAAAGCTGCTCGATGCAGAGCGCAAGGCCTCGGCGTCCCGACTTGAAGAGCTGCAGGGCCAGGTTCAGGCGGCACAGTTTCAGCTTGCAAAACAAAGTCAGGAACTCGGTCGATATGTGGCGAAGGCCGAACTGTTGGCCGATGAACGCGACCGGGCGGCCCGACAGGTGGCGGAAAGCGTAATCCAGAGTGCCGAGCTGGGCAGTCAGCTTGCCGCCGAACGTGCCAGGGTGGCCGAGCTTCGCGAGCAGCTTGAACGAAAAGTACAGGAATCGGCATCGGCCAGTCAGTTAAAAGGGCCGGCCCGCGGAGCGCCCCGGCGCCGGCAACCTGCAGGACCTAAAGCAGGCTGATAGGGCAGGCAAGGCACTATTCGCCAAGCTCCACGTAGTCATCCTGTGGCATGCATACGGCCGTCTCGTCTGTCGTGAATGGGCGTCCGAAGCGATGCCGGATCCAGATATACCTGTCCATGTTCAGGTAAGTTAAATCGAGCGCACGAACCCCAGCCTTGTTCAGTTCGGCAACCTCAGCAAAAGCGAGCTCCTCCAACTGAGAAAATACCGATTCCGGCAGCTGATACAGACACATCAGGTGCTTTTTAACCCGTCGATATAGCGCAGGATTGCGCAGCGTGTAGTCAATGTGTTTGCCCAAGTGACATAAGTGGCACAGGGTCCGCAACCCAACCAGCTTCATGACGTGCCGTCCGCCAGGATCGTCGGCGCCTGGCGGTAGGTATCGCCAAACCTCGTGGCACTCCATTTGAAGGGCGCTTCCGCATTCTCCGCAACGTTTTCCGTCGGCATCGATCGTCATTTTACGCAGCAGTCGCCAGACGTCATTCGGGAGGACTGCCCGCACACACTTGCGGTGCATGACCTGGGGAATCAGTTCGAACACAAGCGTGCCGTGGACAGCGAAACCTGCAGCGCGGTCTACCTTGAGCCGGCCGGCCGGTAGGGACATCGGCCCCGGCACGCGCCGACGATTTTGCCCGGGAAGTGTTTCATTCGATTCAGCCATGTCGAAGCTCCGACGAAAAGCGCAATAACGCGGTATGACGGCCAATGCATTCTTACGTGCCGCCGCGGCTTCGTTTCGACGTCGCGCAGACGTGCACGCGAGCTCAGTTTGGCCAGATCAGTGTGGTGTGCCATGTCCGGGCAACCAAGCGCGCATCCATTGGAATGGTCTTAGGCGCGTGGAGCAGACTAAGCAAATCAGTTCAAACGCCTAGCGCCCGGCAGAGGTCATGACGCAATCTTGGAGAAGTGGATCTTGCTGGAAATCCCACCAGAGGAACCGTACCGAGCCTGGTGGGACGATCGTAGTTCGCACACTTGTGGACAGTTTGATCGAAGCACAGACCTGGACGAAGACGAGAATGAACAGAACCATTTACAAAGTCACACGCCGCCTGGCGCCGACGCTGACCGTCTTGTATCGCACCATTCAGATCGTGAAGTTGCTTGTTAGCTGGTGAAGTACCGAGCAGAGAGGGTTGCAACAACGCGCGAAGATGTCCAGGCGCAGCTGGGCCACAGATCGAGCTGGACGGCCGGAGATCACGACTGTCGCGGGTTTGCCGGTTAAAAGCGTACAGTTCCGCGCGACCGCTCTCGGCGTATCGATGGCCTAGAAAGCTTAAGGAAACTCTGTACCTAAAGGTGGCGACTCCGGGAGTTGTCGGTAAAGTTGTACCTAAACCTGTAGACCCGGCGTTAAAAACAGCGCATTTTCGCCGAGTCGGTATGTTTAGGTACGCTGAGTGTAGAGTTTTAGGTACGAGCGCTGCTAGAGCTGTTACAAGGTGCGGTGGCTAACTTAGGGTCCCCGTGTCTTCGCATAATCTATATTATGTCAAACCAAGTCCTATGTTAGCTGTGTTCATCTGGCGCTCACTCCGTCTACGTACTGGTGGTGTTGCACGACTGGCCCACTTGGTAGACGGGAGCACACGTTCCTCGGGAAGTTTCTCCGGCGCCGAGCAATCTCAGCGTACGGCGCTGTCCGGCGCGTTGGTGCAAGTGTTGACTTCGAGCAGGCAGCTTGGGCCAAGTGCCAGCATATCGAAGTCGTTGTTCAGGCCTGACACGGCCTTCTCGGCTGCATACCGGTTCGCTACATGCAGTCGAGCACTGATTCTAAATGTGCGCTGACACCTTCGAGCTTGCTGAGCTTGGCATTAAGCCAGGCCGGCTACGGCAGAACAGGATGTTTCTATTCTGCGATCCTGACCAAGACTTTCCGGGGGACGCCGAGCAGATCAAGTGGAACTCGCTGGACCGTCAAGGTGGATGCTTCGGGGATTGACTCCCATCTACGGCATGAAGCTACCATTGCCGCGTGGCTGGTTTGAAGTCATTCACCGATTCTCCTTTCAATGAGCTACGTAATAGACTTGTTAAGTTGAGTTCCTGAAAGAGCAAACAAGACCTTGGCCTAGGGCTTTTTGGGCTTCGTCGAGCAGACCAAGTGGAACTCGCTCGACTGTTGACGTGGATGCTTCGGGGGCTGACTCCCATCCACGGCGGGACGGCTACTACTTTCTTGGGGCTGTGCTTGAAGCCTTTCAGCGATTTTCCTTCCAATTATCTCCGCAACAGAATCATCAAGTTCTATTCCTGAAATTGCAAACAAGGCCTTGACCTGGTGCCATGTGCAATCGCCGTGAGCTAAACGTATATGATACCCGCGCTTGCGGGTAATATTCAGTTCGAAAACGTTGTTTCTGTTAGTTTCACAAATCATAAAGTCTAAGTATCGGCAGATCCCAGAGCAAGGCTTTATCGCAGTATTTGGGAGCGCGATAAAACGATGGATGAATAATCTAAGGTGTTCGGGTACTGCTCTGACAAAAATATAACTCGACATTACATTATATATTGTCGAGTTCGCAGTGGGCTCTGCCGGACAGCAACCTCGATGAGGTGCTGTCGGAGGCAACGTTAATGACTAATACCAAAATGCGGCGATTTATAGATGCGCCCGGTAGCAAGGCCGCTTTGCGAAAAGTTGGTTTTCGTTATCCGTGTATCATTAAACTGAAACCCACTTGCCCCAAACTTCTTGCCAATTGGTGCGCACCCCGTCTGCATGAATTGCGCTTCTCAACTTTTTAACCATGCCACACCCCATTTTGGTACCCTGCCCCGTCTTCCGTCTCAGCATCGAAACCTAGGCCCATAGTGCCATTATGAATTGCAACGAATACCGTTAGAGGCTCCGAATTGGTGAGGCGCACTCTTCCACTCAACCAAAAGCTGGGTTTATGTGTTTTCTAGGCTTTGTTGCGCAAATCGGGCTCGACCAGCGTAGCACCCGCAGGTCTGGTAGCCTGAGCGGATGAAACCAGCTCCACAGAAGTACCGCACGACCAATTGG
>JGI24770J26754_10001024_pt1 | contig 20123 bp, 19 predicted proteins | sample LakOneMetagenome_FD_26754 | JGI IMG/M metagenome (IMG submission 26754) | reverse complement strand
ACGTCAATCACCGCGAGGTCGGTGTACACGCGCGTAACGCAGCGCACGCCCGTGATCGGATAGGTACAGCGTTGAACGAGCTTGCACACACCGGCGTGCGTGAAGTGTTCCATCATGACCCAGGTCTGCTTGGCGCCAATGGCGAGATCCATCGCGCCGCCCACTGCCGGAATATCGTCCGCCTTGCCGGTGTGCCAGTTTGCAAGATCGCCATTTGCAGCGACCTGAAACGCGCCGAGCACGGCAATGTCAAGGTGGCCTGCCCGCATCATTGCGAATGAATCTGCGCTGTGAAAATATGACCCGCCCCGCAGCAAAGTAACCGGAAGCTTCCCGGCATTGATCAGATCGAAGTCCACCTCGTTGGCGACCGGCGCCGGCCCCATGCCGAGCAAACCGTTCTCGCTCTGCAAAATAATCTCGCGGTCGACCGGTAGATGATTGGCGACCAGTGTCGGCATGCCAATCCCGAGATTGACATAGGCGCCCTCGTGAATGTCACGTGCTATGCGCGCCGCGAGTTCGTCACGGCTGAGCCGCTGATAGGTCATGCTGCCATCTCCAGTCGCGGCACTTCGACGATACGCTGAACAAAAATTCCAGGTGTGACAATGTGCTCAGGATGGATGTCGCCAAGCGGCACGACCTCATGTACTGATGCGATGGCGACGGTTGCCGCCATCGCCATCACCGGACCAAAGTTGCGCGCCGACTTGCGGTAGGTCAGGTTGCCCCAGCGATCCCCCAACTCAGCTTTGATGAGCGCAAAGTCGGCGCGGAGCGGCGTCTCGAATACATACATTTCGCCGTCAATCTCGCGCACTTCCTTGCCGTTGGCCAGCTCGGTGCCAAAGCCCACGCGTGTAAAGAAGCCGCCGATACCCGCTCCCGCCGCACGGATGCGTTCNGCAAGGTTGCCTTGCGGTACCAGCTCAAGCTCCACCTTGCCGCTGCGATAGAGCGCATCGAACACGTATGAGTCCACCTGGCGTGGGAATGAGCACACCACCTTGCGCACGCGGCCCGCTTTCAGCAGCGCAGCAATACCTGTCTCGCCGTTGCCCGCATTGTTGGCGATGATCGTCAGGTCACATGCACCCTGCGCGATTAATGCATCAACGAGCGCAACCGGCATGCCCGCACCACCGAAGCCACCGACCATGATCGTTGCACCATCGTGCACATCAGCGAAAGCCGCGGCGACGGAAGGAAATGTCTTGTCTATCACGAGAGGAGATACTGTGCGAAAGTTTTGCGGAGCATCTGCCATTTTGCCTTGCGCCCAACAAAGCCGCAGCTACATGTTTCAGACCGATGCCGGATGCGCATAAAAAAGGCCCGCCGAAGCGAGCCCTTTCTTGGTCAACGCGCCGGACGGCACGCGCGGTTATCGCTTGTTGATCATCGGCAGCGTTGCCGTCACAACCTGCTTGCCATCTTTCACTTCCACCAGGAAGCTTTCACGGTCGATATCGCCTTTGTCGTCGAAGCACACGTCGAGCAGGATGCCCGGATTGTCCTTGACCTTGAAGCATGAGTTTTTCATCGCGGCGGCAATCGCCTTGCCATCGGTGCTCTTCGCTTTTTCAATCGCAGCCTTCAGCATGTAGGCTGAAAAGTAGCCTTTGATGCCGTTGTGATCAGAGTCGGCCTTGTACTCTTTCTTGTACTTGGCGCCGTATTCCTTGAATGCTGGTGCATCCGCAGTGAGGCCCACGTGGCCACGAACGCCATTCGCGGCGGAACCTGCAAGCTCAATTACCTTGGCGCCCATCAGCGTGGTTTCACCCACCATCGGCTTGTCATAACCCTGCTTGCGCAGCTCTTTGAGCAGCCGTGCCGATTCTTCCTCGTTCAAATACGCGAACAACGCATCAGCCCCTGCCTGCTTGATGCGCAGCACGGCGGACGACATGTCGACCTGACCCGGATCGGTGGAGATATCAGCTGCAACTTTCACGTTGCGCGCCTGCAGCTCCTTCATGATGGAATCGCGACCACCTTTGCCGAAATCGTTGTTGACGTAGGCGACGACCACTGATTTCGCCTTCAGATCCGTTGCCAAGTAGTTGGCGACTTTGGGCATACCCATTGACTGATTGAATGATGAACGGAAAATATAGGGATTGCCCTGAGCGGTCACGTTTGAGGCTTCGCCACCCGTGAAGTTCGGGATGTTCGCCTTCTGGCTTTCGGTCTGGCTGACCAGGATGGAGCCGGAGAACACAGGACCGAAGATCGCAGTGACCTTTTCGTCGATGGCCTTGACCGTCATCGCCTTGGCGATGGCGGGTTGCGACTGCGTATCCATTTCCAGCACTTCGACCTTGCGGCCCATGATGCCACCCGCAGCGTTGATTTCATTGAACGCGAGTTTTGCACCGTTGCGGTATTGACTGCCTGCAGCAGTACCACCGCCGGAGAGCTCAACGACCTGCGCGACCTTGATGGTCTGCGCGGACGACGAGCCTGCGACAAGCGAGAACGAAGAAACTGCGGCGAGCGCAGTGGCAAACCCGAGGGCTCGGGCCAATTTTGTTTTCATGGTTTTTTCCTCCAGTAGAAAACGGTTGTGCGAACAAACGTGAAATGTGAATCGTTAATCAGGGCTTGGCGTGTCCACCCAGGAACAGCCGGTTGAGATTCGGGTCATCCAGCAATTCGGCGGCCGGTCGATCAACCGCGAGCTGCCCCATTTCAAGCGCCAGCGCGCGGTCTGAATACTTGAGTGCAGTACGGACATTTTGCTCAACCATGAGCACGCTCTTGCCAGAGTCGGCGAGCCGGCGCAGCAGTTGCATCACGTCCTGAACGATGATCGGAGCGAGTCCGATGGACGGCTCGTCAATCAGAATGACCTCAGGTTTGACCAGCAGCGCTCGGCCAATTTCCAGCTGTTTTTGCTCACCACCTGACAGTGATGCAGCACGCGAATCGACCCGCTGCTTGAGCCGTGGAAACAGCTCCATGACCTCACTGATGCGTTCCTTGAGCAACGCCTTGGGTAGGTGCAGTCCGCCAAGCTCCAGGTTGTGCAGCACGGACAGGGAACCGAAGAGATTGCGGCCCTGCGGCACGAATGCGATCCCCTCGGCCAGCAGCTGGCGCGGCGTGCGTCCGTTGATGACATTGCCGTTGAAGCGCACCTGACCGGAGCGCGGCGTGAGCATTCCGAACAGCGTCTTCAGCACGGTCGACTTGCCCGCGCCGTTCGGACCAATCAGCAACGTGACATCGCCCTTGCGCGCATCGAACGTCATCTCATTGAGGATGGTGAGATGCGTATAGCCCGCGACGACCTTGTCGAACTCGATCAGCGAGCCCGTGGATTTGGCATTAGTTTCCAAGATAAGCCTCCAGCACGGCACGGTTGGCCTGAATTTCCTCGGGCTTCCCGACAGCCAGCACTTTGCCCTCAACCATGCACACCACGCGGTGGCAGAGTTTCATGACGAAATCCATGTTGTGTTCAATCACGACAAAACTGCCGCCCTGCTGCTTGTTCAGTTCAACCAATAACTCGCGAAGACCGTCAACGAGGGACGGGTTTACCCCTGCACAGGGCTCGTCAAGCAGCACGAGGCGAGGCGCCGGCATGAAAGCCATGGCAATGTCGACCAGTTTTTGCTGACCATACGACAGGGATCCGGCCGGCAGATCGGCAACGTGATTCAACCGGAACAGGTCCAGCATCTCCTGCGCGCGGTGCGCGAGCCCGTTATCTGGTGGCGCGAACATACGGCCCCAGAACGTGCCGTGAAACTCCTGGGCCGCTGCGATCAGGTTGTCGCGCAACGACAGCTTGCCGAAGACCTGCAGGTTCTGGAACGTCCGTCCGACGCCTAGGCGAGACATTTCGAGCGGCGAACAGCCGGAGATATCGACACCTTCAAATTCAACCTTGCCGCTATCCGGTTTGATCTGACCGAGGATCGAGTTGAACAACGTTGTCTTGCCGCTGCCGTTCGGGCCGATTACACCCAGAATTTCGCCGGGCTCGACATTGAAACTCACACCACCGACCGCCTGAATGGCGCCGTAGCTCTTCTTGATATCGTGAACGGAAAGAATGCTCATGCTGCACTCCCGCTGGCGTTCACTTCCTTGAGCTTCGCCTCGCGCTTGGCCTTTGAAAGTTGCCAGGCCTCTTTCATGGATAGCAATCCGCCCGGCAACCAGATCATCATGGCGACTGCGGAAAATCCGAATACCGCGAGGTACCAGTCTTTGAGAAAACGCAGGTATTCCGGCAGCAGCAGTGCAATGGCTGCACCGAGCACGGGACCGTAAAAACGACCCGAGCCGCCGACAACAACCATCATCAGAAAGAGCAATGAGTTGGCAATACCAAACGGCGCCGGTTCGATGAAATTAACAAGTGGCGCAAACAGTGCGCCCGCGATTCCAGCGTAGGCTGCGCCAATGGCAAACGACATCAACGTGTAAGCCGTAATGTTCACCCCGGTACTCTCGGCACGAATCGGGTTATCACGGAGTGCCGCAAACGCGCGGCCCCACGGCGAGCGCAACAGCAGCGCCAATAACACGCCAACAACTATCGTGATGGCGAGCACAAGGAAGTAAAAGGGNGCATTGGCGTCCAGGGACAAACCAAAAAGCTCCGGCCGTTTNATGTTCTGGATGCCAAACGTACCGCCAGTCAACCATTCTTCATTGCGGAAGAACAGCACNAGCAACAGGTTGAATCCGAGCGTGGCGAAGCCCAGGTAGTGCAGCTGCACACGCAAAGCCGGAAAACCGATGACAAGTCCCAGCAGGAAGCAAATCACGATGGCCGCGGGACCTGCCAGCCAGAACGAAAATCCGGCCTTCATCATGATCGCGACCGTGTATGCACCAACGCCCATGAAGCCGGCATGACAAAGGGATTTGAGTCCCGCATAGCCCACCGTCAGATTGAGCCCGAGCGCGGCGATGACGTAAACAAGCCACAGCGTAAGCAGGTAGAGACCATATGTCTTGAGAAATGCCGGCGCAACCAGCAGGGCGACGAGCGCCGCTCCGAGAAAGGCCAGATGTTGTCTAGAGATCATCAGACTTTCCTTTCCTGCGGCGTGCCGAGCAAGCCGTCGGGCTTGACCAGAATCACGGCCATGAAGAGCACCAGTGCGACGCCATCCTTGTACGCTGGCGAGAGGTAGGCTCCGGCGAGGTTTTCAAGCACGCCCACCAGCACACCGCCAAGCAGTGCGCCGCGCGAATTGTTGAAGCCCCCGATGATGGCAGCGAAAAACGCCTTGAGTCCGATGTTGTCGCCCATGTCAAACTTGGCGAGATAAGTCGGCGTAATCAGCAGNGCTGTAACGCAGACCAGAATCGCNTTGATCGCGAACGTGTAAAAAATCATGCGCTTGACGTTGATGCCGAGCGCTTCCGCCGAAAACGTGTTCTGCGCGACAGCCTGCATGGCACGGCCGGTGATGGTCCTGTTCAGNAAGGTTTGCAGCCCNACNACCATCAGTCCTGCAAAGACCAGCGCTCCAATATCGCTGTATGAGATCGTAAGACCGGCGAGCTTGAATACTTCATCACCAAAAATGCTGGGAAACGGGTGTGGCTCGGCGCTGTAGGCTGCCTTCACGAATGACTTGAGACCGATTGAAAGACCCAGCGTTGCCACGACGACCGCGACGACACCCGTGCCACGCATCGGATCGACGATCCAGCGCTTGAATGCTGCGCCGAGCACGAGGATCGACAGCACCACCGCGGCGATGAAAGACGCCCACAGCGGCAAGCCGTAAGACATCCCGATCAACATGGCGAACGCCGGAAGCATGACAAACTCCCCCTGCGCAAAGTTGATCGTACCTGCGGCCTGCCACAGCAGCGTAAAGCCAAGGGCTGCCATCGCGTAAATGGCCCCCGTGGCTACGCCGCTCAGCAAGAGCTGCAAAAAATCGGTCATCCCATCCTCCTTGTATTACCTCTACTGCGACCCTAGTTGCGCATGGCAACGTGACGTGGCAATGTACGCGGCAGACTGCGCCGCTCACTTTGCGCCGCTACCCACATGGCTGCATCACGCGCACGGGCCGCAACCTCATCGCCCGGCATTTGCTGATAGTCATCGTTGAATACTTCAAAGCTCCAGTCACCGCGATAGCCCGCACGATCGATCATGCGAATCATGCGTGACAACTCGGCGCTATGGACCCCCTCGCCCGGAAACACCCGCAGGTGGCGTGCGGTCTCGATGCGCTCTTCCGCNGACCGCACTGCGTTCCACATGAAATCCGAAAGCTGTACAAATGCAATGCGTTCGCCGGGAATTGTCGCCAGCGCATCGAAATCGCTGCCATTCAGGCTGCAGTTGGCGAGCACATGAAACGAGTCGATACAGACGCCTAGGTTGGCGCGGTCTGCGCGCTGAACGATTTCCCATGACAGTGCGAAATCGCTCACATGCCGCCCCCATGAAAGCGCCTCATAACCGACACGAATGCCGTGCGGCGTTGCCAGCATCGCAACTTTTCGCAGGTCTGCGGCAATGTGATCCACGTCACCGCTCGCGTGTGCTGAGGTCGACGAACAGATGAGCAATCGTTCCGCCCCAACGGCTTCGCACAACCTGAGCATCGTCTTGACTGTTTCGATCTTGTAGCGGTGCAGTGGCCCCTCAAGTCCCTCATAGTCACGCATGACCTGAATCGCATTGACGCGCAGCCCCGACAGACTCACCTCGTTGAGCGCCGCATCGTAGCCATCAGGATGTCCGACCAGATCCTTGGCCCAGAGCGTGATCTGGCTGAAACCAGCCGCTGCCGCAGCATCAAGCTTGCTCTCAAGCGAGCCCGCGAGCGTGATCGTGTCCATCGAAAAATCGGCCAGATTCACGCCTAAGCTCCGAGGTGGCTTTTGACGAACTCAAACGATGTACCACCGAGGTAAGTGACCGCGCCGCGATCACTGGTGTGCACACTGTTGCTCTCCACAAAGCTCACACCACGTGCTGCGAGCTGACGCACCAGTTCCGAGATGTCTGGCGCCCCGAAACCGACGCGGGTGAGCTTCTCCTGCCACGCAAGCACAGCCGCCTGCTCGGGCGGTTCCACTAGTTGCAAATAGAACTTCCGGCACGGGCTTTCCAGCAGGGTTCCCTTGGGCAGAACCCCAAAGTACTGGCCCTGCGGCAGCACAGTGAAGCCAAACAGCTCCCGATAGAAATCGACCCATTCCTTCGTGCGCGCTTCCTCGATAGACTGCACGATGCCAAAGAAATGCATACCGGCGATCGCCGGGTGTTCGACGCTCGCTGCCGGAAGTTTCTTGAAATCCACATCGTAGATCGAGAACTCCTGATAGCGGTCGACAAAATAGATCACGCTGTCGCCGACGCCCAGGATGCCGGGGATATTCAGCTCCATCGCGCCTACGTGTGGCGCCGGATCGCCCGACAGGGGCCATGCTCCCTTATCGATGCAATGCGTATACGCCGTCGCGGCGTCGCGCACACGCAGCGCGAACGCACGGAGCCGTGGCGTACTGTTGCCATCGTCTGAACGTCCTGCGACCGATGGATCAGCGTTGACGATCACATTCATGCCGCCTGCGCGGTAAAGCACGATTTCGCGGCTGCGGTGGCGGGCAACGGCAACGAAGCCAAGGCGTTCGAGCGCCGCTCCGAACGACTGCGGTTCTGCCGTGGCGTACTCGACATACTCGATGCCNTCGATACCCAGTGGATTTGCNGAATTCGCGCTGTGATTCATCGTTGTGTCGGCCCCGTGTCTGTTTACACTGTACACTCAATTGTGCGTTTATCGAACAATTGTGCGATAATAGAACACAAAATGAAACGCGAGTCAAGCAAATGCATCTGATGAATGCCTCTCCCGTAGCCCCTCTGCGTGGCGCCGTGCGTGTGACTGTTGAGCCATCCAAAGCAGACATGATTGATGGTCTGCGAAAGGGCCTTGAAGTTATTTGCGCGTTTGACGACAGTACACCAAGGCTCACCCAGAGCGAACTCGCGCACCGGCTTGATCTCAGCCGGGCGGCGGCACGCCGTTATCTGATGACGCTGACCGCGCTGGGCTATATGGCAACGGACGGCAAATCTTTCTGGCTGACGCCGAAGGTCATGCGGCTGGGTCATTCGTACGTCTCCTCGGCCCGCTTGCCGAGAACAGTCTTGCCATTCCTGCAGAAGTTGACCGAATCGCTGGGTGAATCGACCAGCCTGGCTGTACTCGAAGACGAAGATGCGGTGTACGTTACTCGCGCCAGCGCCGCGAAGTTGTTGTCGACAACTATCGAACCCGGCACTCGTCTGCCGGCACACACCACGGCTGCGGGCCGTATCCTGTTGAGTTTGATGCCGGACGCTGAGCTGGACAACTGGCTCGCCTCGGCAACGCTCAAGGCATATACGCCGCACACCACGACTGACAAACCGGGATTCAAGCGCGAGCTGCTCAAGCTGCGCAAGTTTGGATATTCGGCCACGGAGGGGCAATACGAGCTTGGACTGCGAGGTATCGCCGTACCACTGGTCGACGGCGGCGGTATGCCTGTCGGTGCGCTTAGTGTGTCAATGTCGATCGCCGCCATGTCTTCAGCCGCTGCCGTGCGCTACTTCGTGCCGCCGCTCAAGGCAGCGGCAGAACAATTGCGCACGCAGCTGTAGGGCAGGCCGTTCATGCTGCCAGCCGGGCTTTTGCCACGGCGTGACGAGCTGCGATGTAGGCAAACGCAAGCCCGGGACCGAGCGTGATGCCGGGAGCCGGATAGGTTCCACCCATGATCGAATGCATGTCGTTGCCGCAGGCGTACAAACCACCGATCGGTTGATCACCCTGATCCAGCACTTGCGCATCAACGTCTGTTTTGAGACCCACCGCCGCACCGATGTCACCGGGATAAAGCCGCAAAGCGAAATATGGCCCCTCAGTCAAGGCCCCCAGACACGGATTTGCGCCACCCAGCGTCGTATCACCGTTTGCGCGCTGATAGTCCGTTGTGCCCCGGTGAAATGCAGGGTCCGTCCCGGTCGCAGCATCAGCATTGAACCTGGCAACGGTCGCTGCGAGGACATCGGGGGCAATTTCAAGTTTTCTTGCGAGATCCGCGAGCGATTCGCCCTGAGTCAGATATCCGTCGTCAAGAAATGGCCGCAAGTCCTTCGAACCTGGTGAAGCCCCGGGTCGCACCATCCCGAGTCCGTAGCGCTGGAGCGCGGCAGCATCACAAATCAGGTATGCCGGAATACTGGGACTGACCCGGTTGGCGTCCTGCATCGCCAATGCGAACAGGTGATACGACGTCGATTCATTGAGAAAGCGCTCGCCAGCCTGATTTACCGTGATCATGCCCGGCTTGCCACGATCCATGATGAAGTGGGGAAAAGCCGCAGTGCTGCCATCGGCGCGCTTACGAATCGATACCGGCGCCCAGAAAGATGGAGTCAACGCGTTCTCACCAAAGCACGCGCCAATCGACAGCGCGATGTCCTGCGCTTCGCCAGTATGGCCGGGTGCCCCGGGACACCAGTGCGGACTGATGCCAGGCATCATCTCGGCACGACGCTGAGGATGCCGGTTGAAACCACCGCTTGCAAGCACGACGCCTCCATTGACACGCAATGTGCGCTTGACGTTTCCCTGCGACAGGACAACACCGATGACCCTGTCACCGTTTTCGTTTTGCTGCAAGGCGTCTAGCCGTGCGCTGGTAAGAATCGTGACGTCGCGTTTGATCAGAGAGTACAGCAGTCTGGCGATGAGCGCGTTGCCCATCACGAGGCGGGTACCACGACCGTAGCGCAAACGATCCACGAGATGGCGTGTGATGATGCGGATACCGTACTTGAACGACGCCCACTTCTTTGTGATGCTGAGCAAGTGACCAATGTCATCACGATCCACCATCATGCCGCCGAGCACCGTGAACTCCGGAATCGGCGGCCGCACGAGCGCCATCGAAGCACCCAGCTTACGGCCATCAAACGGGATCGGCTCGATTGCGCGACCACGAAGCCTTGATCCGTCCAATTCCGACAGGTAGTCCGGATGGAATTGTCGACACTGATAGCGCACTTCTGAGTTGGCTTCAAGCCGCGCGACCGCTTTCGCGCCGTTGTTCAAAAACGCGAGCCGTAACGCCTCATCAGTCCGTGTACCGACCGCACGCTCGAGAAATCCCCGTGCGACTTCAACGCTGTCGTTCGCATCCACTTTCGCGCCAACAGCGGTCATTGGAATCCAGCTTGTACCTGCTGACAACGCCGTGGTGCCTCCAACGTATTCGGTACGCTCGACAAGCAGCACTTTGGCACCATCAATGGCAGCAAATAGCGCCGCTGACATGCCGGCACCACCGGCGCCGATGACGACCACGTCATATGCATCACTATCCTTGAGCACATCCAGATTGATGGTCATGCGGCCACTCCCAGCAGGAAATCCACCATCAGGTCACGCACGCGTCCGAACATGTCTGCGCCAGTCGATGTCTTACAGCCAATGTTGCGTGCTGCGGCTACGAGCGGTGAAATGGCAGGCACAGTAATCACGCAGCCGACAAACATGTTTGATGTCAGCCGTTCCACCTCTACCGGATACGGGTCACCCTCTTTCATACCCATCGGCGTTGCATTGAGCACGACGTCAAAGCCGGAAGGGTCCGATGTACCGTGAGTTACGGGGGCGAGCTTGACATCCGCAAGGCGATTGACCAGCGTTTCGCGGCGTGGCTGACTCTCGTCGCAAATAGCCAAGGCGCTAACACCGGCCAGTAGCAGCGCGTGCGCAATCGCCGAGCCTGCGCCGCCCGCCCCCACCAGCAGCGCCCGCTTGCCCGCTGGATCACAGCCGCCATCGCGCACAGCCTGCACAAATCCCAGTCCGTCAAACATGTCGCCATGCCACGTGCCGTCAGAATTGCGTCGCATCGTGTTGACAGTGCGCAGAAAGCTCGCGCGCGCCGATGTAGTTGCACAGGCTTCAAACGCCGAAAACTTGTGCGGAACAGTGACGATCACACCATCGACATTCTTCGCCAGTGAAATGCCCGCGAACCACGCGTCCAGATGTTCCACCGACACGTGGCTGGGCACCACGATCGCATTGCTTCCACGCTCCTGCAACGCCTGCGTAACGCCCGCAGGAGATTTCACCTGAGCGATCGGATCGCCAACGATAAAGTTCACACGCGTTGCACCATTGAGTACTTCCAGCATCTTGCCCGCTCCCACGACAGTCTGTTTGATAAGCGCAATCGACGGCTGGAACGTACCAACCATGACAGATCCCAAACATCAGAATTAAGTTCAATACTGGAATGCTATTCCATTTTATTGTAGAATTCAAATCGTGGTCACTTCACGATGCATCCCGACATGGGCAGAGCGACAGTCGGCATGCTGGATCGCTGCGCAATCGGGCGCTGAAGATCACAGAAAGGACTTATTCATGAATGGCGTTCTCGAACGAACACTTGGCGTTCTCGAACTGCTCGCGGCGCATGCGGAGGGCCTGGAGCTCGCCGCTATTGCCGACCAGCTCGACATTCCGCGCAGTGCCGTCCACCGCCTGCTTACTGACCTGAGTCGTTTGGGCTACGTGCGTCAGACGCGCGACCATGGTGACTATGTTCTGACCACTAAGCTCATCTCAATCGGTCTGAGCTATCTGAGCAATACCGGCGTTGTCGATCTTGCGCAGCCGCTGCTTGATCGGCTCGCAGAGGCGACGGGCGAGCTGGTTCGGCTAAGTGTCATTGATGGCGACCATCTAACCTGGGTCGCCCGTGCTCAGGGCGCGCGCAGTGGTTTGCGCTACGACTCCGACGATGGTCGGGTCGCGAGATTAAGTTGCTCGTCGTCGGGTCAGGCGTGGTTGTCGACGCTAACTGACGACGAGGCTATGCAGCGCGTAGTGGCGCAGGGTCTCGGCAAACCGGCAGACTTTGGCCCGAACGCCCCCGNAACATTGGCGGCATTCATGAAATGCGTTCGTGCGACACGCACACGTGGCTACAGCGTCACCGAAGAAACCTACACGGCCGGACTTAATGCGATGGCCGCACCTGTACGCCTGAAAGGACAACCGGCGATCGGCGTCATCAGCGTTGCCGGTCCCACCGTCCGCCTCACCGAGGAGCGCATGCATGCCNTCGCGCCGGANCTGNTCGCCACAACGGCGCAACTGGCTGCCACGAGTGGTGCTTCGCTGTTTTTCAGCCGGAAACCCAAAACGCAACCGCAATAGGCAGGCACTCCGATGGCGGACCAATCACAAAAACTGCCCCCGTCCTGCGACCTGCTGGTGATTGGCTCGGGCGCTGGTGGTCTGTCAGCCGCAGTAACCGCAGCAAAGCTCGGCCTCTCGGTCTGTATCGTTGAGAAGGAGCCCGTGTTTGGCGGCACCACGGCGTGGTCCGGCGGCTGGATGTGGATACCGCGCAACCCCCTTGCGGTGGCCGCCGGCATTTGTGAAGACCTCGACACTCCGCGCACCTATCTGCGGCACGAACTGGGTGAACAATACGACGAGGCGCGTGTTGATGCCTTTCTGACGCACGGACCGGCGATGGTCTCGTTCTTTGAGCGCGACACGTCGATGAAATTCATCGACGGCAACGCCATTCCGGACTTTCATGGCAACTCGCCCGGCGCCGCAACGGGTGGGCGCTCAATCTGCGCAGCACCTTTTGATGGACGCGAACTCGGTGCCCGCATTCGCGATCTGCGACCGCCGCTGGACGTGGCGTCGCTGTGGGGTATGGGCATTGCCTCGGGCGTTGAATTGCGCCACTTCCTGAACGCAATGCAGTCTTTGAACTCGTTTGCTTACGTGACTCGCCGTGTCATCGTTCACCTCAAGGATCGCCTGCTGCACGGGCGTGGCATGAAGCTCGTCAACGGCAACGCGCTCGCCGCGCGGCTGGCGAAATCCGCACTTGATCTGGGCGCGATGCTGCATGTGTCCGCACCTGCGCGACGGCTGATCGTCCGCAACGGCATCGTTTGCGGAGCAGTCGTAGGCTCTGCAGCAGGCGATATCGAGATCACGGCACGCAAAGGCGTCGTTCTCGCTTGCGGCGGCTTCCCGTTTGACTCGTCGCGCAAGGCTATTCTCTTCCCACACGCCCCCACTGGCGAGGAACACTGGTCTGCCGCGCCNGCTTCCAACACTGGAGATGGCCTGCGTCTCGGTGAGTCGGCAGGTGCGGTAGTCACAGACAGGCTGGCCGCCTCCGGTGCCTGGGCGCCGGTGTCGCGTGTGCCACNCAAGGATGGAAGTTTTGCCAACTTCCCGCACCTGATTGAACGCGGCAAGCCCGGGCTCATCGCGGTNACGCGCGATGGCAGGCGCTTCACCAATGAAGCTGGTCCCTACTACGATTTCATGATCGATTTATTCCGGAAAATTCCATCAGGCGAGCCGGCGGAAGCGTGGCTCATCTGCGACCACCGCTTTATCCGCCGCTATGGCCTCGGAGCCGTCAAGCCTGCGCCGATGCCGATGAGCGCTTTGATGCTTTCCGGCTACCTCAAGCGAGGCGCAACGCTGGCGGAGCTCGCAGCGCTGTGCGGCATCGACGGCGCCACGCTCAGCGCTACCGTGGCCCGGTGCAACGAGGCCGCACGCAACGGCAAGGATCCCGAGTTTGGTCGTGGCGAAACGCCATACAACCGCATGCAGGGTGATGCCAGTCATCGTCCGAATCCGTGCGTTGCGCCCATCGAGAACGGGCCGTTCTACGCCGTCAGGATCGTACCCGGCAGCCTCGGCACCTTTGCCGGCCTACGCACCGACGAGTCGGCTCGTGTGCTTGACGCAAAGGGAGCTCCGATCACCGGTCTCTATGCCTGCGGCAACGATATGGCGAGCGTCATGGGCGGCTATTACCCGAGCGGCGGCATCACGCTTGGCCCCGCAATGACTTTCGGCTACGTCGCCGGTCATCATGCGAGCGGCACGCCACTGCCCGCCCCAAATTGAATTGAAACCATCATCAGGAAACCACATGTTCTACGAACTCGCCNCGCTCACGCTTCGCTTCGGTACGACGCCGAAGGCCGTTGAAGCCGTTAACAACTACGTGAGCGAATCCGACGCCAAAGGCAGCCTGCTCGGTTGTTGGGTCGCTGACATCGGCGACCTCAACAAACTGATTGTCATGCGCAGTTTTGAGCGGGAAGCGGATCTNAACACCGAGCGTCGTCGCGGCCTGATGAGCGCTAACCCGTTCGGATGTTCGGATCTGCTGGTGAGCTTCGACATGCAGAGCTACATGGGTTTTCCGTGGATGTCGCCCGCACAGCCCGGAAGCCTGGGTCCGATCTACGAAATTCGCACCTACGAATTCAAGCTCGGTGGCGTGCAGCCGACGATCGACGCGTGGCAACAGGCGATCCCCGCGCGCACCCAGCTCTCACCCTGCGTCGTCGCAATGATCGCACTCGATGGCGCGCCACGTTTTANCAACATCTGGGCCTATGCCAGCCTTGCTGATCGCAGCAAGGCACGCGCGGACGCCNTAGCGCAAGGTATCTGGCCGCCGAAGGGTGGCCCGGACTGGTTGACCACCAATATGCGCTCGATGATCGCGCTGCCGACGGCAATTTCACCGCTCAAATAAGCGTAACGCCGGACTGACGTCATGCCGCCGTTTTCACTTGCATACCTCACGGCGTCCTCGCTGACGCCTCCGCNGGCNGTCGATCTGGCGGCGGAGCTCGGCTATCAATTCGTCGGCCTGCGCCTGTACCCCGCCGCACCGGGCGGCGATGCGCAGCGACTGCACGAAAACCCGCAAATGCTCGCGGAAACGGTCGCGCGGGTGAAGGATACCGGCGTCGGCGTATTCGATCTTGAGATTGTGCGCATTGGTGCCGTGTTTGATCCCGCCAGATACCTGTCGTTTTTTGAGGCAGGTGCGAGACTGGGCGCCAGGGCAGTGCTGGTCGCTGGCGACGACCAGGATGAAGCGCGACTGGCTGCCAACTACGCAAAACTGTGCGAGTTCGCACAGCCGTTCGGGCTGACGGCCGATCTTGAATTCATGCCGTGGACGGCCGTGCCGAACGCGGCGAGTACCGTGCGAATTCTCAACGCTGCTGGCAATCCGGACAACGCCGGTGTGCTGGTGGACGCACTGCATTTCGGACGTTCGGCAACGAAGCTTGACGATATTGCTGCCCTGCCTCGGGGTTGGTTGCACTACGCGCAGATCTGCGACGCACCTGCAATCGCCAACCCCACCGATGACGAACTGATCTTCACGGCGCGGCGGGAGCGGTTGCTGCCCGGCGAAGGCGTGATTGATTTACGTGGATTGTTTGACCGCCTGCCGGATTCGTTGCCGGTAAGCGTCGAGATTCCGAGCGAGTCGCGGGTGGCGCAGATGGGGGTGCGTGCATGGGCGAAGCAGGCGCTCGACACCAGCCGCGCACTAATCGCGCAACGCGTCGTCAGTGGCGCCTAAGCCGCGGCGATTTGTGCGGTCAGGAACGCAGTCAGCATCTCCGACGTTTGCGAAGGATCAAGGTAGGCTTCACCCAGCCGTTTGAGCAGCACCAGCGTCACGGCACCCGCCTCGTTTTTCTTGTCGCGCCGCATGTGTGACACGAGTTTCGCAGCGTCCACTTTCGGTGGTTTCACCGGCAGACTAAACGCTGCGAACAAGCGCGTTGCACGGTCAACATCGCCGCGCTCAAATGCCCCAATTCATGCGACAACTGTGCCGCGAGCACGCAGCCCGCAGCCACCGCTTCGCCGTGCACCCATGCGCCGTAGCCCATCTCGGTTTCGATGGCGTGACCGAATGTGTGGCCGAGATTGAGCAACGCACGAATGCCCAGCGTTTCCCGTTCGTCACGCCTCACGACATCGGCCTTGATGCGGCAGGAGTGTGCGATCACACGCGCCAGCGTTTCGTCATCGCGCGCATTCAGCAGCGCGACGTCGCGTTCAAGCTCGGCGAGATGATCGATATCAAAAATCAGCGCGTGCTTGATGATCTCGGCGAGGCCCGCAGCGTATTCACGCGCTGGCAGACTTTTGAGCACCGACGTGTCCGAGAGCACGGCTTGCGGCTGATAGAACGCGCCGATCATGTTCTTGCCGAGCGGATGATTCACTGCCGTCTTGCCACCAACTGACGAATCCACCTGCGCCAGCAACGTCGTCGGCATCTGGATGAACGGAATGCCGCGCTGGTAGGTCGCAGCCGCGTAGCCTGCAACATCGCCGATCACGCCGCCCCCAAGCGCAATGATCGTTGTCTTGCGATCACAGTTCGCCGCCAGCATCGCCGAGTAAATCTGGTCCAGTGACGTCGCGGTTTTGTACGCCTCACCGTCGGGCAACACAATTTCAAGAATCTGCTTGCCGATTGAGGCCACGGCATCACGCACACGCGGCAGGAAGATCGGCGCCAGCGTTTCGTTGGTCACGATCACGGCGGTCGTCCCTTTCACGAACGACGCGATGATGGCGGCATCACCGATGAGCGCGGGGCCGATGTGGATGGAATAGGGACGATCAGCGAGTGAAACTTGAACGGTTTGCATGAGTTGAACTTGTCAGTAACTTTTTTACAGGACGACCGCCACATGGGGCTTACCGCGCGATGTATCGGTGAGTCGACAATATGCACAAATAGCCTTTGGCCCTTGTGCAATAAGGCTTTCAGCGAAAAGCTGAATGCCGCACAGGGCTGCCCTCAAGCATAGCGAGTCTTCACGCCAGCGTCTGATTGTCAGAGCGCATGAATCGGTGTAGCGTGCAATTTCTGTCGCCGTTTTGAATTTCATGGTCATGCTTCACAACCTGTACAACACACTCCGCAACCTCCCTTGCTCAAATGCCGCCACTGCCGCCTCGCGCACGAGCAACCCGCAGCAGTACTACAGCCTGCCAGCACTGGAGGCCGCAGGCATCGGTCCAGTCAGCCGTTTGCCNGTGTCCATTCGNCTGGTGCTGGAATCGGTACTGCGCAACTGCGACGGCAAGAAAGTCGAAGAGAAGCACGTNCGGGAGCTTGCCAACTGGCAGCCCAACGCGCCGCGCGTCGACGAGATTCCCTTTGTCGTGGCGCGCGTCGTGCTGCAGGATTTCACCGGCGTGCCGCTGCTGGCCGACCTCGCCGCAATGAGAAATGTCGCGGCGGCGATGGGTAAGGACCCGAAGCGAATCGAGCCCTTGGTGCCGGTGGATCTGGTAGTCGATCACTCGGTAATGATTGATCACTACGGTTCGCCCAATGCACTGCGACTCAATATGGAACTGGAGTTCCAGCGCAATCAGGAGCGATATCAGTTCCTGAAATGGGGAATGCAGGCGTTCGATACCTTCAAGGTGGTGCCGCCGGGCATCGGCATCGTGCATCAGGTCAATCTCGAATACCTGTTTCGTGGCGTGCAGATTCGCGATGGCGTGGTCTTCCCGGACACGCTGGTCGGCACCGACAGCCACACCACCATGATCAACGGCGCGGGCGTGGTCGCCTGGGGCGTCGGCGGCATCGAGGCCGAAGCCGCGATGCTGGGGCAACCGGTATACCTGTTGACGCCGGATGTTGTCGGCGTGGAACTGCGCGGCGCGNTGCGTGAGGGCATCACCGCGACCGATCTGGTGCTCACNGTCACGGAGCTGCTACGCAAGGAAAAAGTGGTCGGCAAATTCGTTGAATTTTTCGGCGAGGGAACCGCCAGCCTNAANGTCGTNGATCGCGCCACCATNGGCAACATGGCACCGGAATACGGCGCGACGATGGGTTTCTTCCCGGTCGATGACAAGACCGTGGACTACCTCAAGGGGACCGGCCGCACCGACGCAGAAATCGAAGTGTTCACCGCGTACTTCAAGGCGCAGGGCCTGTTCGGCGTTCCGCTCGCGGGCGAGATCGATTACAGCCACACCGTAGTGCTTGATCTCGCGAGCATCGTGCCAAGTCTCGCGGGGCCAAAGCGCCCGCAGGATCGCATCGCGCTGCCGGATATGAAGACGAGTTTTGACGCGCAGTTCTCCGCGCCCGCAGCAGACAACGGCTTCAACAAACCGGCCAGTGAACTCAGCGCACGCTACGAAACGATGTCGTCGATTGCAACAAAGTCCGATGCGTCTCCGCCAAGAGTCATCGCGCGCAACGTCGTTGAGATGGCCGACCGGCCGACGCTGGGTGTGCCCGATGCATCAGGCATCGACATTGGCCACGGCGACGTGCTGATCGCCGCAATCACGAGTTGCACCAACACCTCAAATCCTGGGGTGATGCTCGCCGCCGGGCTCATCGCGCGCAACGCAGTGGCAAAGGGCCTGACCGTGAATCCGCGTGTGAAGACGAGCTTCGGTCCCGGTTCACGCGTGGTGAGCGCGTATCTGACCGAGACGGGATTGCAGCAATGGCTCGATCAGCTCGGCTTCAACGTCGCTGCGTACGGNTGCACCACCTGCATCGGCAACGCAGGCGATCTTGCGCCGGAGTTCAATGAAGCGATCGTCAAGCATGATCTCGTGTGTGCAGCCGTGCTTTCGGGTAACCGCAACTTTGAAGCGCGCATTCATCCAAACCTGCGGGCAAACTTTCTCGCGAGCCCGCCGCTCGTGGTGGCCTTTGCGCTGGCGGGTCGCGTCAACATCAATCTGGAAACCGAACCGCTCGGAACCGGTCGCGACGGTCAGCCGGTGTTCCTGCGCGACATCTGGCCGCGCAGCGACGAGGTGCACGCCTTGATGCATTACGCGATGAACCCCGAAGTTTTTCGCGATCTCTACGGCGACTTCACGCGGGACCACGATTTGTGGAACGCGATCCCCGCGCCAACCGGGCAGGTGTACGACTGGCCACAATCCACCTACATCGCCAGGCCACCGTTTTTCGACAACTTCGACATGCATCCGGGCAGTATTGGCGACATCACCGACGCGCGCGCCCTGCTGCTGCTCGGCGACTCGGTCACGACCGATCACATCAGTCCGGCCGGGTCGTTCCGGGAGGGCGTTCCCGCAGCCACTTACCTGATTGAGCACGGCGTCAAGCGCGCTGATTTCAACAGCTACGGCAGTCGCCGCGGCAATCACGAGGTGATGATTCGCGGCACTTTCGCCAACGTGCGTGTGAAGAACCTGATGCTGCCAGCACGCGATGACGGCAGCCGCATCGAAGGTGGCTTCACGCTGCTTGATGGCATGACCGTACCGGTCTATGACGCCGCGATGGAATACATGCGGCGCGGCACACCGACAATGATCTTTGCGGGAGAAGAATACGGTACAGGTTCAAGTCGCGACTGGGCTGCGAAGGGCACGATGCTGCTTGGGGTCAAGGCCGTCATCGCGCGCAGCTTCGAACGCATTCACCGATCAAATCTGGTTGGAATGGGCGTTCTGCCGTTGCAATTCATGGAAGACGAAAGCTACGAAACGCTGGGCCTGCGCGGCGGTGAAACGTTTTCGATTTACGGCGTAAGCGCCACACTGGTACCGCAGCAGGACATGCGACTGCACATTCGACGCGCCGATGGCAGCGAACGCGACGTGACGCTACGTTGCCGCATCGACACGCCGATTGAAGTGGATTACTACAAGCACGGCGGCATCCTGCCGTTCGTGTTGCGCGAGCTGATGGCGAAAGCCTAGCGCTGCTCAGGCTTTCGCGAGAAACAGCGCGATCAGCGCCAGCGCTGCGGGCAGCGCCTGGATAAACAGGATGCGCTTTGATACTGTCGCGGCGCCCCAGATGCCTGCGACCACCACGCACACGAGTCCGTAGACCATGAAGGCGTGCGCTATCGCCGCGTCGGGCCAGAAGAAACCCAGCGCCAGCGCGGCGACCAGAAAACCGTTGTAGCAACCCTGATTCGACATTGCCGCGGCCCGCATCTCGACTTCGTCCTTCGGGATGGCGAACACCTTGACGCCGCGCGTGCGATACATCACGGTCTCCAGCAGCACAAAGTAGACGTGCAACAGCAGCACAATGGCGGCGAGAATTTGAGCGGCAAGTAACATGACGATCCCCGGAAAAGTTTTGAGCGTCGCATCATATTACGTCGCCGGCGCACGGCCTAATGCCGCCCGCCGATCAACGCGCTTGCTGCGATGAGCTCAGCGCCCAACTTTCAGGAAATCCGGCTCCGGTTCAGCGGCGCC